>Ga0206131_10002333_pt1 | contig 23162 bp, 26 predicted proteins | sample Helgoland_Spring_FD_148636 | JGI IMG/M metagenome (GOLD analysis project Ga0206131, IMG submission 148636) | Pelagic subsurface seawater microbial communities from Kabeltonne, Helgoland, North Sea - Helgoland_Spring_Bloom_20160517_1 | ecosystem: Environmental > Aquatic > Marine > Epipelagic ...
TGAAAGCTAAACAAAACAGATTAAAGCTGTCGTCTTACTTACGCCACGAACTAACTAAAAACCTTTCAAATAAGTAAATATTACACACAATTATCTAATTCACACCCAGAAATGATTGAGGTAAAACTTAAACTAACCACAGATGAATTAGTAACACTTAGAAAAGTAACCGACAGTAGAGCATCGGACACATTTAATCAAATTATAAGGAATTTAATAAATCAGAGAGCTGGTAAATCAACAGTAAAAGTAATAAAAGGATAATATGGGATTTAAAAAGAAAGTAATATCAACAAACAACGAAGGGTTAAAACAAGCTGAAAAGGTAGCAGAGGCTAAAATCACTTTACTACAAGCAGCAATAGATGAGGCAAAAAAACACGTCACTATTGATGATTTAAAGACGTTTAGCGAGGGCTTTATCTCCTACACAACTAAGAGGGTAATAGAGAAAAATAAAAGCCTTAAAGACCTTAATTTGACAAGCGATAAAGTGCTGAGTTTACTCGAGATTGACCTCAATAAATTATATAATATTCAAGTCGAGTTTGAAGAGAATAAAAATCAATTATTATTTGATAAGGAAGGCTCTCCTTTTACAAGAGTTGATAAAGAGCCATTCATCCAATACACCAAGAATGAAGAAGAAAACAAGCGTTTAGAAGCGTTTAAATATCTAATTGTTAGCCTTGAAGAAATAGAGAAACACACTCACGTTTATAAGGGCGAAGTTGCAAGATTAACTTCTAATGCAGTAACGTTTGATTTGCGACTAAATAAATGGCGTATTAACTCAATGTATTTTAGTTAGTGTGTGAAAGTGGTAACCCCGCCATTATCTTGTTCAACCCAGCCATAGTCATTAAAAGTTCCATCTATATATGCCCAAGAGTAGGCTTTAATCACTCCTGTTTGAGTATTTAAAACTGCAATATATCTATAAAGATATGTAAATTCACTGGAGACCGCACCATAATTAGTAACTTGATACTTCCCATTAGAACTAGTATCCTGTGACAGATTATTTACCTGATCCTGAAGATTAGCTATTAATGCATTCGACTCTTCTTTTGAATAGGTGTAATTTTTTGTTGCAACATCCTGAATTTCTGTAGGGTCTGCTACATTTTTAATTTGATTATTTTCAGCGCTAATCGTCCCATTTAATTCAATGTTTTGTGCGTAACCAAGAGCTGTAAAAAAAATAAAAAATAATAATGTGACTTTTCTCATTTTATAAAGTTTTAAAAGTTTGAATATAAAAGTAAAGAAAATATAACAAATAACATTAAAATAACATAAATGCCTTTTAATAATGAAAGCGGAAAACAAGCTGGTAAAATATCTAGACGTGGTAGGGCGTTGCCTATGGACTTGCGTATTGGGTTGCACGAATTAGTAAATAAAATTATAAATGACTTAGATTACGAGAGTCTGAACGCACCACAGAAAATAAAGTTACTTGATGTTGCTCTAAAATATTCGCTGCCTCGCCTGTCTATTGAAAAATCAATCGAAGAACCAGAATCCCCTAGAGAAATTAAAATTACCGTTATTGGAAGTGACGGCAAAGAAAAAATTCAATCTACTCCGCTAGACGAAAACTTTTCAGTTAAAAAAGCATTTGGATTTGAATAGAAGAAAAACCAAAAGAAACAACAAGAAACAATAAGCTAATAATGGCTACAAATCAATGCTTAAAATAGTAAATTCGTACAAAATTCGTACAAATATTAAAATAAAAAATCCGTAACACTCTACAAGTAAAGTAATTACGGATTATTATTGTACTCAAGGCGGGAATCGAACCCGCACGTCTTGCGACATTGGATTTTGAATCCAACGTGTCTACCAATTCCACCACTTGAGCCTAAGTAGATTGCAAAACTATAAAATTATTTCTATAATCATATAAAAATAGTCACTTATATCCTTTAAGAGTTCAAATAAAGTTCTAAATTTGCAGCTTGAATAAAAAATCAATTTAAAGCTCTCAAAAACAGAACGCTATCATGTCTAACGTCATTCCAGAACCAAAAATATTCGCCTGTACCAATACCATGGTCTTAGGGAAAAAAATTGCGGCGTCCTACGGAATCCCTCTGGGAAATGTCATTACATCGACCTATAGTGATGGCGAATTTCAGCCGTCTTTTGAAGAATCTATTCGAGGAACACGGGTGTTTTTGATTGGTTCTACCAATCCAGGGCCGGAGAATTTAATGGAATTATTGCTGATGTTAGATGCTGCTAAACGCGCGTCTGCCAGACATATTACCGCTGTCATTCCTTACTTTGGATGGGCACGACAAGACCGAAAAGACAAACCAAGAGTGCCCATTGCTGCTAAATTAGTGGCTAAAATGCTAGAAACAGCGGGCGCCACTCGGATCATCACGATGGACTTACACGCCGATCAAATTCAAGGATTTTTTGAAAAACCGGTCGATCACATGTTTGCATCCACCATCTTTTTACCGTATTTACAAAGTTTGAATCTGGATAACCTCACCATAGCATCTCCCGATATGGGCGGTTCAAAACGTGCCTATGCCTATTCAAAAGCACTAGGAAGTGATGTGGTTATTTGTTACAAACAACGGGCCAAGGCCAATATCATTTCTCATATGGAACTGATTGGAAATGTGACCGGGAAAAATGTAGTGTTGGTCGATGATATGGTCGATACGGCTGGCACCCTCACAAAAGCGGCTGACCTGATGATGGAACGCGGCGCACTCAGTGTAAGAGCGATTTGTACACACCCAATTTTATCGGGGAATGCCTACGAACGTCTCGAAAACTCAAAACTAGAAGAATTAATCGTCACCGATTCTATACCACTTTCTCAAGAAAGTTCAAAAATTAGAGTCTTAGGCTGTGCTAATTTATTTGCCGATGTCATGACTAAAGTGCATCAAAATAAATCGATTAGCTCACAATTTGTAATGTAAACAATTAAACAATAACTATAAATCATGAAATCAATTACAATTAACGGATCGAAAAGAGAAAGCGTAGGCAAGAAACCAACTCAAGCCTTACGTAATGCTGGACACGTGCCTTGCGTATTATACGGAGGAGACAACCCAGTACACTTCTCAGCAGAAGAATTGGCATTCTCTAAACTAGTATACACACCAAATGCACATACAGTTGTGATTGCTTTAGGAAGTGAGACTTTAAACGCTGTTTTACAGGACATTCAGTTTCATCCCGTAACAGATCGTATCTTACACATCGACTTTTATCAATTATTTGATGATAAAGAAATCGCTATGGACATTCCAGTTCACGTAATTGGAAAATCTTTAGGAGTCGCTAATGGTGGATCGTTACGAAGAAACAGACGTAAACTAAGAGTGAAAGCTTTACCAGTAAACTTACCGGATTTTATTGAAGCGGATGTAACGCCACTTAAAATCGGAGGAAAACTTACGGTTGCTGAATTGGCAAACGATGCTTATAAGTTTTTACACCCAGACAACACTGTTGTGTGTCAAGTGAAACGTTCTAGAGTTTCTATCGACGTTGAAGAAGAAGAAGAAGAAGGAGAAGAAGGTGCGGAAGCAGCTGCACCAGCGGAAGGTGCTGCACCAGCAGACGCTTAAACCGTTTCCTTTTAAATCATTATTTACAAAAGCATTCTGTTATTCAGAATGCTTTTTTTATTTTTACACACTATGAACGCATTTGAATGGTTCTTTAAAAATAAACCCAGTACAAATACTGCTACGGAGATGTCAAAAAAATATTTGATTGTTGGATTGGGAAATATTGGTGCCGACTATGTTAGCACTCGTCACAATATTGGATTTAAGGTCGTAGAGAAATTTGCGCAGCTCAATGAGGCTGTTTTTGAAACCAGAAAACTTGGCGATCTGGCAAGTTTTAAATTTAAAGGCCGCACGTTTCTACTTCTAAAACCAAATACCTATATGAATCTCAGCGGAAAAGCCGTGAAGTATTGGTTAGAAAAAGAATCCATTCCACCTGAAAATCTATTAGTAATCACAGATGATCTAAATTTACCGTTTGGAACCCTTCGTCTTAAAATGAAAGGCAGTGCTGGTGGGCATAATGGGTTGAAAGATCTACAAGACAAGCTCAACACCTCCCAGTACAACAGACTCCGTTTTGGAATTAGTGACGAGTTTGCAAAAGGTAGACAAGTTGACTATGTGCTTGGCGAGTGGACTTCCGAAGAGGCTGAAAAGCTCAAAGAACGTTTGGAGCAATGCGCCGAATTCATCAAAAGTTTTGTGATGGCAGGCGTTCAGAATGCCATGAATACCTTTAACGGCACCTAGCGCTCACTCTTATTTTATAAGAACACGTTTTGTCATTTGTTGACCTCCGTTGCTGGAAACTGTCATCAAATAGACCCCAGCTTGTGTGTTTTCTAAGTGGATCGTTTGATTGAAGTAATTACAATTTTCAAACGCTTTCTTATAAATCTTTCGTCCTCTAAGATCAAAAACACGGACTTCAAAATCGGTTGTATCTTTAGTTTGAAACTTGACGTTAAAGCTTCCTTTGTTTGGATTTGGAAAAACAGAGACGGTATCAAATTCTAGAGAACTGATACTTAAAACCCCAGACTTGAAGTCCGATTCTATAGTAGCGAGGTAGGCCTCTGCTACTGTAATTTGTCCTTGAGTAAACATATACATACAGGAATCATTAGCGTAGTCCATAAAGTTCATAGTTAAGGCTTTTTCATTGGGGTCACAAGCCTCAAAACTTCCAGGGCTTGGACAGTTTGTGTGATCCACTTTGATATTGGGCGTGTCGGAGATGCCATCATCAGAAGTGCAACTTTTTCCGGCAAATGGATGTTTTAAATTTAAAAAATGTCCAATTTCATGTGTGACGGTTCGGCCTAAATGGTACGGAGATGTTGGGACTGTATTCGAGTCCACACATCCTGTTCCCGATCCAAATACATCATGACGTATCACCACAGCATCTCCTGACTGAACACGACCACCTATAGGCGAAAACCCCAATAAACTGTTGTCAATGAAGTTTCCAATCACGATGTTGAGGTATCCCGCCCACTTAATGTCAGACACGAAAGGCCCTTCGATGGAAAAAGTGCCACCTTGCCCCCCAAAATCATAGCCAATCGTCACAGCAGGCTCGCCCTCTACCAAGTCTGTATCCGTATTGGCAGGATGGTTTAAAGTCGCAATTTTAAATTGGACATTTGTATTTCCATTATTGATCCCAGGATAAAATGAGCTTGCAGCGGTCCAAAGATTGAAATCGGAATTCGTCGCAGTATAATCAGCATTTAAAATGTTTATTTGGTTTTGAGCTAATGCTTCTAAACAACTACGGTCCGATTCTAATCCATTTGGAAAATGGACAGCGACTGGAATTCTAATTGGTGCTATTTCTCCAAACTGAGTTGTTTTTGTGGTGCGTTTCTCTAGGTTTGATTTAAATTGAGCTTGACGGGCGTTGTGCATTTTCGAGGACTCTGGACTACGAAGGATATTTGCCATTAATTCATCGGAACCACAGCGGCGTTGTTGCGCCCAACAGAGGCTAGAGAAACTAATAAAATAAACGACTATAAATTTTAAAGATAGAGAAGCGTTGGGTTTCATCAGGAGGTAGGTATAAAGAGGATTTCAAAGGGGTTATAACCCGAAAGGTACTAATTATTTTTTTATTCAAAAAAAAGAGCGCAACGCACTTTAAAAACGAGGGCTTTTTTTATCTTCGTTTATTATATTTTCTGTCATAAAATTTAGCTTTGAAAATAAAAACTGCTGCAGATTACAATCAAATTAAAGATTCCGTTGTCACTATAGGTACTTTTGACGGGGTGCATATTGGGCATCAGAAAATCATCAATCGACTTGTTGCGATTGCGGATGCCGAGCAGCTTCAAGCATTGGTTTTGACCTTTTTTCCGCATCCTCGAATGATTTTGCAGAAAGATTCTTCTATAAAACTCATCAATACAATAGATGAAAAATCAAATTTAATGCTGGACTTAGGAGTCGATCATTTAGTCATCAAAGCGTTTACAAAAGAATTTTCAAGAATAACGGCTCTCGAATATGTCCGAGATGTGTTGGTCAATAAGCTACACGTTAAACACATTATTGTGGGCTACGACCATCATTTTGGTCGAAACCGGACAGCAGATATCAAAGACCTCAAAGAATTTGGAGAATTTTATGGTTTTAAAGTCACCGAAATTAGTGCGCTTGAAGTGGGCGATGTGGCCGTTAGTTCTACCAAAATTAGATCCGCTTTAAAAGAGGGTGCTATCAAAGTTGCAAATCAATTTTTGGGCTATAATTTCATGTTAAATGGAACCGTTATTAAAGGAAAAGGACTGGGGAAAACCATTCAATTCCCAACCGCCAATCTAAAAATTGAGGAAGCCTATAAGCTCATCCCAAAAAACGGCGTATACCTCGTACAATCCAGGATTGACTCCAAATTAGCGTATGGCATGATGAATATTGGAACCAATCCAACCGTTAGCGATTCAGACCAATTATCAGTCGAAGTCTTTTTCTTTGATTTTGATAAAAGCCTCTATGATCAATCCCTCACTATTGAGGTATTGGATCGAATTAGAGATGAGCAAAAGTTTTCAGGACTGGCGGCCTTAAAAGTACAATTAGAACAGGATCGCCTAGAGGCTTTAGCCAAAATTGATGGATTCAAGAAAAACTAATTCGATTTAAAGGTAAAACCAATTCTTGTTATATTCTAAATGTTTAAATTTACCACTTAAAATAATTACGATGTTACAAGTTTCCTATATAAGAGATCACCAAGCAGACGTTATAGAACGTTTAAGTAAACGGACTAGCGACGCCAAAACTCTCATTGATGAGGTCATACAACTCGATGAATCCCGTCGAGGACTTCAAACAAAAGTGGATAAGATTTCTGCAGAATTAAATGTAATCTCTAAAGAAATTGGCGAATTATTTAAGTCAGGTCAAGCGCAAAAGGCAACGGAGTTTAAGCAAAAAACAGCCGAATTAAAAGAATCCAAAGTTTTACTTTCTGAGGATTTGAATCGTACCGCCGAAGCACTTCAAACGCTCTTATATAAAATCCCCAACCTTCCAAATCCGATTGTTCCTGCTGGAACTTCAGAAGAGGATAACGAAGAAATATTTAGTGCGGGAACCATTCCAACTCTCTCAAAAAATGCCATCCCCCATTGGGAGTTAGCAAAAAAATATGACATCATTGATTTTGAATTGGGGAACAAAATCACAGGAGCAGGATTTCCTGTCTATAAAGGAAAAGGCGCCCGTTTACAACGTGCTCTGATCAACTATTTTTTAGATAAAAATACGGCTGCAGGTTATGACGAAATTCAAGTGCCTCATTTGGTGAACGAAGCCTCAGGTTTTGGAACGGGTCAATTACCAGATAAAGAAGGGCAGATGTATCATGTTACGGCGGATGACTTATACTTAATTCCAACAGCGGAAGTTCCGGCTACTAATATTTTTAGAGATGTTTTATTACAAGAACACGAGCTTCCAAAAACACTCACCGCATACACGCCATGTTTTCGTCGTGAAGCCGGTAGTTATGGGGCACACGTTCGAGGCTTAAATCGATTGCACCAATTTGATAAAGTAGAGATTCTGCGTGTAGAGCATCCCACAAAATCTTATGAAGCGCTTGATGGTATGGTCGCGCACATCAAAACGATTTTAGAAGAATTAAAATTACCCTACCGAATTTTGAAACTCTGTGCAGGAGATTTAGGATTCACGGCAGCCTTGACCTATGATTTTGAAGTATTTTCAACGGCTCAAGATCGTTGGTTAGAAATTTCTTCAGTTTCAAATTTTGAAACGTTTCAAGCAAACCGATTAAAATTACGATTCAAAAACAGTGAAGGTAAATCGGAATTAGCACATACGCTCAACGGAAGTTCGTTAGCACTGCCACGGGTATTAGCAGGTATTTTAGAAAATTATCAAACCGATTCGGGGATTGAAATTCCTGAAGTTTTAGTGCCTTATACTGGTTTTTCGATGATTGATTAAGGATCATCTTGCTCTTGTTAGGCATTTATTAAAGTCATAAAAACGCATTAATGAAGTCTCTAGTTTGTCTTTTTTTTAGCATTTTCTGTTTGGTCGCCTCGGCACAAGTCGACCCAGCATTGGCCCAAGATTATTTTGAAAAAGGATCCTTTGAAAAAGCATTATCACTCTACAAAAAACTTTTAAAAAGCCCAAGTCCTCGAACAGATTATGCGTTTAAATTGATCGAATGTCATCAACAACTGAGTCAATTTAACGCTGCTCAAAAAGAGATTGAAACCTTAATGCGTCAATCTGATAATCCATTATATTTGGTTGAAATAGGGTATAATTTCCAGCTTCAAAATCAACCCACTGAAGCAAGCTCCTATTACGAAAAAGCATTGCAAGCTATTGAAGCTAAGCCAAATTATGTCTATGACGTAGCGCAACGCTTCGAAAAATATTCGCTCATCCAACCCGCTATACAGTCTTATGAAACGGCGCTTAAAAACAATATAAACGCAGTTTATTATCTTCAACTCGCAGGTTTGTACGCCGAACAGCAAAACATTGAAAAAATGATGGAGCGATATCTGGATTATGCCGAAATAAATTCAGCTTATGTCAATCGAGTCATGCGATTCCTCAGCGATTATATTTCAGAAGATGCCAGCCAGCCCTATAATCAACTTTTCAAAAAAGTACTGTTACGTAAATTACAAGCCGCTCCAAACATACTTTGGAATCAGTGGTTGAGTTGGCTCTACATCCAACAAAAGGAGTTTAAGAAGGCATTTGTTCAAGTCAAAGCAATTTATAGACGGAATCCAGAATCCTTACAGGGACTTATCAATTTAGCGGAGTCAGCAACCGAAGCATCGGCGTTTGAAACGGCGCTCTCTGTTTATGAATTTTTAATTCAAAATGCAACGGACACCCGTCTGGTTATACAAGCTAATTGTAGATTTTTGGAGCTTCAATTAAAACAGTCTCAATCTGATTTTGTAACGATTAAGGGTCGCTACGAAACCCTGTTAGATAGTTATCAATTAGGAATAGAAACGATTGATTTACAACTCTCATATGCACAATTTTTATCATTTTATGACTCAGATTCTCAAGCTGCGATTCGGTTTTTAAAAAGCGCATTGAAAGCGAATTTATCCGATCTAGCTTCCGCCCAACTAAAAATGAAACTTGCCGATATCTTAGTGACTCAAAACAAATTTAATCAAGCCCTGATCTATTATACTCAAATTCAAATGCGCGTTAAAAACAGTACACTGTCTCAAGAAGCGCGTTTCAAAGCTGCTAAAACAAGTTATTATAAAGGTGATTTTGACTGGGCTGAAGCACAACTAAAGGTTCTTAAGTCCTCCTCGTCGCAACTGACCGCTAATGATGCCTTAGAACTACAGCTCTTGATTTCAGATCACAAAGGCAGCGATTCACTTCATACCGGCTTAAAACTATATGCTAAAGCCGATTTGTTGATTATCCAAAATAACCCAATAGAAGCCATCGCTGTTTTAGATACGATTCTTAAGATTCATAAAACAGATCCTATTATCGATCAAACCTTACTCGTTCAAGCACAGCTATACACCTCCCAGAAGGATTATCAAAAAGCGGAAGCAAATTACATCCAAATTATAACCGATTTTAAAACGGATATTTTGGTAGATGATGCCTACTTTTACCTAGCGGAATTATACAGAACTCAGCTCGGAAATACAGATAACGCGCTTCTTAATTATGAATCCATTATCTTTAACCATGAAGATAGCATTCATTTTGTAGAAGCTCGAAAACAGTACCGCTTTTTAAGAGGGGATACCATCAATTAATGACAACAAAATAACCAATGATAATTTACAACGTAACCGCCAATATAGACGACAGTATTCACGACGAATGGTTGGGGTGGATCAAAGCCCACATTCCAAAAGTATTGGCAACAGGCTTGTTTTTAAAAGCCACCTTTACAAAGGTTTTGGTCGAAGAATCTATGGGAGGATTAACCTATTCAATTCAGTATTTAGCCCACTCAAAAAAAGCGTTAGCCAGTTTTTACGAAAACCATGCGCCAGAATTTCAAGCGGAAGAATTGCAAAAATTTGCCGATAAAATGTTGGCATTCAGAACCGAACTAGAATGGATTGATGAATATACTGTAACCACGCACTAAATGATTGTAAAACCAAAAAAATACTTAGGACAACACTTTCTCAATGATGAACAAATTGCGGAACAAATCGCAGATACGTTAACTTTGGAAGGCTATGACGATGTTCTAGAAATAGGCCCAGGAATGGGTGTTTTGACCAAATATATCATCAAAAAGCCAATTACAACACATGTGATTGAAATTGACCCAGAGTCTGTAGAGTATTTACAAGCTAATTTTTTAAATCTAGCGCCCCGAATTATTCAAGAAAATGTCTTGAAGTTCGATTTTAGTGCCACATTTGGAACCCGTCCTTTCGCAATTATCGGAAATTTTCCGTATAACATTTCAACACAAATCGTATTTAAAACATTAGAAAATAGAGATCAAATCCCTGAGTTTTCTGGCATGTTTCAAAAAGAAGTGGCGCAACGTATTTGTGAAAAAGAAGGTAGTAAGGTGTATGGGATTTTATCGGTTTTAGTTCAAGCATTTTACGATGCGGAGTATTTATTTACCGTACCACCCTCGGTGTTTATTCCCCCGCCAAAAGTAGAATCGGGTGTTTTGAGATTGACTCGAAAAGCAGTATATTCTTTACCCTGTGACGAAAAATTATTTTTTAGAGTGGTAAAGTCTGCATTTCAACAACGCCGTAAAACCTTAAGAAATAGTTTAAAAACCTATAATTTATCGGATAATTTAAAAGCAAATACTATCTTTGACAAGCGCCCAGAGCAACTTAGTGTTGCCGCGTTTATTGAATTGACAACCGCAATAGAAACCGATCACTAACCAATTTAATTTTGGAAGAAACTAAGGAACATATCCCTTTTGAGATCACCGAAACCTTAATCGATGCCCTAAATGGATTCATTGATTCTAAGGATGATAAAGCCGTTTTGGAGCAATTACAAGACGTGCATTATGCAGATATTGCCGAAATCTTAGATGATCTAAATTTAGATCAGGCTACCTATATTATCAAGCTTTTAGATAGTGAAACCACGGCCGTTATTCTTGCAGAATTAGAAGATGATGTTCGTGAAAAAGTATTACAAAATCTTTCGATTAAAGAAATTGTTGAAGAAATTCAAGAACTCGATTCGGATGATGCTGCCGATCTTTTAGCTGATTTATCGCCCGAACGTAAGCGAAAAGTGATCGCCCAAATGGACGATAAAGAGCTGGTTGCTGATATTCAAGAGCTATTGGCGTATGACGAAGATACTGCTGGAGGACTCATGGCCAAAGAGCTGGTTAAGGTGTATGAATCCTGGACGGTTGCCGGTTGTTTGCGTAAAATTAGAGCCCAAGCCAAAGAGGTGAAGCGTGTACATTCGATTTATGTCGTTACTAAAGAAGAGAAATTGATTGGGCGTTTGTCTTTAAAAGATCTTTTAATTGCCAATAATGATGACAAAATAAAAGACATCTATATTCCAAAAGTAGATTCGGTTCATGTGGATGAAGATTCTGAAGAAGTGGCCAAATTAATGGCGAAATATGATTTAGAAGCCATCCCCGTCATCAATGACGATAAAGTACTTTTGGGACGTATTACCATTGATGATATCGTAGATGTCATTATCGAAGAAGCCGAAAAAGATTATCAACTGGCCGCTGGTATTACACAAGATGTTGATGCCGAAGATAGTATCCTCGATCTTACCCGAGCCCGATTGCCTTGGTTGTTTTTAGGACTGCTAGGGGGTGTTGGTGCCGCAGTGATTATGGGTGGATTTGAAACCATCATTGAAGATTTCCCTCTAATTTTATTATTCACTCCACTTATTGCCGCCATGGCAGGCAATGTGGGCGTTCAATCGTCAGCAATTATTGTGCAAGGTTTGGCGAATGATGAGGTGCGAGGAAGTGTCAATACTCGACTTATAAAAGAAATGTTTTTAGCCGCCTTAAACGGCGTTATTTTAGCCTTATTCTTATTCGCTTTTGTGTGGATTTGGAAAGAAGATATGCGCACCGCTTTAGCGATTTCATTATCTCTGGTCATTGTCATTATTGTTGCTGGAATTATCGGGACATTTATCCCACTATTTCTTCACAAAAAGGGCATTGATCCCGCCATTGCCACGGGACCTTTTATCACCACTAGCAATGATATTTTTGGAATCATGATTTATTTCTCTATTGCGAAACTCATCCTAAATATTTAAGATGAACGTTTTACATCTGGATACAAACCATTCCTTATTAATAGAACAGTTAGCGGCTTTAGGCTATGAAAATCACGAAGATTATACGAGTTCAAAAGACGCCATCGCAGCCAAAATTCACTTATATGACGGCCTTATTTTAAGAAGTCGATTTCGTATTGATGCGGCTTTTTTAGATTTAGCAACTAACCTAAAATTTATTGGTCGGGTAGGGGCAGGATTAGAAAATATTGATACAGACTATGCACAGTCCAAAGGCATCCATTTAATTTCAGCACCCGAAGGCAATCAAAATGCCGTTGGGGAACATGCCCTTGGAATGGTGTTGGCATTGTTCAATAAACTGAATATTTCAGATCAGCAAATCCGAAATGGGCTATGGCAACGCGAAGCCAATCGAGGCATTGAACTCGATGGGAAAACGGTTGGAATTATCGGCTATGGCCATATGGGCAAAGCATTTGCTAAAAAACTCCGTGGTTTTGAAGTCGAAGTCCTTTGTTATGATATCAAACCCAATGTAGGCGATGCAAATGCGCAACAAGTATCTCTTGAAACCCTTCAAAAAAAGGCACAAATACTAAGCCTTCATGTCCCGCATACCGAATTAACCAATCAAATGATTGATGCGTCATTTATCCAGAAATTTGAGCAGCCCTTTTGGTTAATCAATACTGCTAGAGGGAGTTGTGTGGTTACGGAAGCCTTAGTGGAAGCGCTAGAGTCAAAGAAAATTTTAGGCGCTGGATTGGATGTCTTAGAATACGAAAAATCATCGTTCGAAACGCTTTTTTCAAACGAGCCACCAGCCGCATTAAGTTATTTATTGAAATCAGAGAATGTGATGCTATCGCCTCACGTCGCAGGCTGGACGGTAGAGAGTCACCAAAAACTTGCGCAAACCATCGTTGATAAAATTGTCACTATTTTTCATTAAATTTAGAGCCATAATCGCTCTAACTTATGAAATCTACCGCAACGACCCCAGAGGAATACATCGCTCAACTCCCAGATGATCGAAAAGTACCCATTCAAAAATTAAGGCAAACTATTTTGAATCATCTCGATCCTGGTTTTTATGAATGCATCAATTATGGCATGTTGGGGTATGTAGTGCCCCACAGTCGATATCCATCGGGTTACCACTGCAATCCAAAGCAGCCATTGCCCTTTATGAATTTGGCGTCTCAGAAACATTTTATTGCCGTGTACCACTCAGGAATGTACGCCCAAAAAGAAATTTTTGACTGGTTTGTTGCAGAATATCCGAAGCATTGTTTATCTAAAATAGACATGGGAAAAAGTTGTGTACGCTTAAAAAAAATGAATGAGATTCCATATGCACTAATTGGTCAACTTGCCGCCAAACTATCTGTTCAAGAATGGATTACGATGTACGAAACCCAAATCAAAAAATAAGAAAACATGAAAAAACGTGTCACAGGTCTCGGCGGTATTTTTTTTAAAAGTACGGATTCAAAAGCAAGCAAAGCATGGTATGCGAAACACCTCGGTCTCCCTGTGGATGAATATGGTTGTACCTTTTGGTGGAAGGATGCGCAAGGAAAAAAAGCATCCACACATTGGTCGCCTTTTGAATCTGATACTACCTATTTTGAACCCAGCGAACAACCCTTCATGGTTAATTTTAGAGTCGAAAATCTTAACAATTTGATAACCGTTCTTAAGTCAGAAGGTGTTACTATTGTAGGCGATATACAAACGTTTGACTATGGGAAGTTTGCTTGGATCTTAGACCCTGAAGGGAATAAAATTGAGCTCTGGGAACCGATTGATAGTGCGTTTGAAAACTAAAAATAACATGAAAAACATATTAGTCCTTTGTACAGGAAATTCGTGCCGGAGTCAAATGGCGCACGGCTATTTAAACCAATTTGCAGCCAATCAAGCTAACGTTTACAGTGCAGGTATAGAAACACATGGGATCAACCCAGGGGCTGCCGCGATTATGAAAGAAGATGGAATCGATATTACTCACCACACTTCTAATCATGTGGATGAGTATGCAGAGGTCAATTTTGATTACATCATCACTGTTTGTGACCATGCGAAAGAAAACTGTCCATTTATAGCCAGCCCCAATGCAGTACGCTTACATCATGACTTTTTTGATCCGTCTAAATTGATTGGTCCCGACCAAGAAAAACACGCCGCATTCTTAAAAGCACGTACGGAAATTAAAGCGTATATGAAAGCGTTTGTAGCGGAGCGGTTTTAGATTAACTGTTCCCATTTTTGGTTTAGTAGATACGATCGTGCTCTATTGGATGGATTTCCAATAAGAATGAATTGGTCTTTTAACCATTTTCTTATAAGGGCTGCTGCACTTCTTTTAGAAATCCCTAAATGATTGGCTAATTCAGTGCTCGTAATTTCTTTCTGTTTTAGAAATAGATCCAATGCTGTACGTTGTTTTACGGATAATTCTCTTAGGAGGTCACTATTATCTTGCAGTTTTGGAGCTCTGTTTTCTTTTGATGACTCCACGATGTTAGTAAAAGAGATCGCCATTCCTTTCATGAAATATTTCAAAAAATAGGTAAGATCAGCCTGTGCTCTTCCCATATAATAATTGGGAATGTTTTCGACTGCCAAAGCATCATAATACCCTTGTAAGTTTTTTGCATAATAGGCTTCCAAAGAATAGATGCCTTTTAGTCCATAACCACCATAATGTAAAATATAATTGGTAATTAATCGAGCCGTCCTTCCATTTCCATCATAGTAGGGATGGATGGTCGCAAATTGATAATGAGCCAAAGCAGCTATAATGGCGACAGGAATTTTTCCATTTTCTAAAGATGTGTCAATCCAAGAAACAAGATCTTTCATCAAACCACTCACATCTGAAGCTTCGGGGGGCATATAAACAATAGCGCCTGACAATCCGTCTTTAATCATGTTTTGACCCTCTCTATATGCTGTCGCGCTCTTTCTCCCACTAAAAACCAATCCGTGTAGGGTTTGAATGGTTGTTTCAGTTAATGGTCTGTTATGTTTCGTTTCTAGATATTCTAATGCTTTGTAATAATTGACCACCTCTTTTTCATCGCGTTCCCGTTCAGGAAATACCCCTCCTTTTTTTGAAACAACTTCTTTAACTTGTTCCATCGTCAAACGGTTTCCTTCTATTTGAGTGGAGTAGTGCGTCGAAGCCAAGCGAGCGGATTTACGTAGCGAGCTTAAAAGCATGGCATTTATAGGAATCGATTCAAATTGCTTTTTACCAGTTTCTATCGCTACTAAATCTTGTGCAATAGCGACAGTAATGGTGTAGTTTGGTGAAAAAGGCATCCTTAAGTGTTTTTACGAAAGTACGATAAAACGTAATTAAAATGTGAATAAAACGTAATTAAAGTGTAAATAAAAACGGCGCTAGAAATCACTTAGTCTTCCTCCGAGGGCCTGTACTTACGTTCCAGCTCCGCTTGAAATTCTTCCATCACAGGGCGGACGGTACTATCTGGGAGATCGGCAATCCGAATATACATCAAACCATCCACGGCATTATTAAAAAGAGGATCCACGTTAAACGCAATCAAGCGAGCATTTTGTTTGATGTACTTTTTGAGGAGGACCGGCAGACGTAAGGCTCCGGGCTCAATTTCATCAATAAGTTTATCGAACTTATTCAGATCGGCTGCGGTGGCATCAAACACAAAATCTTTATCGGCATCCTTTAGTTTTACTTTGAATTCTTTTTTAGGGGTTACATACTGCGCTAAATACGGATCGTAATAATGCGACTTCATAAACTCAATCATCAACGATTTAGAAAAATTTGAAAATTGATTGCTAATACTCACACCCCCGATGAGGTATTTATGATCTGGAAACCGAAGTGTGGTATGTACGATGCCTTTCCAAAGTAGAAATAACGGCATTGGTTTTTGTTGATAGGCCTTAATGATAAATGCGCGCCCCAATTCAATAGACTGACTCATCATCTTGTGGAGCTCGGGCTCAAAACGAAACAAGTCTTGCAAGTAAAATCCATCGATCCCTTTTGCTTTATAAATGTCGGAACCTAACCCCATCCGATACGCGCCAGCTAGGCACTCGGCTTCCGCATCCCACAAAAACATATGGTGGTAATACTGGTCAAATTTATCCAAATCGATGGCTTTGTTGGTGCCTTCTCCAATATCTCTAAACGTGATTTCTCGCAGCCGTCCAATTTCACGTAAAATGTTGGGAATGTGGGCTGCAGGCGCTAAATAAACTTCGTAGTTTTTACTTGTTAAGAGGCGATGATTTTCGGATTTTAAAGCAGCGATTTCTAAACACATGATTGTTTTGGAAACTGGGGTTACAATTTTTTTTGCAGGCTTTATCGCTTTTAAACTGGAGGAGATATTTGTTAAGATTTTCACCTTTTCAAAAGAGTTTGAAAGCATATAGGTTTTTCGTCTGATAAAACCCGAAAAAGCGTCCAAAGTATCGTATTCTTTTTGGTCTTTTACGCTGATGGGTTTTCCGATTCTAACTTTAATAACACGATTTTTTTGGGTCAAAAGTTCCGATGGTAATTTGGCCGTCCTTAAAGTATTACTGATTCGTGATAAGCGATAAAATAACGGGCTATTTTTGGCATGAAAATAAATTGGAATCACAGGAACTTCAGCGCGTTGAATGAGTTTCATAGCGGCAGGTTCCCAAGGTTTGTCCACCAACAGTTTGCCATCTTTATAGGTGGAAACTTCCCCCGCTGGGAAAACCCCCAAAGGGTGTCCGTTTTTCAAATGAAGCAACGATTTTTTGAAGCCAGCAATACTAGATTTAGCATCTTTGTGATCCTCAAACGGATTCACGGGCATGATGTAAGGAACTAAAGGTTCAATTCGCTGTAATAAAAAATTGGCGATGATCTTAAAATCTTCACGCTGCTCGAGCATTAGTTTCAGTAATAATATACCATCGATGCCACCAAGGGGGTGATTAGAAACCGTGATGTACGCACCGTCTTTTGGAAGGCGTTTAAAATCTTCTTCCGGAATTTCAAAACGAATTTTAAAATCGTCCAATAGACCATTTAAAAACTCAAGATCCTGTTTGTGTTTATGGCGATTGTAGATTTTGTTAATGGTAGAAATCTTCAATACTTTCATTAAGATCCATCCTAAAAAAGTACCAATAACTCCATAGGAATCAACTTTGATGGCTTTGGCAATTTCTTTAGGGGTGACGATACTCATAGGTTAAGATACTTGTATTAAATGTCGACTTAGTGGGTTATGATTTGAACAATATCTGGCGTGATTTGTTTCAATAGCAGGTTTTTTCCAGCTTCTAATTCTTGGATCGATGCTTCTGTATAATGGCGAATGGTATATAATTTAACCCCTTTGTGAGACGCTACTTTATACTTCGCTTTTAAATGTAATAATAAACGCTCCAGAGTACCATAATTATTTTCAATACAGACCGAAAAACTAATGGCCGAATTTTGAATCATGCTAACTTTCATCTTATAATCGTGCAACAAACCAAAAATATGACGAAGGTTATCTTCTACGATGTATGAAAAATCTAAGGAGGAAAGCGAAATTAACACTTGATTTTGCTTTAAAATATAACAGGGTACTTTAGGCGTTAACTCGAATTCCTTTCCAACGATCGTCCCGTCATTTTCTGGATTTAAAAACGATTTGACATAGAGTGGAATCTCTTTACGTTGTAAGGGTTGAAGCGTTTTGGGATGGATCACCGTGGCGCCGTAATATGACAACTCGATCGCTTCTGTATAGGAGATACGATCTAACAAGACTGCATTTTCAAAATACCGTGGATCGGCATTGAGAACGCCAGGGACATCTTTCCAAATCGTCACGGACTTTGCATTTAAACAAAAGGCAAAAATTGCGGCCGTGTAATCACTCCCTTCTCGGCCAAGAGTGGTTGTGAAATTATGGACGTCACTTCCTAAAAACCCTTGAGTGATGTTTAATTTTGAAGGGTCAACTCGACTCGAAATTAAATCTTGTGTGTCGTTCCAATCTACAGTTGCGTTTCTGTAATAGTTATCGGTTTTTATAAAATTTCTAACATCTAGCCAGGTGTTTGTTAAACCAATATCATTCAAATAATGACTGATGATGGTGGTCGAAATCAACTCGCCAAACCCAATCACTTGGTCATATACAAAGTTATAATTGGGGGATTTGTTATGATCAAAAAACTGCACAACTTCTTGAAACAAAGCATCTACTTTTTCATAAACAGCATGTTTTTCGTTCTCAAATAAATCGAGGAGAATGTTATTGTGAAATTTCTTAACGTCTTGAATCGAGCTTTGAAGTTGGTGTTTGGCATCAAAATAATTTGAAATCACTGTTTCCATGGCATTGGTCGTTTTGCCCATTGCCGAAACAATAATAAGTGTGTTGCTGTGCCCCACAGTGGTCAGGACGCGCGCTAAATTTTTGACGCCTTGGGCATCCTTAACAGAAGCACCGCCAAATTTAAAAATTTGCATTAGTTTAGTTTATTTTAGTTTTGAGATGTAATTTTTCATGCCTTGTTCGTCGAGTTGAACCACATCCCAGTCTCGCATGACTCGGGCGCCTTTGTGTTCGTAAAACTCAATCGCTGGTGTATTCCAATCAATCACTTCCCAACAAACGCGTTTCACGCCTTGATCGTCGCCATAAAGAATCACTTGATCCAACAGGGCAGACCCAATTCCGTGTCCACGTACGTGTTCCGAAACAATCAAATCTTCTAGGTGTAAAACAGTGCCTTTCCAGGTTGAAAATCGGGTATAGACCAAAGCGATTCCAATAATTTTTTGGTCAGATTCCGCTACAAAACAATGAAATTCAGGGCTGCTTCCAAAGCCTTTGACTTGTAAATCAGCAGCTGTAACTTCTACGGCATTGGGTTCTTTTTCAAAGATAGCGAGTTCGGTAATCAAGTTTAAAACTTGTTCCATATCCTCCCTAACTGCATTTCGAATGTGATAGTTCATAATCTATGTTTGGTGATTCAAAGATACTCAAAAGCCTTTTATATTTCCTTAATAAAATACGAGCGAAAACGTTGTAGTTATCTAAAAAATTAGATATTTGCATAAATTTCATTACAAATGTCCCAAAAACATCAAACCCTCGGCGAATTTATCATTGAACACCAGTCGTCATTTAAGTACACTTCTGGCGAATTATCCCGACTCATCAACTCCATTCGGCTGGCCGCCAAAGTGGTGAATTACGAAGTTAATAAAGCAGGTTTAGTTGATATTTTAGGCACGGCGGGTGAGACCAATATTCAAGGAGAGCATCAACAGAAACTGGATGTCTATGCCAATGAAAAATTCATTCAAACCCTTGTCAATCGAAATATAGTTTGTGGGATTGCGAGTGAAGAGGAAGACGATTTTATTGCGATTAATAGCAACGATCATAATCACCAAAATAAATACATTGTTTTGATGGACCCTCTCGATGGGTCTTCTAATATTGATGTGAATGTCTCCGTGGGGACTATTTTTTCTATTTACCGACGGGTGACCCCCGTAGGAACACCGGTTCAACAAGACGATTTTTTACAGAAAGGCCGTGAACAAGTGGCCGCGGGCTATATTATTTATGGCACGTCGACCATGTTGGTGTATACCACTGGCGATGGTGTCAATGGCTTTACCTTAAATCCCGCCATTGGGACCTTTTATTTGTCACATCCTCAAATGCAATTTCCAGAAAGTGGAACCATATATTCGGTGAATGAAGGTAATTATAGTCACTTTCCACAAGGCATCAAAAACTATATTAAATACTGTCAGAAGGAAGAAGGCGATCGCCCCTATACCTCGCGCTATATTGGGTCGTTGGTGTCAGATTTTCATCGAAATATGATTAAGGGTGGGATTTATTTATACCCTACCAGTTCCAAAAATCCGAATGGAAAATTACGCTTGTTATACGAATGCAACCCGATGGCGTTTATTGCCGAACAAGCCCATGGAAACGCTAGTGATGGCCACACTCGAATTCTTGATATCACCCCTACAGAACTGCACCAACGCGTGCCATTTATTTGTGGTAGTAAAAACATGGTTCACAAAGTCGAAGAATTTATGAGTGCCGCTGCGAGTTCTTAAGTATTTAATTCTTAGATAGTCTAAAAGGAAGGTTGTAACTTTGTCGAAATTATAATTGGAATGCACAAAGCAGGTTTTGTTAATATTATTGGAAATCCAAACGTCGGAAAATCCACCTTGATGAATGCCTTTGTAGGCGAAAAATTATCCATTATTACGTCCAAGGCGCAAACCACCCGTCACCGAATTTTGGGGATTGTTAATGGCGATGACTTTCAGGTGATTCTATCGGATACACCCGGGATTATCAAACCCGCCTATGAATTACAAAGCTCCATGATGGACTTTGTGAAATCTGCTTTTGAAGATGCCGATATTTTGATTTATATGGTTGAGATTGGGGAGAAAGAACTAAAAGACGAAGCGTTTTTTAATAAGATTACTGCCTCCAAAAAACCCGTTTTATTGCTGTTAAACAAAATTGATACTTCAAATCAAGAACAATTAGAAGAACAAGCACAGCTATGGCAACAAAAAGTTCCGAATGCGGAGTTTATAGCGATCTCTGCTTTGGAAGGCTTTAATGTGAAAAATGTGTTTGACCGTATTTTGGAGTTATTGCCAGAATCACCCGCTTACTATCCTAAAGATCAACTGACGGACAAACCCGAACGATTTTTTGTCAATGAAAAAATCCGTGAAAAGATTTTAATCCACTACAAAAAAGAGATTCCTTACGCCGTTGAGGTCGATACCGAAGAATTTTTTGAAGAAGAAGACATCATCCGGATGCGATCGGTCATCATGGTCGAACGTGAAACCCAAAAAGGGATTATTATTGGACATAAAGGCATCGCACTCAAACGTGTGGGTGTGGAGTCTCGAAAAGATTTAGAGAAATTTTTTGGCAAACAAGTCCACTTAGAATTGTATGTGAAAGTGAATAAAAACTGGCGTTCTAACCAAAACCAACTCAAGCGTTTTGGGTATAATAATTCTTAAAAGTCTTAGGTTTTTAATTATTGTAGTTACGAATGTCTAAAATTTATCAAGAAAAGAGTTGTTTTTTAGCTCAGTTCTTTTTTTGGTTTATTCTGGTTCAGAATATTATAAAATGGATTGTTTATTGATTTGTCTATCAATTTTCCATTTCGAATTTTCATTAAGTTAGGAAATCGATTGTAGCTTTTGAGTTTGTAAAGTGCCTCTGAAATAAATTCTGTGCTATATTTCGATTCAATTTTTTTTCCATTCAGATAAACGATTTCAATTCCGTTGTCCAAATTCGGTATTATACTTTCCTCAATATAACTTTTTGAGTTCTTTCGATTATTGTAGCAGAAGAAATTTCCCCCATTATTTCCTGCTAAAAACTCAGCATATTTTTTCTCAAACTTTTTTCGGTTGAAATGTCCAATCGGAATAAAAACAATCATAAGAGGAATCATCAGAATAAATAAAGGAATTCCGATTATAAATATTAGTAATATGTCTCTCAATTCTCAAATGTTGCCTAACGTTGTTGTATATGGTTTGCTGCGTGTCGTTATTTTTATCCGCCTATGTTTTTATATGCTTCGTTTATCAGATACTTTGTTTCTTCAAAATCGTTTACATTTTTAATTGTCAATTCAAAATCACCTGTTCCAAAGTGTCCAATTTCTCTAACGTCACGACATTGTTTTGGCATTGGATTTACTTCGTCTGGATTTAGTTTTAAATATAGAGTTAACTTTTTCTTATATGTCTGCAAGCATGTGAAATTTTGACTAGTCTTATACGCTATGTAGTTCTTCTTTGGTGCTTCTTCTATTGTACTGTCTAGAGTTACAATATAATCTCGAACCAAATTAAACAGTTCCAATACATGATTATCAAGATTTTCATAATGCTCCTCTAAAGTATATGTGGCTGTTTTTCTTGTTAAGGCTGCTTTTTTACCTGCCTCAACCATTATAGGATTTTTCCCACCGAGTTCTTCTGTATTTTGATTCGAGGTTGAAGCCGTTCGTTTGTAGACTTCTTCAATATTTAAAATTCCGTTATCATAAGTCTTATACTGCCAAAGTTCAATATTTGCACCCATTACTTGAACTGCATGTAAGTCATACTTTTTATATTCTGGTGCTAGACAAATTACTCTAATATCTGACCAATCCACATCCATGTCTTTTCCCAACGTCTTGTTTGCTGCAATTTGAAAATCTCCTTTATGGTCTTTAATCCAATGCAAATAATAAAGACTTTGGTTTATCAAATCAGACGAAGCGACTTTTTTATATTCGATAATTACTGGATTATTGTCTTCTGAAATTGCTAATGTATCAATCCGACCAGAATGAATGTTCCCTGTTGAAAATTCTGTAGCAATAAATCGGCAATTAAAAATAGTTTCCAAGTTCTCTTCTACCAATTTCTGTAAGTCCTTTTCAAGTTTGAACTCGCTAAGTCTTACTCGTTTTGCTTTTCCTTTATCAATTTCAAATATTGCCATCTATGTTTTTTTATAATGCACGCCAACTACTGTATATCCGAAAGTGTTCGGATATATTCTTTATGTTTTCTTGTTTATTTATTGTACTCAAATTACTATTTTATCATCTAAAAACACGTTCTATTTATCTTAATTCACAAGTGTAATTAACCTGCTAGATCTTTAATTGGGAGGTCCTAAAAACCGCTGAATAGTGCGAATATCAGAACCGTTCCAAAAATTAGTTTTTAGCAAAATA
>Ga0206131_10002335_pt1 | contig 23154 bp, 20 predicted proteins | sample Helgoland_Spring_FD_148636 | JGI IMG/M metagenome (GOLD analysis project Ga0206131, IMG submission 148636) | Pelagic subsurface seawater microbial communities from Kabeltonne, Helgoland, North Sea - Helgoland_Spring_Bloom_20160517_1 | ecosystem: Environmental > Aquatic > Marine > Epipelagic ...
CGTATAGTTTTTCATGAAATCACCAAACCCGCAATACATAAAGCAATAGGTTCTCCTGGATTAATCAATATGCATTTAGTAAAGGCGCAACATGCCCGTCAGGTGCTCGACATATTGGTGGGGTTCAAGATCTCACCGTTATTATGGAAGTATTTATATAATGATAAAGATAACGGACTGTCTGCTGGGCGCTGTCAAACCCCTGCGCTCCGCCTCGTGTATGATAATGAAATGGAAAAGAAAGATAGTGGTGGTATAGAGCAGTCGTATAAGACAATAGGTAATTTTACGAGTAGAGATATAGATTTTGTTTTATCACATAATTATGATAATGAAGAGAACCTGGTTAAGTTTCTAGAAAAATCAAAGAATTTCGTGTATAAATTAAGTCTAGGTTCTCCAAAAGAGGTCTTGAAAGCCCCACCAAAACCATTCAGTACTTCAAATTTATTACAAACAGCAAGTAATAACTTGAATATGTCGCCTAAGGAAACAATGATGCACTGTCAGTCGTTATATCAGGGAGGTTTTATAACATATATGAGAACAGAAAGCACAAAATACTCAAAAGAATTCATAAAAATAATAGGTTCTCAAATAGATGAAAGATATGGTGATAAATATAAAGGAGAAACAAAAAACATAACGAACTTTAATAACATAGATCCTCACGAAGCGATAAGGGTTACAGATGTTAATTTAGAGAACCTAGCAGTAAAAGACAGGATGTCATCGTTATATAAACTAATTTGGAATAATACATACGAGAGTTGTATGGCGATTGCCAAATACGAAGTAACACAAGCAATTATTACAGCTCCCGAAAAACATCATTATAGAAATACAATAGAAATACCCAATTTTCTTGGTTGGAAGCGCCATAAAGAAGATATTAAGGAGAACACAACGAGTCAAAATGACGGAAAGGCAATATTATTATATATAAAATCGTTGATTTCTGGTTCAGGTTCTCTACAATACAATAAAATTAGTTCATTGGTATCATTTAAGAACCGGCATAGTCACTATAGTGAATCCGGATTGATAAAGAAACTGGAAGATTTGGGAATAGGACGTCCATCAACATTTGCTATGTTAATAGAAACCATATTAGATAAGGGTTATGTAAAAAAAAGCGATATAGATAATGGTGTAGTTAAATGTAATGAATATTTATTGGAAAAGGAGAACCTAAAGAAAGAAACGATAGAAAAATCGGTGGGAAAGGAATCAAACAAACTGGTAATCCAAAAGACAGGAATACTAATAATAGACTTTTTAATGAAATATTTTGAGTCAATGTTCTCTTATGGTTATACGAAAACGATGGAAGATAAATTGGATATAATAGCGAAAGGAAAGATGGGTGAATGGCATACCGTATGCGACGAGTGTAACGAGTTAATAAAAGAGTCGTCCAAACCGATATCTAAACTTACGAAAGAGTCGTATAAACTGGACGACATACATGAAGTAGTATTTGTAAAGTATGGTCCAACAATTCGGTATATGGGTGAAGATGGTAAACACGCATATAAAAAAATCAACCCAGGATTAGAGTTAGACCTGGATAAATTAAAGACGGGAGGATATACAGTAGATGAATTATTACCGAAAGAAGATCATTGTATAGGAAAATGGGAAGACCACGATGTTTATATCCGTGAAGGTCGTTATGGTAGGTATATTGAATATGGTGACACGAAGAAAAGTATTGCAGCGATAACCAAACCAATATATGATATAACTATGGATGATTTGAAAAAGATAATGGATGGTAAACCAAACCCGAATATATTACGAACATTGAATGCGGATTTCAGTGTGCGTAAAGGAAAATATGGACCGTATGTATTTTATAAAACGACAAATATGAAAAAACCGAAATTTCTGGATATAAAACAATTCAACCAGGGATATTCAACTTGTAGTATAAATGATTTGGTTGAGTGGTTATGTAAAACACATAAGATAGAGAACATATACATATAATCAATAAATGCGTATAATAAATCCAATTAAAAAGTGTTCATTATGTATCTATACCACTACATAATGAAATACCAAGAAACAACATTTGAAGAATATCTAAATGCATTAGAAAAGTATAATATGCGCCCCGAACTGGATAGGTTATTCAAGAATATAACAACAAAAAACATAGGAAATACAATTATATACGGACCATCGGGTTCTGGTAAATACAGTCAGGCTCTTAATATGTTAAAGACTCATAGTCCGAGTGGTCTAAAATATCAGACAAAGATAACAATAAACACAGATAAAACGGATTATTCATATTTTATAAGCGACATCCACTATGAAATAGATATGAGTATGTTAGGTTGTAATTCCAAAACATTATGGCATGAGTTATTTCTTCAGATAGTTGATATTATATATACGAAACCCGAAAAGCATGGATACATTTTATGTAAGAATTTTCATACTATACATACAGAATTACTGGAAACATTTTATAGTTATATGCAGGAATACACGACAAAACACTCGCACATTGGGTTAAATTTCATATTAATCACAGAAGAGCTGGGTTTTATACCGAATAACATTATTAATTCTTGTAGAGTATTAAATATAGCGAAACCTACAAAAAAACAATTAATGAATATAGTAGGTAAAGAAGGACAAGAACATATACTGAAGTTAGATGTGACAAAACAAACTAACATAAAATCACTAATAGACGTAGTAAATTATAAAAAGTCACTACCGAAAGATAACATGATATCAATATGCAACCAGATTATAGATTCACTGAATGACCATAAAAATATTAAATATATGGATCTAAGAGAACAAATATACGAGTTATTAACATATAATATAGACATAATATCGAGCATTCAATATATAATATTTAATTTACTGAGTAGTAATGAAATAGAACAATCAAATATAAATGATATATTGGATCACTTGTTTATCTCTGTAAAATATTATAATAATAATTACAGACCAATATATCATATAGAGAGTATTCTACTGTATATAACAGCGAAAATCTATAATTATGAATGATAAAGAAGCGAGGAACATATTGGGAATAAATAAAGACGAAGAACTAACCGAAGAATTAATAAAAAAGAAATACAGAAACAAGGCTTTAAAATATCACCCTGATAAAAATAAATCCAAAGATTCAAATGATAAATTTATAGAGGTAAAGAATGCGCATGACTACCTGAATGAGAAAATGGGAGTAGGTATAAAGACAAATAGTTATTCGGAGTTATTATATGATTTTTTAAAAGAACACATACAAATGAAAAGTTCAAAAACAAACGCGAGTGCTAATATATTGAATATAATAATAGAAAAATTATCAGACAAGTGTGAAGTAAAAATGATGAATATTTTAGAAAATATAGACAAAGGAATATTGATGGAATTATACAAAATAATAATGTCTAATGATGCTATATTTGGACATATCGATAAAAGTATAATAGAAAAATTAAAAAATATAATAGAAGACAGAAGTAAAAACGACGAATTGATAATTTTGAATCCAACATTGGAGGATTTAATAGAATTCAACGTTTATAAATACAAAATACACGGACGACAATTAATAATTCCTCTATGGCATCGCGAACTAACATACGATATATCAAATACGGATATACACGTCAACTGCAATCCGGTATTAAATGACGACTATTTTATAGACGAACATAATAATATACATATAAAAATAGAACTGAAATTATTGGATATATGGAATACAAGGCAGTATGAATTTAATATAGGAAAAAAAGTATTTGAATTCAATATAGATGAATTAACCATAAAATCTTATCAAACAGTAACACTACCGACGTGTGGAATACCTCTAATTAATAGGAGAAATATATATGATGTATCGTCATTAGGTGATATTGTAATACACATACATATAGAACAATAATTATTATCCAGGAAAAGCAGCGTGACATTTCCGGTTTACCAATAATTTATGAATATTTAATCCCGAATCCAGTTTACAATAGCATACGTCGCACGGGATGTACCCCATTTGATGAATTCGTTCAATCGGTTTTCTTGCGTTATAAATCCCATTTAGTTTTCCGGTGCTAAAGTTTTTTATAAAGAATACAATACAACACATAGGATAACCATAATATATACCATTGTTTATCCATTTTAAATTATTTTTTATTTCATCTTTTGTAAGAACCCCGTAGAAATCCGAGTTATACGTTTTCTTACTACGAAGAATCATTATATTGTTTGGTTATTATAATGAGATATTCGTTGTAGTTAAACTTCAATTTTATGATAAAAAATATTATATCATAAAATTATTACTATTATTATCCATTACTATTATTATTTTTAATTTATACAGCGGTGACCTTCTTCTTTACGATCTTCTTCTTTACCACTGCTGCTGCTGCTGCTGGTTTCTCTTCCTCAACCGTTGCTGCCTTCTTCTTAACAACCTTCTTTTTAACCGGAGCGACAACCTCTGCCTCTACAACCTGCGTCTCCTCAACAGGAACAGTTGCTTCGTCATCGCTATCGTCAACTACCGTATCAACTACATCATCAACTACATCATCATCATCATCATCATCATTATTTACAACAGGAGCACTATTCATCTTCTCCTTCTCGTCATTTGAAAGTTGGATGTGACACTTACCGTAGATGCTGTTATTCACGCGAGGTTTAACAACACCCTGAACCATCTTCCACGTAAGACCCCAACCCTTACCACCGATCCAGATGCCACCGCACTGAAGAACACAAGCAATATTACTCATCTTGGGAACGAAATCTGGAGGAGTTGCGTCTGGGTCGTCACAAGGAAACATTTGGTTTGACTCTGTATCATATAACTCAACGTTCCACTTATCGCCATACTTGGGAACCTTGGCGCGGATAGAAGGAGGACTTTCCAAATCCAACTTCTTGGTCTCCTTATTCTTCCTATACTTGATCCAAGGGAAGAAGGTGTGCTTACAAATCTCACGAGACATCTTCTCTCCCCACCACTGCTCGGAGTTCTCTACTGCTGCGTCAAGAATCTTACTCTCAAAATCCTTCATCTTCTGTAGGAACTCGCTGGTTGCGTCAGTAGAATACTCCTCGTTCGGGAAGTTGAGAGTAATGCTGAACTTTCCATCAGATTCGCCGTGCTCATTTACATAATCGGCAATACCCCAAGTCATCATAAGTGGAGTTGAAATATGAAGAGAGCGATTCGTCTGGCGACTAATAACATTAATTGCCTTTCCACCCATATCATTTACACGAGGGGGGAGAAACTTGACCGCCGAGGTATCCCAATCGGAAGGACCGAGAACGACAGGGGTGGAAGGCTTGCTAGAACTGAAAGAAGACATAATAAGTTGCGGGTATGATACTATAATAAGAGAATATTCTTTAAATCAATTTTATAAAACATAACCATAAATAAATACAAAAAAAACAGAGTAGAGACTTAAAATGCTATAAAACATAAAACATAAAACATAAAACATAAAACATAAAACATAAAACATAAAACATAAAACATAAAACATAAAACATAAAACATAAAACATAAAACATAAAACATAAAACATAAAACATATATATATCAATGAAAGGCCCCTGGCATATGGGAGGGTCGGCGACGTTACGCCTGTCTCACCATCCCACACCATCCAACCGCATCTTTGCGTCCGCGATCCGTCTCTGATTCTCTTCAATCTTCTCAAACATCTTGTCATTCTCGTCTCCCAGCCCGAATATCACATCCATCGCATCCTCCACAATCTCCGCGCCCCGTTTTCCAAATACATCTTTTGCCGGTTCCCCACATATGGATACTCTGAATTCCCTGGCGATACTCGCCCATATGAATCCTCGCATATCGGGGTTTACGAAACAGTGGTCAAACACCTCCTCCTCAGTATATCCATTGTTTTCATTGGCGTCCATGGAGGTGGGCGGATGTCCCTTATAAAACCATCCATTGATGAATCCCCGGTAGGCGAGACGTGTGTGGGGTTTGTGCCGCGCTTTCATGATGGCGACCCCGACGTCCGGGTTCCAATGGTCCATCCAATCCTCAAGGGTATGAATCATCTTCCATTTCACCCGATTGAGTTCCGTGAGCAGATCGATGACATTCGTCGCATCCTCCGCACATATCATCGCGCAATCGGGGTGTTCGCAAACGATGGTATTCACCGTATCGTACGATATCTCTACGGTCTTATACAGCATCAGCAATGCCAATCTCGCAATATCAACCGCTCTGGTTTCATCTGCGCATTCCATCATATGAACCAAATCACAGCCGTTAAATGCCCGGAACGCACGCAATAGGACGGACAATTTATCAAATATTCCCGTTATCGCCTCCCCCTCCGATAAGATGGGTGATATCGCGGTAATCATAGTTTCGTAGTGGCGTGTCGGGTCGCCCTGTTCCGTGTCAGCGATTGCCGTGGCATCCACCGACGAATATGTATCAGTTGCATTAGTAAAATTCATTTAGTTTTTTGAGGTTTATGCATTTAACTGAATAAACCATTATCATTTCAATTTTATACGAACTTAATTATTCAAAGGTATAAATATATAAATATAAATACAGGTATACAAATAGAAATCATTATGAATGTTTTGTCGAAATTGATTAATTTAGAAGATGATTTGTGTTGCGATTGGAAGAAATACTACAAAGAAATGCCCGAACTGTTTAAATACAAACAACGCGATTTAAAATATATATGCAAGAAAAACCAGTTACATGTTACAGGTAATAAGAGTATTTTAGTAGAGAGAATTCTACAAAAATACAAAAAAGAGAAGGCATCAAGTTTGATACAGTCGATTGCGAGAAGAAAAATAGTACAAACATATATATTATTACACGGTCCGGCATACAAAGATAAAAAATGCACGAACGACACAGATTTCTACACATTAGAACCATTTGAAAATATACATATAAAAGATTTTTTCAGTTTCAAAGATACAGATGGATTTCTATTTGGTTTTGATTTCAATTCAATATACACATTAATAAAGCGTAATAAAAAAGTAACAAATCCTTATAATCGCAATGAAATCCCAAAGAACATTATACGCAATATAAAACGTATACGCAGATTGAATCGTGTATATTACCCAAAAACGAACGATGTAGAAAATATCCTTAATGCAAATGCGAGTAATATCGTTGAAATGCCCCAAGCGCTAACTGCGTTAGATAGGGTGCGTAGTAATAAAACATTCAACGAGCGCGTATCAAATCTATTTTATGAAATAGACCAAGTAGGCAATTACACAACACCTGAATGGTTATCGCAATTAGGTAGAGATAAATTGGTATCATTTATACGTTTTATTTACCAATTCTGGAATCATCGTGCTGGTATATCTGGTGAAACGAAACAAAACATTTGTCCCCATTTCAACCCATTCAATTATCAAGGAATAACGACGAATTTCTCTAATACGATGACACTTGAACGAGCACAAAATATGACCATAACGATATGTGAGAATATATTTTACACGGCAATAAATGTAGAATATAAAAAATTGAGTGCAATATATATATTAACTGCGTTAACAACGGTAAGTAATGATGCGCGGCGTAACATACCTTGGTTGTATGAATCTACATTATAACGAATAATAAAATCAAGGATTGGCACACAACCAAGCAATCAAAACGATTATAATATCATATGTTCTGTTTTATACCGGTTTTCAAACAAATTATAAATTAGGTTAAATAATTACATAATATAATGAAGGTCACCTTGCTTACCCAGTTATATTTAGGAACATTTATTAATTTAATGCGTTAAACTACTTAAATAATTAGGTCTCTATACTGTATACCAGCGATGACCCGTGTTTCTAAGACCCCCACCCCCGCCAAGACTGCCGCCGCCCCCGCCAAGAAGTCTTCTTCCAAGAAGAAGGCTGCCTCTGCTACCCCCGAGGTAGTTGTTGCTCCCGTAGAGAATGTAGTCACTGAGACTGCTGCTCCCGAGGTTGCTGTCCTTGAGTCTGTTACCAAGCTCCAGGAGTTTGGTGCCAAGATTCAGCAACTTACCGGAATCATTGCTGCCCTTAAGCAGGATTTTAAGACTCTCGATAAGGTCGTCAATCGTGAGGTGAAGACCCTCCAGAAGAACTCCAAGAAGCGCAAGCCTAACGGCAATCGCCAGCCTTCCGGTTTTGTCAAGCCCACCCTCATCTCCAAGGATCTCGCCAAGTTCCTTGGAAAGGAGAACGGTGTTGAGATGGCGCGCACTGAGGTCAGTAAGGAGATCAACCAATACATTCGCACTAACTCCCTCCAGGACAAGGACAACGGACGTATTATCCTCGCCGATGCCAAGCTCAAGAAGCTTCTCAACTTGAACGACACAGACGAGCTCACCTACTTCAACCTCCAGAGGTACATGAAGCACCACTTCATCAAGAGCGATGCCGCTACTGCTGCCTCCGCTTCTGCATAGGCAATGAAATAAAAATATGATAAATAATAATTTATTTATCATAAACAAAACAATAATTCAAATACTTTACGAGTGTCATATTAGCAAAAAATAGTATAAATAAATAAATAAAGTTATGCGAAAACAAAACCGTAAGGCCGGAGGAATTCCGAAATGGTAATATGTTTCTTTATTATGTTAATCGGTTTGGGTGGTATAGAAATATTATTATTGCAAAACATATTATAAATGGTTGTTAATTTATCATTATCAACAGTGATATTCTTTAAAAGCGAATACCACTCATAAAAATCAATATCATTAACCAAATTTTTTTTATAAATATTAAAATTTTTCAATACATCTACAATATCAATAGAACTATCTATATTATAATCTGTGCCTGATATAACAGCAACCTTTCTGAATTCAGTCATATGTAAATCCAGATCGCGAAGAATACCATTAATATTATAAAACATAACGGTGTGATTATATAGACTGAACCCACGCATAACTCTAGTACAACCATATACAAACATGTCCATATCATCACTGACACAAGCCCACGCTTTTTTACTTAGAACCATCTGTACACAAAGTTCATCTGCCTCTCCTTCGGCATTATAATATTCCACGTTACATATAGTAAGAAGACGTCGCGCTTTCTCTGTGTCAGTCCAAGATACTCGGACACATTGCTTTTTAAGATTATTTATTTTAATTAAAAGGGCATCCAATTTCTGGTAATCCTCTCTCGTTTTATGACCCTTTTTAGATAGGATTTCATATTCCTCAACTGCGGCATTAAGTTTTGACTCGGCATCGTTCTTCATATCATTGCGTTTGTATATTAATGCCTTCTTTTCATCAGGCGGTTTTCCGTCGAAAATAAATATAGGCGTGATATTATAATGTTTAAATGTGCGTATCATCTGGTATAAAGATTCTATAATACAATTCGTTGCAGCGAATTTATAGAGGTATATACTCGTGTCAATAACCAATGTTTTACCTGTAAACAAAGAGAGATGTTTTTTATCAATAGAATGCTTGGAACAGTGGTTCATTAAGTATGAATTTAACCGTGGAATACCCATAATTGAGAATGTGATTTGAATTATAAAAGCACATTATAATTTAAATCAATTTTATAATAATTCAAACGCCGTCATTCGTAATGTTTTAAAATCACTTGATTTTTTTTGTTCAATATAAGCAATCGCATTCAAAAAATTATCATTTGCGTGCCATTTTTTTATAAAATCACAGTATTTTAATATGTTATCTTGTGTATCGGTGAAATTAAGAATATTTTTATTATTCTTATTACACCAGGTTATAAAGTGATTCATATGAAACATGTTTATTGACTTGATAATATAATAAGAGAACGCATTCGTTTTTTCATAGTAAGATAAACCTCCTCCATTATGTATCATATCCGAATAACGGATATTTTGTTTCCTCAGAATAGAAATCATTTGATATATAGAGAACGTTAATTCTTCGTTATACATTTTTTGAAATAATTCAAACATAGATGTGTAATCAACTTTTGACGGGGTTTTAAAAAAGGCAATAAAAATGATATTAAATGTCTCCGCCCAAGTTTCACAGTAACTTTCATATAGTCGTATATCCGCAATATTCGTTGAAAATATATTATTTATAATCATATTACTTTCGCGGACGTCCATATGTGAAAAATCTAATCCAAGACAATGGAATGTTTCGTGTATGAACACCTTGAACCATTCTTCCTTTCTGTAAATATAGACTCTATTATGTTGAGAACAAGATGTGGTAAAAGCAGTATTTGCGTGTATTCTATCAACCGGTTTATCTTGTTCTGGTGTTATTTTCTTATGGTCTGTTAAAAAAAGATGAATATCCAATTTATTAGAACACTCATTATTCGCTTGTTCGGTCGCAATAGATAACCATAAATTCATTTTATAAATCATATTATCAATAGTTCTACTGTTCAGTTCCGTTTTTTCATATATATGATAATTAACTGTTTTCTTGTTTATTATATATGTTATTAAATGCGCCGTAATATAATTTATCTCAATATCCGTGCGTATTGCATGAGGTATAATATTAAATAAATCGTTCTTTTCTACAGTATGGTTACGCAAGACCGCAAGACGACTAATACAATGTGGTTTATCATAATGATTTTTGTTTAACTTTATAAAAAACGAATTAATTATGTCCCTTCTTGTTTTCGTTAGATTTTCACTGGCTATTTTATCAAATGTTTTAATAAATTTTTGTATTGTACCGGAATCCTTGGTAAATACCATTGTATATATATATCGTGGATATATAATTATCATAGTATTTACATAAGCAAATGTATATAATATGATAAACTAGTTACCTAATAATTCCTTTCTCACTCGCATTAATGTAGTCTGCTCACTACCCGGTGAGCTTTTATTGAATTTAATTATTTTCGCATATTTCGTAAATTTTAATATAGATTTCAAATCCTCATTTTGTGTAAACTTAGCACGAATCGCATCTTCTAGTTCCTGTTCGCTGCGTTGCGAATCATAATCAGGGTCTATAATTTCTTTATTCTTCCGTAATATGTGTTTTGGTTTCTTACCAACTTCTTTTGCAAGGTTAATATCCGTGCTTAATTTTATCATATCCCCATTACTTTCTTCTGCGTCGGCATTTATGGAAAATTTCTTATAAAAATCGGGAAACCCTTTTTTGAATTTCGAACCTTCTACATAATGTGTAACGGAACTCCATCGCAACCCATCTAAATCAAAAGGTGCCGAGGTCCAATCATTATCTATTTTTCTGCGCCAATCTTTATTTTTATCCAAATCTTTAAATTCTATAAATTGATTTAGCTCTATTTTTTCACCATTACCTATTTTAGGAAAGTGCACATCCGCAGACTTATGGTATATTTGAAATACTGTTTTGGGGTCATATAATTCTTTACCAACCATAACTTGTTTAGTTGGGTCTGAAATATCCATAGTTATATTTTCGTCATCGTTTTCATCTTCCTTACCTTCGTCGGGTGATATTCCCATATTCGACTTTAGATTACGAAAGTCCTGTATCATATAAAAAACACCAGAATTACGCTCTAGACATTTATTGATGACTAACATTTTAACATCATATGGTATCTCGCGGTATGTAAGGACTTTTTTATCTTTGTATTCAATCGATTTATAGTGATTTCCGCTATTCGTCGTCATAATATAATAACTGGGATTAAAAGAACCACCGGATTTGATATTTTTATTGAGTTCTCCACAATTCAATACACTATCATATGAATTATCATTATAAGACTCTTCTGAAAATATAATAAGTTTTAAGTTAAGTTTATGTTCAAGAGTTGATATGGCCCAAGTATCGGCCCAATAACTGGAGGTTTTAATATAATCACGGAATTTTTCAATCGTATCAATGTCTTTCATGAAACCGAAATTATATTTCATAAATGCTTCATTCTGTAGGTTATCTTTCTTTAGATTTTTAATCTCATCTGAATGTTTTCTCGCCTGTTTTACAATTGTCTCGTGTTCATCCCTAGATAGATTCGCATTATCATTTGAAATTTTCAATTGTTTAAGAGCCTTTTTATTCGCATCTATAATCTTACTTGTTTCTACTAACTGGTTTTCCATATCCAAATATACATTTCTATAATTTTGGAATACTTCATCTGTAAGTTCATTAGAGAGCAATTCACGCAATTTTGGTATAGTAGTGTTCTTACCTATCTCTGCGTATGCGTCTCTAATTACAATAAACAAACAATCTCCACTACCGTCATTATCTTGAATAGCATAATTATTATTTTTCATAAATGTTTTAACCCAATCGCTCTTAGTTGTAGTTTTGTATTCATCTCTAATTTTCATAGCATCTTCTCTGGTTTCCTCTTCTAATATAGCAGGTAAGCTTTTATTATGATCACTATCAAAGAATGAAGATGCTTTATTCTCTTTTGACTCCAATTTCACAGACTCCGCATTCTCATCATCATCATCATCATCATTTTTTTTTTTTGGTAAAATAACATCAAATATACTATCCATTAGAGATTTTGGTTCTTCTTCTTCTTCTTCTTCTTCTTCGCCATCGTCGTCATCTTTCTTTGTATCATTATCGTCGTCATCTTTCTTTGTATCATTATCGTCGTCATCTTTCTTTATATCATCGTTATCATCATCATCTTTCTTTGTATCATCATCGTCATCATCATCATCTTTCTTTGTATCATCATCTTTCTTTGTATCATCATCTTTCTTTGTATCATCATCGGTATCATCAGCATTGGTAGCATCAGTATCGTCAGTATTTATCATATCACTTTCAAATGAATTGACAAATTTGGAATTTACAAAATTAAACAATAATGGTGTAGGCATTTTATCTGGGTCTATATCGTTATCGTCGTCCATAATATTTCGTTCACTACCAAACGCAATTTCAATGACTCCAATTTTACCCTTAACTATATCATCAATAACAAGATACATAGAAAAGTAAGAAACGCCCTGTGAATTATATGTATCATTTATCTTACCAAATGTAACAGTGGTTACTTTGTTTGGGTCAATATCACGAAAAACGATGTCGTATGATGCGGATAAATAATTGACGTCTTGTTTATCAACATATTTGGTTTCTTTATGTTCTACCGATGGATTAATCAGCGACTTGACCATTATGTAATATACATATAAAAATTACTTTAATATGTATAATTCGTAAGTTTATTCATCACGAATTAAACCGTTGAAGAATTAAAATGGAACATTTTAATTTTGCAACGGTCAGATTCCAGTTATAATTTGAAACAAGACACCCGAAGGGTGTCCCATTTTAAATCTTCACTGGTATAAATTTTGAGCATCCTGTTTACTATTTTGTTTATAAAAGCATGATAATATAGCGGTTGGGTATTTCATTTCTTCTAAAATAGACAGTCCGCCTTTAACATTGGACACACCCTTTTTAAGTTTAAACGTATATTCATCAATCCGTCCATCATTCATTTTAACATCCATCTTAAAATTCGTCATATTGTGGTCTTTTTTAATTTTCTTACATAATTTATGATAGTGAGTAGTGAGTGCGAAATCAACATTCGGTTTAACTGATAAATACTTTAAAAATGCGTAAGCTGCTTTGGTTGCTTCGTCGGGGTTCGTCCCCGAGTATAATTCATCAAAAATACACAAATGTCTATTCGTATCATCACAACCATCAATTGCATCAATAATATCTTTACAACGTCTGGATTCTGCCTGGAATAAACTATCTCGTGCTGATGTATCGGGTATATTCAAATAAGAATGAATATGTGTGTAAGGATTGATAGAACATTGTTCGTAAAAACCGACACCAAATTGTTGTGATAATATAATATTAATAGATGCGGATTTGAGAAATGTTGTCTTACCGGAAGCATTTGGACCAGTAATAATAATATTTTTATCAAAAGAACAAGAGTTATTAACATGTTTGTCTTTAACAAGTGCCGGGTAATATAACCCCTCCATCGTTGTAGTAGTGTCGTTAAAATCAGCGGAATTAATATTTTTCAATATCATGTTTTCTCTAACACCCCTAAGATTAAAAACAAACCCATTAAATCCTGCAGAATACCGGAGCGAATTTTCATAGTCAGAGTTAGTATGTAAATGGTAGAAACATTTAAGTAAATAACCAATCTCTGTAATCTTGGATAACTTTGGTTCAAATGGTTCAATGTCTTTGATTTCATTATATATATCTTTCAGTTTGCTTGAATGACAAGAAGATAATGTGCAGAAGTCTTTATACATAGAATATTGTGAGTTCAATTCCACAAACTTATCAATATTTGATGTAGAAACCAAAATATAATCTTTAAGGAAACTAATATGGTCATTAATGCGTGATAAATTATTATAAAACCGAATACAAGCCATATAATTTTGATATATTTGAAGTCCATACAATCCAATAGTCATTGACAAATAGAATAAACTCGTCCAACTGATATTTTGTACGTTTTTAATAATAGATCCAATAAAATGGTTCTTTGCTATATTTTTCAAGGTATTAAAATATGTTGTGAAGTCAATTGGAATACCCTGTATCTTAAGTATAATAAAGGGAAAAATAAGAAATAGAATGGGTATAAAAAAACTAAGAGCAGGAGATGCCATATTTACAAAAGATAATGCCTGTAGAAATGTGGAGGATTCATTCAAGTGTCTAGCAATATCAAATTCAATAAATGAATATTTATCCATAAAGTGGACATTATCTTGTTTTAAATCCTTCCATAATTTAGAAAATTTATCATAATCGGCATAATCATCATTTTCTGTAGATATGTAATCAACATTTTGTATAATGTGTTGAGTCTGTTTTAAGAAATCAACATCGGTGGTAAAATACTTAGACCATTCGGGAATAATTGCACTAGCAAATTGGTTTTGTGGTTTCAACAAATGTTCGTACATTGTGTTTGATTCGATTAGTGACCCTGAAATATCTTCAATTGGTGGTTTAGTTAGTTCTAAATCATTCGCGACTGTAGGATTTAAATTGAATAACTGACTCGGATTAACATATGAAATGGGTAATCTAAAAACTTTATGTATATCGCTGTTTAAAATACTATCCTTGGGTGGGGTAATGTGAAACATTTTTCTGACCGATTCCATTGATTTACACTAAAATGATAGAAAAAGAAAATCAATATAACGAATGGTTGTATTGATTTATGATAATATATATATTTAATTTGCAACGAACGTAGACGGAAGTTCACCGATCTTGATATTATAATGTTGCTCCAATTTACTCAGAAAGTCCATATCTTGTTTCGTTACAAAACTAATTGCCGTTCCTTTCCTTCCGTGGCGACCGGCACGACCGACAGCATGAATATACGTCTCAATATTTCGTCCAATGTCAAAATTTACTACAGTGCTTACCTGCTGAACATCAAAACCACGAGCCGTCATACCGGATGATATCATTACTCGGAAAGAACCTGTCCTAAATTTCTCAATCGTTTCAATTCTTTCATCGTATGTAAGTTCACTATGCATCTGGCAAACAGCAAATCCATCAGCAAGCATAGCTTCGTATAAATCCCCTACCCGTTTTACGGCACCAACATAAATGATACACTGTCCAGATATGGTAATTGCCTCAAACAAATCTTGTAATGCCTCATATTTCTGCTGGTCATTTTGCAGAGCAATATGATATTGGTCAATGCATTCAAGAGCAATCTCTTGAGATTTCAGTATAATCTTTACTGGATTTCGCATAAATTTATCTGTTAACGCAAGGATCTCGTCCGGCATTGTAGCACTAAAAAGAGCAACTTGTACATCGTCGTTGAAATATCTAAAGATGTCGTATATTTGGTCTTTGAATCCCCTTGATAACATTTCGTCTGCTTCGTCCATTACAAATAGTTTAATGGTGCCACAATCAAAATTTCTACGTTTCATCATATCATAAACACGCCCTGCGGTGCCTATGATAATATGAGGTATATTACTGCGTAGTTCATTTGCGTCATCCGCAACAGACGTGCCGCCAACAAGCGTTTTAATAACAAGTCCATCCATATAATTAGATAGCGCCTTAAAAACTTTTACGATTTGCATAGCGAGTTGTTGTGTAGGTGCCAGAATTAGTGCCTGTGTAGTTTTTTGTGTAAGGTCAATTCGTTCAAGTGTTCCGATTGCGAATGAACCAGTTTTGCCACTACCCGATTGTGCTTGACCGATAATATCTCGTTTGGCGATAATAGGAGCGATGGCGCGTCCTTGAATTGGTGTTGGGTTCTCGAATCCATAAGCAAATATACCGCGAGTTAGGCCTTCTGACAATTCCAAATCGTCCCAATTATCATATATTTTAACGTCTGTTTTGTCTGTTTGTGAATTTAGTTGATTATTCATCTTAGTTATACTGTTGAACAATGTTTATATTCGTTTTATTATATTATAAATATTGATTAATATTATTAGTTAATAATATATATAAACACTTTATTGCATTACTAACCAGTATTAGAATGTCTTACTACAAAATTAACGATTTTCAAAATTTAATGTTTAATGGGATGAATATGAAATTAGAAGATTCCATATCAATTATTTTAAGGAATTTATCTAGTAAGTTAGTTACGTCTGACGGCGAGGAAACGAATTACCAGAAAATAAAACGATGCAATGACGAACAATCAGTAAAGGGTTATCGTAACAAACCACCGGAAAATGAGGCGGATTGGAATTCGGTGCGAAATTTCAAAACAACTGTTATTGATAAGAAGGAAGGTATAGAAAAGAAGATAAATGAAATAAGGACTGCGTTAAACAAATTTTCTGTGAAAAACAAGAGTGAACAGACATTAAAAATTATTAATTTAATAGACGATGTTATAAATACCGAGAGTGTCATGAATGGCGACAAGAGTGATAATGATGCCGAGAGTGAACAGAATGACGAGAGTGAACAGAATATGAATAAGATAATTGGATTTATATTTAACATAGCAAGTTCAAACGCATTCTTCTCTGAGATATACGCGGAATTATACATGACATTAATGAATAAATATAATATATTTGGTTCAAAGATTGTAGACCTCATTGATAATTATAAGAACTCGTATAATGAAATAAACCCAGTGGACCCAAATGAAGACTATGATGGTTATTGTGGTTACGTCAAATTGAACGACAATCGTAAAGCAATGACAACATTTATGTGTTACTTAACAAAATATAACGTTTTGGAAGGAGATACGCTGTTGTCAATAACTGATTATATCATAGAATTATTACCAGGTGTGGCGGAAAGTGATAATACCATAAGTGCCGTTGATGAATACAGCGACAATCTTTATATATTAATCACAACCGCTTATGATTTGTTTATGAATAGTGATAAGTTCAATACAACCACTATTGAAAAACTGAAAGACATTTCACGATTCAGAAAGAATGATAGAGAGCGTTATAAGAGTATGTCTTCTCGTGCTTCTTTTAAGATAATGGATTTATTGGATTATATCAAGAAACACAAGTGCTAATATTTGCTAATATTATATTCAAATATAATATTTACTCCTTACGAAATACAATTATTTTTTCCGCAGTCTCTCGGTGTTCTGTTACATGAACATTCTTGTTATACAATGGTAATGTATCTATTAATGTGAAATACTTTTCAGTGATTTTGTTCATATCGCCGATTAGATTATATGAATTCTTATTATTTTTATTTCCATAACCAGATAATATATAGCATAATTTACCACCAGGTTCAAGAACATGAAGACAAAGTTGTATAGTTTTTTCCCAGTATTTCTTTAACCATACATCATAATCGTTATAATTAGTAGTGCTTTGTTTATCGCCCGGATACATCTCCATTTTGAAATACGGAGGACTGAAAAATACGAGATCAAAATGACTGTTGTATTTTTTACGAAACCCTGGATTTTTCATAAGGTTCTCTGATGGACTCTGGAAAATCTTAAATGATTTGTTTTTATAGTTATCATTCAGTAATTTACGTGTATTTGAGCATACATTTTGAATGACGTCGGTTCCTACATATTCAATTATCTCATCACATTCCATAAAACCATACGCATACGACGACCATCCCAATGTTGGCGTAAATACTTTCGTGCCTTTTAATAATGATTTATTTAGCGAATAAACGAGGTACGGGTTCATTATAGATGCACGAAAATAAAAAGAAGAAAAAACACTACCAATGCGTCCGTTCATAATATAATGTATTGCACTGGGTGTAAGTATCTTATAATCAATAATACGATTCATATATAGGTCATAGAGAACCTTCATAAAAGTCGGGTTGTTTTCTATACCAGAATACGTGTTCTCCAGAATATCTTTATAGTGAGTATTACGAATGATATTTTTATAGTTTACATTTTTATTATTATTCATAAGTTCGTTTTTCATAGGTTCTCCTTTAATATGTATGTCATCTTTTACACATAGTGAAGTATTATAAAAGCGCGTCAGGTATTTGTCTCGGTCAATGATATGATTGTATAATGCTTCCAATGCTTTTTTAGAAATATTTTTACGTGCTGCATAATCCTTTAATGGAGTTGTATTATTGCGAATTCTAACACTATATGTATCAATAAAATCGTTGAATCTGATATTTTTATCACCATTAAATTGTTCCAAGAACTCGTCCTTTTTCAATATCATTGGTATATTAAGATACTAAATAATTACAAGTAATATTACACAAATAAAAATAGAGGAATTGTATATAATGTCTTCGCCTAATGGAGAAAAACCTCTTATTCTATATGATTTAATGAGAGTTGCTGATTTCAGGTTTCTAGAAAAACCTCTTCGGTTAGGGAGACGTAGAAGAGTGCATTTTAATAATATAGTTGAAGTATTTGAGGTCATATCAAGGGACGAGATTGAAGAACATAATTTGAAACATGTGTTATGGTGGAATATAGAAGAATTCCAATCATTTCAATTAGATGTATGCTGTGAAATACAACGGTTCCTTAATAAGTATCCTGGTGTTGATTATTATGCCGCACGAAAGATAATATGTAACCCTCATTATGTAGATTCAATTGAAACCATAAATGAATAAAATGGTTTATTCATTTAACAACACCCATATAACTTATTTGTTTTATTTGTTTTATGTGAGATAGTAAATGATTCTGGTTTAATATCTTGTGATGGATTTTTCAGTGCTAGTTCTTTTGCAACATCGGTCATAATATTATTTGTGTTTTGCCCTGTTTTCGCACTTACTTCTGCGAACATTATATTAATTATTTTAACAAAGGATGAAACTTCTTCATATTCAATTTGTCTATTGGGAATATCCAATTTATTACCCAATAATACGAGTATACAACCAGGTTCTCCTTTTCTGGTAACTTCTCCAATCCAAAATTTTGCTTTTTGTAGAGTGTCTTTATTTGTTATATCATATACAATAAATGCCGCTTTCGCGCCGCGATAATACATCGGGGCCAATGCTTTATAACGTTCTTGTCCGGCTGTATCCCAGAATTCCATTTTAACTATAAAACCATTATCTGTATGAATAGATTTGGTCTGAAAAGCAGCACCAATAGTGGGTTCTTGGAATTCGAAAAATTCATCTCTTGTAAAACGCGATACAATAGATGATTTACCAACTGATGTTTCTCCCAAGAAAACAACTTTATAATGAAGCGTATTATGCATATATATATATAAAAGTATTTTAATTTCTATATTAGTAATTATTAAAATCGTTTAATAAACGATGTCAATAATATTTGAACTGTATGGGAATCGAACCCACGGCGAACCCTTGGAAGGGGTTAATGTTGCCACTACACCAACAGTCCGTAAGTATACAGATTAATTATTTATATTTTAGACGTATTTAATACCTCTTGGATACACGCGCAGGACGTCCTACTTCATTATTGCCATCATCACTCTCTCCGTAACTATCTCTATGTCCGCGACGCTGGGGGCGAGAGTGCTGACCTCCATTATCATCGCGTGAGCGAGGTAGAGGACGAGGGTTCTCGCGATGAGTATCACACATGGTCTGTCCTCCCAACACACCCGAAATAGATGCCGCCTGGAACTCGTGCTTCTCTCCCTTAGACTCTACTACATCAAATTCAACATACTCACCCTGGACGAGATACTTATACTGGTCATCCTTTCCGTGAACAGCAGAGAAATGGGCGAAAATATCCTTATCCTTATAATCACTGTTTCCACAAACAGTTAAAAATCCATATCCAGACTTCTTGTTGAACCACTTAACACGACCAGTATTGCGAACAGAATTCATACTCGGGGGTTATACTATATAGTGCGGTAGTTTTTTAAGTTGATTTTATTAATAATATATCAATATCATATATATATCTATGAATTCATTTATGGGCATTTCAGGTAAAAAAATGACATCCATTTGTTTTCTTTTAGCAGTACTTTTTATTACTCTCGCGTTGGGTAGTTTAACATTTTTAATTAACGACAATGATGCGTCTTTACCTGATGTAGGTTTAGGTGCTGGTTTAGAAGGAAATAAAAATATGAAAGAAGGAAATAAAAATACGAAAGAAGGAAATAAAAATATGAAAGAAGGAAATAAAAATACGAAAGAAGGAAATAAAAATATGAAAGAAGGAAATAAAAATACGAAAGAAGGAAATAAAAAAATGAAATAATATGAATAATTATTATAGGATTTGAGCAGGGGAATTGTTTCCTATATCAGTAGTTTTGCAGACAAAATATAAGATGCAAATTGTAAAAATTATGACAATCGCAATAATCATTTCAAATGCGTCAACGCGGTTGAATGTAGAAGTCCCTTCAATAAAAAAAATCTTACTAATATACCAATGATTCGCAGCGTATATAAAATGATGAATTAAATCTAATGTATATAAAATATATACATTAAATCAGAAATTATGGCGTTTTCAAAACAAAAACTAACTGATAAATGATTATTAACAGGTTGAATGAATAGTCCTTCCTCCTCGCTTTCTTATTCCTCGCTTTCTCGTTCCTCGCTTTCCTCCTCGCTTTCTCGTTCCTCGCTTTCTCGTTCCTCGCTTTCTTATTCCTCGCTTTCTCGTTCCTCGTCCTCCAGCACTCTCCGCTTTGTTTTCTCCAGCACTCTCCACTTTGTCTTCTTCGGCACTCAGCACGCGGAGGAGCTCTTCTACGGCACTCTCCTCGTCGTCATCGTCCGAATCACTCTCCGCTTTGTCTTCTTCGGCAGCGAGGAAGCTCAGGATGTGGCGGACAACCTGGCCCTCCTTCGTTGTCTTGTTGTTGGTGTGCGAAGGGAGGTGAGATAACATATCTACTAGCTTCTCAAATTCAGTTTCAGCATGTTGTTCTGCGCGTTCTGCGCGCATTCTTCGAATCGCCAGGATCAGAGCAATACGAAGCTCTGCATTTGCCTTTTTCTTCCACAAGTAATTACCCCATTTTATGGGTGTATTAAATTTTGCTGTATTAGCTGCTTCTTCTAACGCAACGTCATCGCTGAATGCAGATATGGGAACGTTACAACTAGGACTAAATCCATTACCTATGTCTACAAGACTAGTACAAGACGCGAAGGCTTTATCACCTATTGCTTCCAAGTCTTTCGGGAAGGTTATTTTCTTGAGATTTTCACAATGAAAGAAGGCTTTATCACCTATTTTTTTCAAGGCTTTCGGTAACGTTATTTCCACGAGACTAGAACAATGCGCGAAGGCTCTATCACCAATTTCGGTCAAGACATCCGGTAACGCTATTGCCGCGAGACTTTTACAAGTCTCGAAGGTACCAGCACCTATTTTTGTCAAGGCTTTCGGTAACGTTATGTTATTGAGGAGTGAGCAACCCAAAAAGGCATAATCACCTATTTTTTTCAAGTTATATGGGAAGGTTATTGTCGCGAGACTAGAACAAGCCACGAAGGCACTAGCACCTATTTCTTCCAAGTTATCTGGGAAGGTTATATTATTGAGACTAGTACCTGCGAATGCACCAGCACCTATTTTTTTCAAGGCTTTCGGTAACGTTATGTTCTTGAGACTAGTACAAGACTGGAAGGCTTCATCACCTATTTCTTCCAAGTTATCTGGGAACGTTATTGCCGCGAGACTAAAACAAGACGCGAAGGCTCCTGCTTTGATTTTGGTCATCTTTTCGACGACAACATTGACAACGTTTTTGGGTACGGGTTTTGAGCTATTCTCTTTATTGTAAGTGTATATCTTCTTGGTTTCAATTGTTTCACCCTCGGTTTTCATTGTTTTACTCCAGCCTATCCCCATTGTTTAATATATGTATATATTTTAAAATACTAAATACTATCGTGGGGTGCGTCCATCAAACGAACCATAATAATACGTACCCCCTTTCATTCGCTTTTTTATAGTGTATATGTTCAAACTGCTGTTAACACCCATTGCACTGAATTAATAAAATATTCATGTGTGTGTCAGGTAAATTGTCCCTTCAATAAAAAAAATCTTACTAATATACCAATGATTCGCAGCGTATATAAAATATATATATTAAATCAGTAAGTATGGCGTTTTCAAAACAAAAACTAACTGATAAATGATTATTAACAGGTTGAATGAATAGTCCTTCCTCCTCGCTTTCTCGTTCCTCGCTTTCTTATTCCTCGCTTTCTCGTTCCTCGCTTTCTTATTCCTCGCTTTCTCGTTCCTCGCTTTCTCGTTCCTCGCTTTCCTCCTCGCTTTCTCGTTCCTCGCTTTCTTGGTCCAACATATTCAAGGATTTTGCGTAATAGTTGGCCCTCCGCTTTTAGGTGTTTGTTGTTGTCGCCCGAAGGGAGAACAGCCAACAGTCTCCCTAGTTCCGCCCCTTTAGTTTCATCACGTCGTTCGTCACCATTATTTGTCTTGTTGTCGGTGCGCGAAGGGAGTTCCGCCTCTTCAGTTTCATATAGCTCGTCGCGTATACTTTGAACCGCTAGGAGGACAGCATAACGTGTATCTTCATTTGCCTTTTTCTCCCACAAGTAATTACCCCATTTTATGGGTGTATTAAATTTTGCTGTATTAGCTGCTTCTTCTAACGCAACGTCATCGCTGAAT
>Ga0206131_10002338_pt1 | contig 23132 bp, 18 predicted proteins | sample Helgoland_Spring_FD_148636 | JGI IMG/M metagenome (GOLD analysis project Ga0206131, IMG submission 148636) | Pelagic subsurface seawater microbial communities from Kabeltonne, Helgoland, North Sea - Helgoland_Spring_Bloom_20160517_1 | ecosystem: Environmental > Aquatic > Marine > Epipelagic ...
TGAGGTCATTTCTGCTAGTTGCCCTGCCTTTATACCTTCAGCTGTCTTAATATTCTTAAGGTGAACACTAAAGATTGCAGTACGACCTTTAAGATCTGGCCTGTCAATGCCTATTTGTCTGTCAAAACGACCTGGTCTAAGCAATGCTGAATCCAATACGTCAGGTCTATTTGTTGCAGCCATTATAATAACTGCTTTGTCTGTAGCAAAACCATCCATCTCTACAAGTAATTGATTAAGGGTGTTTTCACGCTCATCATTGCTTCCTTGCATATTATTTCTTCCCCTTGCTCGACCAATTGCATCGATCTCATCTATAAAGATAATACAAGGTGCTTTTTCTCTTGCTTGCTTGAATAGATCTCTAACTCTAGAAGCACCAACCCCTACAAACATTTCAACGAAATCTGATCCTGAAATTGTGAAGAAAGGTACTTCAGCTTCTCCTGCAACAGCTTTTGCCATCAATGTTTTACCGGTACCTGGTTCACCTACAAGGAGGACTCCTTTAGGGATTTTACCTCCAAGTGCAGTATATTTTTTTGGATGCTTTAAGAAGTCTACAATTTCCATTACTTCTTCCTTTGCTTCATCAAGACCGGCAACATCTGAAAATGTAACATTTACCTTTGCGCCTTGATCAAATAAAGTCGCTTTAGATTTGCCTATGTTGAAGATTTGGGAGCCTGGACCTGCTCCGCCTCCACCCATTCGGCGGAAAAGGAAAACCCAAATTAGCACGAGGATAAGTATTGGTAATAACCAACCAAAGTTTTCAAAGATATTTACTTCATTCCCATAGGTTATAATAATCTCACTATTATCTCTTCTTTTAAGTTCTTGATTGTAGTTATCAATCTTCTTCTCAAAATTTTCTAGAGAACCAAATATATATTTGTAATGATAGTTAGATGATTTGTATTGAACCTTTGGACTGTCATCATCCGAAAAGTCTTTTTTAGCTGCCTCCTCAGTAAGCGTGATGTATGCAAATTCCTTGTTCTTTATGATTTTTACTTCCAAGATCTCATTGGCTTGAGCCTTATCTCGAAAACCCACTTCAGTCAACTCTTTCTGACCACTATCCATAAGAAGAACATTCAGGATGATGATAAGAAAGGCAAGGCCTGCATAAATCCAGAACGGCTTTATTTTGGGTCCGTTCTGAGGAGCCTTGTTATTGTCCGTATTCTTAGGTTTGTTATTTTCCATTAACTGTTAATTAATATTTTGTTACCTCTAAGTAACAAGCAAAGTATTTAGATGTTTTCTTTATTAGATTAATGACAGGATTATGTCTATCTATAGGTCCTGGAATTCGGTGAATCGCGCATCACTCCATAATTCTTCAAGCTCATAAAATTTCCTTGTTTCTGGATAAAAAATATGAATTACTGTATGGAAGTAATCTAAACAAATCCATGTAGAACTCTCGTAACCTTCAAAATTCACAGGATATTCTCCTAATTCATTCTTAAGTCTTAGTTTAATGTTATCTGCGATAGCTTTTACCTGAGTAGTAGAATCACCCTCGCAAATTACAAAAGTATTTGTTGGGGCATCGTGTAATTCAGAAAGGTCCAGCTTGGTAATATTTTTACCCTTTATATCTTGTATTGCATCAATGATCAAATCATTCAATTCCTGCTCTATATCCAACTGCTCTGATTTTGTTAATGTATTCAAACGATATTTATTTTAAACGATTGTAAATAAACGGCTTGTAATTAATTTTATTCTTAAGACAATCTAGTCTTTTTAAAAACGAATTTCAATCCATTTTAGTTTGTTTAAGCTTAACTCTAAAGTGCAAATTTAATAAACACTTTGCTATCTTTCTGCTTCAATTACAAATAATAGCAATTTGGAACGCATAGAAACACTCTTTTTAGGCAAAGATCTCCGTTTTTACAAGGAATTAGAGTCAACGAACAAGATGTTGAAGACTTTGCTAAGGGAAGAAAAGTGTTCAGAAGGTCTTGTTGTAAAGGCTGACTTTCAATCTGCAGGACGTGGTCAGCGCAATACAGAGTGGATTTCTCCCGAAGGAGATAATTTACTAATGTCCTTGTTACTTTTTCCCAAGTTCCTTCGCCCAGAGCAACAATTTGATTTAAACAAGATTGTAAGCCTCTCTATTCTCAGTTTGCTGGAAAGCCTAGGTATAGAGAATGTAAAGGTTAAATGGCCAAATGATGTTTATGTTTCAAATAAAAAAATTTCAGGGATATTGATCGAAAATGGACTGAGTGGTAGCACTATTTCCGAATCTATCCTTGGAGTAGGATTAAATATAAACACAGTTGTGTTTCCTGAAAAAATAAAATCTAAAACCTGCTCTATAGCAACTATTCTGGGAAAAAGGTTTGATGTAAATGAAATTTTATTCCAATTAATCAAAAACATAGAACAATACTATTTGTTATTAAAAGCTGGAAAGTCTAAAGGAATTCATAAGCAATTTGAAGACTCCATGTACGGTATGAATCTGCAAAGAAGCTATACCTTGGCAGATGGTAGCACAATAGATGGTGTCATAAAAGGACTTGATGAATCTGGGAGGTTATTGGTACAGGTTGGAGATCAAATCAGACATTTTAGAAATAAAGAGTTACAGTTTAATTACTAAGTCATTATGACAATCAATATAATTACGATAGGGGATGAGCTCTTGATAGGGCAGGTAATAGATACAAACTCCGCTTGGATTGGAAAGGCTGCCAATCAACTGGGCTTTGATCTTGGAAAAATTTATACTGTTTCAGATACCTACAGGGCAATTCAAGATACATTAGGCCTTGCAATAAAAGATTCCGATGTCGTGATTTTGACTGGAGGCCTTGGTCCTACAAAGGATGACATAAGCAAAAAGGCAATAGCTGAGTTCATGGATGACGATCTTGTTCATTCCGAAGTTTCTTGGGAGCATATTCAGGCTATGTTTAAAAGCTTTGGCCGTACACCATTAGAAATGCACAAGGAACAAGCAAAAGTGCCTTCTACAGCGCTTCTTTTGGAAAATAAGATGGGTACTGCTATGGGCATGTGGATGGAGTATGCTGATACCATAATTATGTCTCTACCTGGAGTTCCATATGAAATGAAATATATAATGGAGCATGAAGGTTTTCCGAGGCTTCAATCTCGCTTTCCAAACCTTCAGCGCATTGAACATCGTACCTTGCACACCGTAGGCGTAGGAGAGGGGCAATTGTCTGAGAAGCTGGAAGATTTTGAAAATTCCTTACCAGTAGGATTGAAGTTAGCTTATCTGCCAAATGTTGGAAAGGTTCGTCTGCGCTTAAGTAAAACTAAGGAAAGTTCTGGGGACCTTGATTTAGATATGTGGACTGCAAAAATGCGGGCATTTGTAGAACCCTATGTGTTTGGTGAAGGCGAAACATCTATTTCTGAGGCACTTGGCCAATACTTGAAAGATAAGGGTTTGAAGATGGGTACAGCTGAATCATGTACTGGGGGTTTTATTAGTCATTTGATAACTGGGGTTTCTGGTTCTTCAGCATATTTCGAAGGTTCGGTGGTTTCTTATTCTAATGAAGTAAAAACAAACGTACTCAATGTCAAGGAAGAAACGCTAATCTCATATGGTGCGGTGAGCGAAGATGTTGTGCGTGAAATGCTCAAAGGTTTATTGAATTGTTTGTCAATTGATGTGGGAATTGCCATAAGTGGGGTAGCGGGTCCTACAGGTGGAACAAAAGATAAACCAGTTGGTACTGTATGGGTTGCAGTAGGAAATAAGGATAAGGTAGAAGTTCGCTTATTGAATATTTCTAAAAGCAGACAAAAGAACATTGAATATAGTGCTACTAGGGCACTTGGTATGCTTTGGCAGTTTGTACGAACAAATTACTAAAATGTAATAATTGGCTTAGTTATTTGTTTGACCCTGATTAAAGCCTTAAATTTGTACCAGTTTTAGCCTTACACCAATAATAACTTAATTAATAAGCATATGGCACAAGTAGAGTTGATTATGCCCAAAATGGGTGAAAGTATCATAGAAGCAACCATATTGAAATGGGTTAAGCAAGTTGGAGATACTGTCGATGTCGATGAGACAATCCTAGAGATTGCAACTGACAAGGTAGATTCTGAGGTTCCTTCTCCAGTTGCCGGTACGATCGCAGAAATACTTTTTCAAGAGGATGATGTGGTTGAGGTTGGGAAGGTCATTGCAATCATAGCAACTGAAGGTTCAGACTCGACTTCAGCAAGTAGCCCTTCTACGGAAAAAGCTCCAGCAAAAGAAGCAAAACCTGCTCCTTCGACGGCTGTTTCCACTTCCGATCAAAAGCCAGCAGTACCTGCAGTAGCAGCTACTTCCGTTAATACAAGTGGATCGGATAGGTTCTATTCACCATTGGTTAAAAATATTGCTGCAAAAGAAAATATCAGCCTTTCAGAACTTGAAACTATTCCAGGTTCAGGTGATCAAGGACGAGTAACTAAGAAAGATATCCTTTCATATATTTCTACAAGAGGGACCAGTCAACCAATGACTAGCCCTGCCCAAGCTAAAATTTCTAGTCCATCGGTAACAGAGGCACCAAAGGTAGCTACTTCAGTTTCTGGTGACGTTGAGGTTATTGAGATGGACCGTATGCGTAAGATGATAGCAGACCACATGGTTATGTCCAAATCTACATCACCGCACGTTACGTCTTTTGTTGAGATTGATGTTACAAATGTTGTAAACTGGAGAAACAGTATTAAAGCTGATTTTCAGGCGAAGTTTGGGGAAAAGATTACATTCACCCCGATATTCGTAGAGGCTGTGGCTAAAGCGATCCATGACTTTCCGCTTATCAATGTTTCTGTTGATGGAACAAGCATCGTTAGGAAGAAGAATGTGAACGTTGGAATGGCAGCAGCATTACCGTCAGGTAACTTAATTGTTCCTGTTATCAAAAATGCGGATCACTTATCACTACTAGGCTTGACTAAAGCTGTAAATGATCTTGCTACCAGAGCACGTGCAAATAAGCTGAAGCCTGAAGAAATACAAGGTGGCACATTTACTTTAACGAATGTAGGAACATTTGGAAATGTTATGGGTACTCCTATTATCAACCAACCTCAGGTGGCTATACTTGCTGTTGGTGCAATTCGTAAAAAACCAGCTGTCGTAGAAACTGAATACGGAGATATGATTGTTCCAAGGCACATGATGTTTTTGTCACTTTCTTATGATCATCGTGTAGTAGACGGTGCATTAGGTGGATCTTTCCTAAGAAAAATAGGAGATTACTTAGAACAATTTGACGGGAAAAGAAAAATATAATAGATTGTAGGAAACATTCGAATAAATATGAGGATTTTTCCTTTCTCAAAATATGCAGGCAATAAGGGTGTTTTCCTTTATTGCCTTTTTTTTATCCTAATACCTTTTTCTTCAAAAGCGCAGAGCGACAAGAAAATTGTCAAATATGCACTACAAGCTGAAGACGAGGGGGCTTATGATCAGGCGGTTTTATACTTTCAGTCTGTCGCTTCATTAGAAAAACTATCTATTTCCCAATTGTTGGTTTATCTAGATTGCCTTGTAAAGAGGCGAGATTTGGATCAAGCAAATCAATTAACTGAGTTGATTGAAAACAAAACAAAAGGAAATCCTCCTTTAATGTATTATTTGGTAAAGGGAGATCTTGATCATCAGAATACTGATTTTGATGCCGCAATTACACATTACAAGAAATTTATTAGGCTAGCAGATACTGATGATCCTTTGAGAGATAGTGCAAAAGATCGCTTGTTAACTTGTTCCTACGCCCGCAGGAATAATAGCTGGAAAGACGGTGTTGGTATCCTGCCATTTGCAAAAGGTATAAATAGCTCTGGGGATGAAGTGAAACCGATTTTTTCGAAGAACCTAAATGGGGTTTTTTATTTTGGAGCTGCAAACAGTAAAAGTATTGGTGGGCGACGAGATGCTTTAGGTAAGGTTGACGAACAGTTCGGTCAGTTTAAGGTCGATATGATAAAGGCGCAAAGAAATGGCGAAGCTACATTTAGTGTAAGTCCCCTTTCCTACCTATTAAATAGCCCATCGAATGATATATTAGCTGGATTTTCAGAGGATGGTCAGGTGTTGTATTTTGGAAAGGGTAATTCTTTGGATATGCTTATTATCCATGCAGACACCTTTGAGCAAGACATAAGTAAAAGGAAGTTGAAGTCAGATCCTTATTCTGGTTTAAGTAGTATCTTTTCTAGACTTGGTTTGCCATATTTTTATAGCGATAAGGTCGTTTTATTTGCCTCTGATGAGCTGCCAGGTTATGGAGGCTACGATCTTTTTGTTACTTATCTGATTGGGGAGAGTTGGTCTAAACCGGAGAACTTAGGCCCCTCGATCAATACAGTTTATAATGAGGTCTCACCATTTTTAGCTAAAAATGGGCGTGCACTATATTTCAGTACTGATAATCCAAATATTTCATTTGGAGGCTATGATATTGTTCATTCTGTCTTTAAAGTTCATAGTTTCTCTTGGTCAGAGGTGAAAAACATGGGTAAGCCTGTGAATTCCTGTGGAAATGATCTTGATTTTTGTTTTTCCAATAATGGGGTATCCGCTTTGTTTTCTTCTGATCGAGCAGGAGGGGCAGGTGGGTATGATTTATATAATGTTCTTTTTCAAGAGCAAGTGGAAGAACAGTTGACCCAGTTAAGTGCTTTTGTTTTTGGTAAAAACTTTGAATCTATTGATTCGGATGGCCCAGAGGCAACAGAGTCTATTTCGATGCGACCAGTATATTATGGGGGAGGTTCTGATCTGCTTTCTAACTCCAACAAAGACTATTTGGTTAGAATTGCAAGGCGTTTGAGTCGAGATCGTCAGCTTCGACTTATCTTGAACGTTCATTCTAATGACATCAAACAGAATCAAACTAATGCTTATTTATCTTATCAGAGAGGCTTGAAAATTAGAACGTACCTAGAAGATTTTGGAGTGTATAAAGAGCAAATCTCGATTAGGAGCTTTAGTAATTATTTCCCTTTAGCTATTGCGCGGGATGGTGAGAAAGAATCTTATTATGGACAGCGGGCAAACAATAGAGTCGATCTTAGTTTATGGTCTATGGATGATGAATTTATTGAAGAACCTTATGCCTGGCCAAAACTTGATTCGATTTCTAGAGATTCGGCCTTCGATGACCTTTCAGAATTTTTGAATGGTATATCCTATTCTGTTGAAGTTTTTCAATCTAATGTAAACCAACAAGACCCTATTCTTTTTAGGTACAATCCATTGATTGTTAATTCAGTGTCAGATGGAAATCAATTGAGTTTTCAACTTGGGATGTTTAAAAGTATAGGCCAAGCGAAAACATTATTAAATAGTTTAGAGCTGTTGGGTTATACAGATGCTCGTATTACTGTGTTTTTGAATGGTTACGAACTTGTAGGGGAAGAGCTAGAGGTGTTCCGAGATCGGTTCCCTGGTATATCTTGGCCTTAATTTGTCGATTTAATAGCTGTATTCTTCGAATAATTAATAAAAATCAATTCTTCAGATATCTATTCTAGGTTGAAATCGTTATAATACTATTCGTTTAACCGAGACAAAATGAGTAAAAAGATGAATAATAATATTTTATTATGGGCTGGGCTTGTCTTATTTGGAGCAGGGTTGTATGGTGCTTTTGGCGGGGAGGATATAGAAATTGACCAAGTTCAAGATGTAGCTGTAGCGAAGGGAGAAAACACAACTGAGTCAGAATCCTGGGAAGCAAATCTTGATGCTTCAGAAAAGGCATTGATTGATCTGTTTGAGCAGACAGCACCTTCTGTGGTTTATATTAATACTTCAGCATATCGCAGAGACTATTTCTCTAGAAATATAATGGAAATCCCTAAAGGAAGTGGGTCGGGTTTTGTGTGGGATGATGAAGGGCATATCGTGACAAACTGGCATGTTATCCAAGGTGCAAAGAAGATTGAAGTTACCTTTGTAGGCGGAGATACTTATGAAGCTAAGCTTATTGGTGAGGCTCAGACTAAAGATCTTGCACTGCTTAGAATAGAAGATGAGATTAAAGATATCAAACCTTTAGACCTAGGGAATTCATCAAAATTAAGAGTAGGTCAATCGACTATAGCAATAGGGAATCCATTTGGGCTCGATCATACGCTTACTACAGGTGTTGTTTCGGCCTTAGGTCGCGAAATAGAATCACCGGGAGGGATTAAAATTAGGGATGTTATACAAACCGATGCAGCTATCAATCCGGGGAATTCTGGTGGTCCTTTATTGGATTCTTCGGGAAGATTGATTGGCGTAAATACTGCTATTATAAGTCCCTCAGGAGGATATTCAGGTATTGGCTTTAGTATACCTGTTGATGCCTTGAAATGGGTTATCCCTGAATTAGTCAAATATGGAAAGATTCAACGACCTACTTTAGGCATTACGATTCTTCAGGCGCAGTACAAACCCGATAGCTCTGATGGTGTGATTGTCGCAAAAGTTATAGAAGGTGGTGCAGCAGACCTTGCAGGTGTACTTCCGTCTAGGATGGTTCGGAATGCCATAGCTTGGGGAGATCGTATTACAGGAATAGGAGATTTTGATGTTAAAGACCATAGTGATTTAGTTTTGGCATTAGAAAATTTTCAAGTCGGGGATAGAGTGAAACTGATCGTAGTTAGAGAGCAAAAAGAGATTGAGTTGAATCTTGAATTAGGGCCTTCTAAATAGATTGAATGGATTTGAAGAGAGTTTTCTTAAAAGCTTGCAAAAAGGAAGATGCAATCAGGGTTTCGGACTATGTAGTTCGAAACCCTGATAGTTTGTCCGTATTGGTGCGATTGATGCTAGATAATGATAAAGCTTACAGCCATAGAGCAGGTTGGACACTCAATACGCTTATGGCTAGAAATCCGATAGATTTATCTATTTATACAGAGCAGCTGCTCGCTCTTTTTATTTCTGACAATGTACTTAATTCAAGTACTCGAAATCTTCTTCATATATTTCGTTCCATTGACCTTAGTGAAGCCCAGGAGGGGTATGTATTAGAACAGTGCTTTAAGTTACTAGAATCTCAAAAAACAGAGATTGCTATTCGCTGTTTGTCCGTAGAGGCAATTTTTAAAATTGCTTTGAAAGAACCTGAATTGCTTGGTGAATTAAGAGGGTTGATGTTGTTTCATCTAGAGCATTCAAAAGCTGCTTTTAGAGCAACCTGTAGAAAATATCTTAATCTTATAGATAAGCGCTTGAAGTGATTTTTTTGATTTTATTTTATGCTTTTATAATTAGTAACTTTTTAGTATTAAATTGAAATACTTTGTTGAAAGAGCTATCATAGGTACGGCCTTTTTTTAGCAGTTCAAACCCATCTATTAATAATTCATTTGTACTCCAGTCTTAAAGGATAACTCATTACTAATAATTAAACTAACTAATTATGAAATTCTTTAAGCTTAGCTTTTTGATTACGGCTACTATTTTTTCAATGTCTATTGCTTCAATTGGACAAACACAGGAGCAAAATGATGTTGAAGAGATCAAGGCGCTTATTCTAAGCGAACAAGCAGCAGCAAATCAGGGGGTATATGATAATAATTATTCTGCAAATGGCGCTGTAGAGTTTTGGTCTAGTGGAGGTCTTATGGTTGAGATTGCACCAGATGGACGTGATTTTGGTGGAGGAACTCAAAACCTTAGTAGAAAGCATATTACTGTAGTTAGTCTAGTTCCTGGACAGGCTGCTGTTGCTTACTACTATTCAGAAGGAAGTATAAAGCCTAATAATTCTGAAGCTGTTAATGTATACAGGACAAGGGTGTCCCAAACTTTTGTAAAGGAAAATGGTTCATGGAAAATACGTAGTTCTCATTGGTCTCCTATGCAAGGAGGCTCAGGTACCACTCAGGTTGCCTTAGATTAATCATAAGAATATTGAAATAAAAAAGCCTCGCAAATTTGCGAGGCTTCTTTCTTGTAGACCTACTAGGACTCGAACCTAGAATGACAGTACCAAAAACTGTAGTGTTGCCAATTACACCATAGGTCTAACCTTTGTGCTGTAAAGCGATGCAAATTTATAAAAAAAAATCTTTGGTGGAAATGTTTACTGGGTTTTTTTTTATTTTTTTTTTCGGAGACGAGCAATTACAATGTTCAGACGACATTTTTGCGTCTTTTAAGGTTTTATTAACGCTTTACAGACCCTCTATAGTTGTTATTTTTATATAAAAATTAATTAAATTTGTAGCATGAGCTTACCCGAGAATTACACAAAACAATAGTTAATCAAACCGATTAGATTTTAAGGATAATTACTGCACACTTTTTTCTGACTAATGTTTATTACCTATTTATCCCAATTACATTAACTCTTTTATCCCTTGGTACTATGAAAAAGCTAATTACTTTACCACTTTTTTTATTATTATTTGCTTCTTTTACTTTTTCCCAGAATTACGAGGTTTTTGATATTTCCTCTAATCTTGGTGTTTATTCTGTTGTTCCCAGTAACTTTAATGCTGGTCGAACAGAGATTAATTACAGCTTCAATGTCTTTACTGATGATTCTGATGGAATGCGTGTGTTTATTACTCCTTATAGTAAGGGAAGTGTATGTGCAGATTGTGAGACAATAGTTGGATCACCATTGGTTGAATCTGGTGTTTCATTCATTCCACTCAAGTTTTTTATTGAAGGAGGGGAAGGACATATCGATGAGATTAGAGTAAAAATTACTGGTGTCACTTTAAATGACATTAAACGAGAATTCTCATTTCCGGTCAGTATTTTTTATGGAGAGGATTTTCCAGCTTTTTATGATTTCTATCCTTATAACACAGGCAATGTCCCTTATCAATGTTTGATTGGTGAGGATAAGGTATATATGGATTATGGATACGAAGCAGGGAATGTAGATTTAGGGTATAAAATGACTGCCATTCCAATGTCAAGTGGTGCTTTTTCACCGTTTTACTTAATTGATAAAGGTTCTGAAGATCCTGAAACAGGTAACTATGAGGAGTGTAGTTTTTTCATAGGTGGCGGAAAATATGTACAGGTCGATTCTATTCAGATAAATATTACTGATTATGAAGAAAATATAAACTATGGGAGCTTTATCATCCCAGCAAATATATCTTTCGGTAAGGTAATAATTGATGGATTTTCTTTTGAAGACATCGAAAATTATCTTGATTTTGGCGATTACTTTCAGGTTGATTTTAGTACAAAAGTGAAGCAAAATTATGCGTCAAATTATTGGGTCTATTTCGATCCTTTGATGGGAGACTCAGTTATTGAAGAGTGTTATGGTAATGATCCAGGAATCTTTTCGAATATGGATCCAGAAGGTGCCGCGGAGTTTACTGTAGATGATATTTATACTTATGCAGATGGATTTAGACTACAGGTATTGGATGACGCAGGTGATCATGTTCTAGGCCAGTTTAAATTTCAGGGAGTATTCAATAACTTTAGAGTAGTTTATGCTCCTATAGATCTTCAGGTTTTGGAAACGTCTCCTGTGGATAAATCTATCTCTCGTCTTGGGGACGCAATGTTTTGTAATGTAAGTCTTCAGAGTACAGAAGCTAATGAAGTATATGTTCGATTAACTCCTTATGATTTTAATGGACCAATTGAAGGTCTTGAATCTATTTTGTCTGAAGACCTTGAATTAGGCTTTGAAAATGAAATCGTTTCGCTTTCTGGCCCTGTTGGTATTCCTTGTCACATCAATTATTATTTAATTGAAGTGTTGGATGCAGGCACAAATGAAATCTTACTTTCTTATAAGCGTAAGGTTGATAAGAAGTATGAAGTCTTATTGACTACAGATATAAAGGATATTGCTTTTAGCGAACTTGACTTAAATGTATATCCAAATCCAAGTACTGGAAAAGTATATATTGGATTACAAGAAACTTCAGGAGATGCAATTATCAGCGTTTATAATGCTTTAGGGCAGCTAGTCTACGAATCAGAAGAGGATTTGCAGGAAGATTTCCTAACGATTGATCTGGTCGAAAAAGGTATTTATAAGCTTGTGTTGAGGACCAGCACTGAGCTTGGAGTTAAAACTGTTCTTATTCAATAAAAAAAAGCTCGCCAAATTAATTGGCGAGCTTTTTTTTAATTATCTCCTAAGATAAGTGGCAGTCCATCCTTTCCGCTACCAACTACGATAATTTTTGAGTTGGGAGATTTAGAAAGTTCAAGTGTTGCCTCAATACCCTTGTCTCTTAGGATATTCTGACTTAGAGAAGCATTTAATATTCTATTCGATTCGGCCTTAGCTTGGGCTTCGATAATCTTACGCTCAGCTTCTTTTCTTTCCTGATCGAGAATATACTTGTACTTCAGGGCTAATTGTTCAGCCTGTTGTTTTTCCTCTATTGCTTGCTTTACTTTGGGTGGTAAATCAATTCCTCTTATCAGTGCTCTACTTAGGATTATGCTTTTGGAATCTAAACTTCCTGTTAGTTCACCTTCGATTAGTGATTGGATTTCATCCCTTCTGGTAGAGTAAAGTTCTTCTGGTGTAAATTTACCAATTACCTTACGGACAGCAGAACGAACATTCGGGCGAACAAGTACTTCCGTATAGTTATCGCCAATTGTTTCGTGAAGTGTACCTATTTCATTTGGATTCGTTCGGAATCGGACAGTAACATCTACTCGAATTTCAAGGCCATTGTTGGAAATAAGGTTCATTTGTTCTTCTATTGTAACCTCTCTGGTGTTATACAGATAAACCTTATTCCAAGGAGCTATTACATGGAATCCAGGTGTTAGAAGATTTTCCTTGTCCAGACCCTCAGAACTAAATCGCTTAAAGACTACTCCTGCTTGACCTGGGTCAACAGTTAGAAAGGTAGCGCTGGATAGTACAAGGATGAATATCAAGATGATTCCACCAAGTGTACCCAGTAACCTGAAATTTTTGTTAAACATGTTATAAGTATTGTTAGTTTAGTTTAATGCAGCTAGATTAAAGGATGTTTTCCATTATCTGGAGAATTAATCAAATAATCCATGCTAAAACAATCTAAGACTTTTTTTTTATTGATTATTCTTTTTTGTACGAATGGATTGTTCAGTCAGACTAATGGTACCTTTTTTGAAATTCCTGACTCGCTGGACAAGAAACGTTTCAATCACTCACTAGTTGCAGGCTTAGGTGTTTATGCTGCGGGTTCTACTTGGTTATGGACACAATGGTATAGTCAATATGAGCTTGGCCGATTTCACTTTCACAACGATATGGGTGATTGGGCTCATATGGATAAAGCTGGACATACCTATTCTGCATATACGGAAGCAAGCATTGCATACAGTTATATAAAATGGACTGGCTTGAGTAAGCAAAAGTCCTTGTTAACTGGAGTACTTGTCGGTTCTGGAGTACAACTGACCTTTGAAATAATGGATGGCTTTTCAAATGACTGGGGTTTTTCTGTGCCAGATGTAGCATTTAATACATTAGGTGTTGGTGTTTTTGCATTTCAAGAAAGAATATGGAATGAACAACGAATTATACTTAAGTCATCGAATACTTTTAGTGCTTATCCAGCCTACTCACTTGTTGGACAGGATGGCAATGAAACGAATTTAAAAGAAAGAGGAGCGGATCTTTATGGTTCAGGGCTTGGAGCTAGATATCTTAAGGACTACAATACAATGAATTTATGGTTGTCAGTTAATCCTTCATCGTTTGTCAGGAATAAAAATAGTCGATTCCCTAAATGGTTGAATGTGGCCTTGGGTTATGGAGCCGAGAATCTATATGGTGGAGTCGATAATAATTGGCCTGCTGATGATCCAAATTATTTTTTAGATCCTACAGACTTTCCAAGATATAGTCAGTATTATCTTTCGTTTGATATCGACTTTACGCGCATCGAGACGAATTCTGATTTTTTGAAGGCTGCATTTAGGATTTTAAATATATTCAAGGTACCCGCACCAAGCATAGAATACAATCGAATAAATGGCTTTCAGTTTATTCCATTGTATTGGTAACTTACTTTTTATTGCGAATGACCTTTGGACCATACCAAAGACCGAGGCCACTAAGTGTTAGTATTAGGAGACCAAGCCCCAGATAAGTCATAGACCCAATCTTAAAGCCTTCTGATATAAAAGACCCATCATGGATACGTTCGATTAAATCACTGTAGCGAGCTTTTTGGGAAAGGACCTTTCCTGTAATAATATCTATTTGCATCTCCCAGTTTGCATCTTCGTAGAGAATTTTTGCAATTCCTTTTTCAGGTCTAATATCGATTCTATGAATAGTAACGGGATTTTTAAGGCCAATGACCTGTTTAATTCCAATTTCGTGTATTGAGTCAATAGATATGAACAGCTCTGTCTGCGAAGATGTGCCGTATTGTGTCGGGGGTTGTATCCATTCAGCTTGCTTTTTATAAGAAAGTAAAATACCCGTTGTGGCACTGATTATAACAAGTAAGCATATGGAAAGTCCCAATACACGGTGTAATTTTCTTATATTTCTCAAAAAGGAAACTATAGAGTTTAGATGCACTATTTTCTTTTTCTTCAAAGATAAAATTTCAAGCAGGATATGCTAAAACCTGTGTAAATATTATTTTGAATTTCATATTTAAGAATTAATCAATAATTATGAATAAGCAACTACCCTTATTGATATTAGTACTTACAATTCTTTACAGCTGCGCTGTGAAGCAGGATTTAGAAGCTGATGTTATTTATATCAATGGAAACATATGGACAGTAAGTGATGAGCAGAAAACTGTTTCTGCTGTTGCTGTTAAAGACGGAAAAGTAATTGGTACAGGGACGGTCGAGTCAATGGATCCTTACAAGTCTGAGCAAACAGTGCTATTCGATCTAGAGGGTAAATTCATGATGCCAGGTTTTATTGAAGGTCACGGACATTTTTTGGGCTTTGGTAATAGTTTGCTGAAACTTAATTTTTTAGATAGTAAATCTTGGGATGAAATTGTTTCGATGGTTTCAGAAGCGGCGAAGGAATTACCTGAAGGTACCTGGATAGAAGGTAGGGGTTGGCATCAGGAAAAATGGTCAGCAGGAAGTCCTGATAAAAATGTCCTTGGATACCCATACCACGATGAATTGAGTGCATTAACACCAAATCATCCTGTAATACTTCGTCATGCTAGTGGACATGCACTTTTTGCAAATAAAGCAGCCATGGATATTGCGGGGGTGACAGCAGAGTCGGTAAGTCCATTGGGTGGAGAGATTGTCAAAGATGGAAACGGTCAAGTAATTGGTGTTTTCGAGGAACGTGCCATGGGAATAATAAGTCAGGTATTTCAAAATTATAAATCTACATTTTCTGAAGCTGAATTAAAGGATGAATGGTTGCGGGCTATTGAAAAAGCCGAGGAAGGCTGTCTTGAAAATGGGGTTACTTCCTTCCAAGATGCCGGGACTTACTTTTATGATATGGAGGGATATACAGAACGTGCTGAGGCAGGAGAAATGCGGGTAAGACTTTACTCTATGCTTAGGCATTCGGCAGAGGATATGGCTCCCGTTCTCAATGAGTATCCAATCATTGGACTTGGGAATGACTTCTTCACCTGTCGAGCTATAAAAACAGAAGTCGATGGTGCACTTGGTGCCTTTGGTGCTTGGTTATTAAAACCCTACAATGATAAGGATGGATTTCATGGGCAAAATACGACGAGTATCGATGAGGTTCGTGCAATAGCAGCGCTAGCTGAGGAACATGGTATGCAGCTATGCGTACATGCTATTGGAGATCGAGCAAATAAAGAAGTTCTGGATATAATGGAAAAAAGTTTTACTGGACAAGAGGCTAATGATTATAGATGGAGAATAGAACATGCACAGCATTTAGATACTGCAGATATTCCAAGGTTTAGAGAGATGGGTATAATTGCTTCGATGCAGGGAATTCATTGTACTTCTGATGCTCCTTTTGTAGAAAGTAGACTCGGTGAAGTACGATCGAAGTATGGAGCATATCCTTGGCGAACACTGTTAGACAACGGAGTGATAATAGCGAATGGCACAGATGTTCCTGTTGAAAAAATAGACCCAATTGAATGTTTTTATGCTTCCGTTACACGAAAGCGTGCAGATAATGGTTTTGAGTTTTTTCCGGAACAAAGTATGAGTAGAGAAGAGGCTGTGTATTCCTACACTTTAGGGAATGCATTTGCAGCATTCGAAGATGATATCAAGGGTTCAATTGAACAAGGAAAGTATGCTGATTTTGTTGTGCTGTCAAATGATCTTATTACTTGTTCAGAAGAGGACATCTTGGAAACAGAAGTATTGTATACAATTTTAAATGGAGAGATTGTCTATTCAGGAATCTGATTACTTATAGAATTTGGAAACTTCAGAGAGTTTTTTTCTTGCTAAATCAGGTACCGTAACAGCTGTTTCAGGATAACCTACGGGAAGCAAGAGAAAAGCTCTTTCATTGCTAGGCCTTTCAAGGATCTTTTCAAGAAAGTTCATAGGACTGGGGGTATGGGTTAGTGTTACAAGGCCTGCATTGTGAATAGCAGATATTAAAAATCCACTTGCTATTCCTACACTCTCGTTTACATAATAATTCTTCTTTTTTTTCCCCTGCGAAAGGTCATGTACTTTTTTAAAAACCACGATTAACCAGGGGGCATTTTCCAAAAATGGTTTTTTCCAATCCGTTTCTAAAAGCTCAAGATCTTTAACCCATTCCTCACCCATTCTTCCGTGATAGTTTTTGTATTCCTCTTCTTCTGCTGCAATTCGAATCTTTGATTTTAGCTCAGGGTTTGAAATAGCACAAAAAGTCCAAGGTTGCTTATGTGCTCCAGACGGTGCAGAGGAGGCGGTTAGAATTAGTTTATTGATTACTTCTTCAGCTACAACTTTACTAGAAAAATGACGAACGGATCTTCTCTTGTTGATATGTTCGTAAAAGGATTTGGCTTGTTCCAGAGAGTCCTCTGCCGTAAGAGCTGTATACTGATAAGGGATATATTTTGATTTCATAGTACTTAAAGTAAAAAATTAAGAAGGTAAAATTGTAATTTGATAAGCACTATTTTTTATAACCAGGTAGAACCCTAAATTGGATTATGCAGGATTTGATAAAGGACATTGAGAAACTTGAAGCGATCTCTAAAAAGTTGGAGCCAGGGACAGAGCTGCTAAAAGATTGGAATCAAAAAGTCAATGCTTACGGACTAGAATTTGTTCAAGGGCTCGATGCTGGAAAGGCCTATGAACAATATGATGGACAGGAACTTGATTTTTTAGATTTTGGTCCAGAGGGTGATTCAATTGATAATGCCTTGGAAAAAATTAAATCTACTGTTGATCATTTTGGTATAAATCCTGCTTCAGGTGGACACCTAGGCTATATTCCAGGTGGTGGACTTTACAGCAGTGCAATAGGAGATTATCTGGCAGCAGTTTCAAATAGATATGCAGGTGTTTTTTACGCAAACCCTGGAGCAGTTAAAATGGAGAATGACCTGATTAAGTGGACTGCGAAAGAGATGGGTTATCCATTGGATTCTGGCGGTAATCTCAGTTCTGGTGGATCTATTGCTAACTTGATTGCAGTGACTACTGCGAGAGATTACATGGGGATAGAGGGTAGTAAAGTTGAAGAGGCGGTGGTTTATATGACTGAACAGGTCCACCACTGTGTGCATAAAGCACTTCGGATTGCAGGTTTGGGAAAAACGATCTGGAGGCAAGTGCCGATGGATTCAGAGTATAGGATGGATGTTAGCGCTTTGGAGCAATTAATGGATTCCGATAAAAAAGCAGGTCGAATACCATTTATGGTGTTTGCATCCGCAGGCACTACAGATGTCGGTGCTGTGGATCCTTTGAATAGAATAGCTGATCTGACAGATAGGTATTCGTGTTGGTTTCATGTGGATGGAGCTTATGGAGCCGCTTTTAAATTAGTGGCTGCATTCAATCCCTTGTTCAAAGGAATTGAGCGATCTGATAGCTTGGTTATTGATCCACATAAGGGATTATTCTTAGCCTATGGCTTAGGAATTGTTTTGGTTAAAAATGTGGATGCTTTGGCCAAAAGCCATTATTATAATGCAAATTATATGCAAGATGCAAAGGTCGATAATTCAATGGACTGGAGCCCTGCTGATCTTTCTCCTGAACTTACAAAGCACTTCAGGGGCATGCGCATGTGGTTGAGTTTTAAATTATTTGGCATGAATGCCTTTCGAGCATCTATCGAAGAAAAACATTTACTTGCAAAGTATTTTTGGGTTAGGATGAAAGAAGAAGGCTTTGAATTAGGGCCTGAGCCTGCATTGTCTGTTGTTATTTATCGATTCCAAGCAAAAGGTAAGGATAGAGATACTTTCAATATGGCTTTGATGCACACTGTGCTGAGAGATGGCTTCAATTTCATATCCTCCACCCGTATAAATGATGAGATCTGGCTGCGTTTGGCGGTATTATCGTTTCGGACACATAAGGATAGGATAGATCATTTGATAGATACATTGGTCCACGCAAAAAATGAATTGTTGACGCATTAGTTTTAAAGCTCAATCATTTTTCGGATGTTTGCCCGCTAGTTTAAATTTTAAAATAATAAATTATGAAAGCAGGACTTATAGCAACGCTTTTAGCAATCCTTGCAGGAGCAATTGTTCCCGTTCAGGTTGGAGTAAATGCAGTTTTAGATCAGCAACTAAAAAGCCCATTTTTTACTTCCTTTATAGTATTTCTGGTTGGAGCGATTGGGATACTTATATCTTTCTTTTTTACTGAAGAAACTCTCCCAACAGTTGTTACTATCAAAGCAAGTAGCTGGTGGTCGTGGCTTGGTGGATTACTGGGGGCACTTTATATATTATCCTTGATAATTCTTTCTCAATATATTAATATAGGACTATTGACTATTCTTGCTTTGGCTGGCCAATTGGTTATGGCAATAATAGTAGATCACTTTGGCTGGTTTGGAGCTAAGGTCAATCCGATTACTTATATGAAAGTATTGGGCTTAATTTTAATAGGCTTTGGCATATATTTGATTAAAAAGTACTGATAATTAAGACTTTAATTGTCGAAAAAAGTACAAACAACCTTCCTTGAGGGGATGATTTACTTAATTTGAAAGTTATTTAGAAAGAGTTGCACGTTTTCTATTCCAAAAAACGTTGATATAAAGTACTTGTTTAAGCAATTAATAACCCATATGTAAGCTATATGCTAGGATTTTCAGATAATAAAAAATAAAATGTGTTATTGTCGAATAAGTTTTTAGTATATATCTTAAATTTACACAAGGAAAACTAATTATACTACATGGCATCTAAACCAAAGAGAAAGAAGAAAGCAGGAGATAAGATCGTCGACGAACGGGTTCCTAAACTAACGGGTCTGATGTTGCTATTCATTTCCTTTTTTCTTGGAATGTCTATGATATCCTACCTATTTACCTGGTCTAGTGATCATGATGTCGTGGATTCTATGTCCTTTTTTAATTTCTTAGGATCAGGAGAAGAGGTAGAAAATTGGCTTGGACTCTTTGGAGCCATCATATCGAATTTCTTTATTTATTGGATGTTTGGTTTGCCTTCATTTCTATTAGTATATATGCTAATAGTTGTAGGTTGGCATAAGTTTCAAGGAAAGCCGACTATGGAAGCAATTCGGAAGGTTCGTATTGCTCTTATTTTTATGGTCGTATTATCAGTACTAGCTGAATTTGTTTTTCCAGGGACAGATTTTCAGGTCGGAGGATCTATAGGAGAGCTTATTTGTGAGTATTTGAAAGGTAAGCTTGGCATAGCTGGTCTAATATTATTTATTGGGTTTTCTTTGCTCGGGTTACTCGTATGGCTAATTAATCCAGATTTTTCTCAGATGGGAGCAAAAGAGGTCGCTGAAGAAGGCATGCTCTACATAAAGGAAGTTGCAAAGGGTAAACGCAAACTAGAACCTGTAAAACGTGAAAATGGTACTTTTTCTGCAGCGGTTGTTTCTGAAGAAGTCCAAGAAGAAGGAAAACCAAAGACGCTTAGGCCTAGAGATAAGGCAGCAGTTAATAAAGTAGAAGCGTCTCCTGCCTCTGATAAGGCAAAATTTGTTAGTAAAGGGGAACAGTTATCCTTTGAGGTAGATAGTAAGCAGTCGAAAAAAGCTAAGCCTAAGTCTTTAGATGCGGAGAATGCAAGTTTGGAGATTACCGATGGTGGTACGGAAGAAAGACAGAATAAATTATCGATAGAAACAGAGAATAGTGAGAAGTTCGAAGAGTATGATCCTACCTTAGAGCTTTCTAAATATAAGAGCCCAACTGTTGATTTACTGAACGATTATGCGTCCAGTAAGGTAGAGGTGGATCGCTCAGAGTTGGAAGCTAACAAGGATCAAATTATTGCGACCTTACTGAATTATAAGATTGAGATTACAAAGATAAGAGCTACAGTAGGACCCACTGTAACCCTTTATGAGATTATTCCAGCTCCAGGAGTACGTATTTCGAAGATCAAAAATCTGGAAGACGATATAGCACTTTCTCTATCTGCATTAGGGATTCGGATTATTGCTCCGATTCCAGGTAAGGGTACGATTGGTATAGAAGTACCTAACAAGAAGAAGCAAATAGTATCCCTAAAAGAAGTTTTGCAATCTGATAAATATAGGGACGCAAAGATGGATTTGCCTATTGCTTTAGGAAAGACTATTTCTGATGAGGTTTTTGTAGCTGATTTAGCTAAGATGCCGCACTTACTTGTTGCAGGTGCTACAGGACAGGGTAAGTCCGTTGGTATCAATACGATATTAATGTCATTGCTGTACAAGAAACACCCTTCGCAGGTTAAGCTTGTTCTTATAGATCCAAAAAAGGTAGAACTATTCCCTTATTCAACGATTGAAAAGTTCTTCCTTGGTGTATTGCCAGATCAAGAAGAACCAATTACAACAGAAACAAATAAGGTGGTGAATGTGCTGAATTCACTTTGTATAGAGATGGATAATAGGTATAACCTCTTGAAAAAGGCACACGCTAGAAATCTTAGAGAGTATAATGACAAGTTTATAAAACGGAAACTTAATCCTGCTAATGGGCATAGATATTTGCCATTCATTGTATTGGTTGTTGATGAGTTTGCTGATTTGATAATGACTGCGGGAAAAGAGGTTGAGCTACCAATAGGTAGGCTTGCGCAACTTGCCCGTGCTATCGGTATTCACTTAATCATAGCCACTCAGCGACCATCCGTTAATATTATTACAGGTATAATTAAGGCGAATTTCCCTGCGCGTATTGCCTTCAAGGTAACCTCAAAAGTGGATTCTAGAACTATTCTAGATGCAGGAGGTGCAGACCAATTGATAGGAAGGGGAGATATGTTATTATCTGTAAATGGAGAGATGGTTAGGTTGCAATGTGCTTTTGTTGATACACCAGAGGTAGAAAAAGTTCTAAGTCATATCAGTGAACAACCGGGCCATCCAGAACCTTATTTATTACCAGAGTATGTTGGTGACGAGGAAAGCTTTGGAATTTCGAATGTTTCCTACAAAGATGTTGATGATCTGTTCAGGGATGCGGCTAGGCTCGTTGTACAGAATCAACACGGATCTACTTCAATGATTCAACGCCGACTTAAATTAGGCTATAATAGAGCGGGTAGAATTATGGATCAATTAGAGGCCTTTGGAATTGTTGGGCCAAATGAGGGAAGTAAGGCTCGTGAAGTACTAATCTTTGACGAAATGGAGTTAGAAAGTTACCTAAATGATTTAAAAAACAAGCAGTAAAGAAAACTACACACATAAGGAGTTTTCCTCTAACTGTTTAAAATAGTTGTTCTACTATGAGGATTCTTCAAATTACTGACCTGCATATCGGAGGAGTGCAAGAAGATACTTTTGGTGTCGATGTCAGAAAGAACTTTGATACAATTCTGGAGAAGGCGAGGAAGAGTGCTCCAGATCTTATTGTTATTACTGGTGACCTTTGTTTTGAAACCGGGAATAAAGAAATATACTATTGGATTCATTCTAAGCTTGAGTCTTTGAATATTCCCTATTCAATAATTGCGGGGAATCACGATGATTCATGCATGATGGCCGAAGTCTTTGGCTTGGATAACCTTATGCAACAGGAAGCTTTGTATTACGGTCTTATGATAGAAGGACATAAAGTCCTCTATTTGGACACATCAAAAAACTACCTTCCTAAGGATCAGATCGATTGGTTGGAGGACCAACTTAAATCTGGTAATGATCGCTTAATTATTTTTATGCATCATCCACCGGCACAGGTAGGAGTTCCTTTCATGGACGAAAATTTTCCGCTTGTAAATTATCTTGAAGTTCAAGATCTATTGTTAGAATCAGATAGAGAAGTTCATGTTTTCTGTGGTCATTACCATATTGAAAAAACTATTTGTATTGGCAAATTGAGTATTCATATAACTCCTTCTACCTTTTTTCAATTGGATCAGCAATCAGAAAGTTTTAAGGTTGATCACCATAATATAGCATATAGACAATTGGATTATACACCATCAAATTTTGATACTAAAGTGCATTACTTTAGAGGACACAATCTCAAAAAAGTGATATAAAAAAAGCCATCCCGATTCGGGATGGCTTTTTTTAATGAAAGTGACCACATGCTCCTATTGGAGAACCATCTGGCATATTTAGTTTTTCAAGCTTAATTAGTGCTGATGGGGTGTTTTTATAGATTCTATACTTCATTGTAAAATAGGTGCTGCCTGGCACAGATCGAATGGAAGATCCATCTGCTGCATATCTTTCAATACGTTGTATAAGTGCCATTCTAGCAAAAGTAGGAGTCTTTTCATTTACAGCCAGTGCAAAGTAATGATCAAGTACTTGCGAGACTGTATTCAAAATGATAAGTTCTTGCATTTTACTCCTCGGCTTCTGTTCAAGTACCAGCTTTTCAATTTCATCAAGATACTGATCAAGCGAGAATTGAGCTTCATCCAATGCATGTTGTTGGGCGATTCGATTCAATCGGATGGGATGTAGTAAAAAATCATTCACATGAGCACTCAGACTTTTTGCTGCTGCTACTGGATCAAAGGCACCTCCTGTTTCACTTTTAAAATATTCTCTTCCTCTCGAA
>Ga0206131_10002346_pt1 | contig 23071 bp, 23 predicted proteins | sample Helgoland_Spring_FD_148636 | JGI IMG/M metagenome (GOLD analysis project Ga0206131, IMG submission 148636) | Pelagic subsurface seawater microbial communities from Kabeltonne, Helgoland, North Sea - Helgoland_Spring_Bloom_20160517_1 | ecosystem: Environmental > Aquatic > Marine > Epipelagic ...
ATTTGTTTGATAAAGGTGCTTCCAATAAAGCCAGCACCGCCAGTAACAATGATTCTCATAATATGTAATTTCGTTAATAGTTAAATAAATGATTAGCTATTAATCATTTTATTGAACTAAATATTCTATCATACTCATTGATTATTCGATTCCAAATATATCTTTCGTTAGCGACTTTGAGCATACTATTTTCAATGTCAGATATTTTTTTTACATTATTCCAATGATTATTTATTATCTCTAAAAGTTCTTCTCTATCTTCAAAATAGAGAGCCAAATTATTTGTTGTTTCTATATTATAATTTACTTTATACACAACACAGCAGAGACCTAGATTCATAGCTTCAACAAGAGATGGGTTAGTCCCACCTACACTATGCCCGTGAATATATAATCTACAATTGCCTCTTAATTCATCAAGAATAGATTGATCATATATTGGATCCAACAATATTAAATTTTTATACTTTGAATAGTTGTCTTTAAGCTCGATTCCATATTCGCTATTGGACCAGTTGCCAATTAGAATAAATTTTTTATCTGTTGCTGAGAATGCACTCAGAATAGAATCTAAATTATTTTCAGGAACTATTCTGCATACTTTAAATGCATAGTTATATTTTTCTATATTATATTTGTTAAGTGTAGCTTTACTGATATCAACAAATTCGACATGATCTCCCCCATACTCTGCGATATATGATTCAAGTGAGTAATTTTTTTTAATATCCTCTTGTATAATTTTATTATCAGCAACAACAATGTCTGTAAATTTAATACCAAAGTATTCAGACAATTTTAAAAACTTTTTTATAAAAAAGTTCCATTTGGTCCTTTTCCATTCAGCCCCATCAGGGTTAAGTATAATTTTAGATTTAAACAGTTTAAAAATAGGAAAAAATACACCACCAGATAAACCCAATACAAGAACTATATCAGCTTTATTAAACGAAGCATGTAACATAGAAAAGAAATCATAAAAAATACTTTGAAACCCATTTGCTTTTAATGGAACAATAATAGGAGTTGCTCCAAACTCATTATTAATATTTGATAGATCCTCATATTTGCTCGTGTAGACATAGATATTATATTTATCATTTAATGCCTCAATAAGCTTAGAGACTAATTTATCCCAGCCCCCATAATTTACTCCTAAGCCGTTAGTGCCAACTATATATATTGATTTTTTTTTACTCATAAACTCTATGAATTAACTCTCAATTAAATTTAATATGCTATTTTGAAAAACAGTTGGATCAAAATCTTTAGATCTTTGTCTACTGTTAATTGACATTCTACGATATTGATTAATATCTGTTGCAAGAAAGATAATTTTTTTTGCTATCTCATCTGTCTCGTAAGAAGAAATAAGATACCCGTCAACTTTATTTCTTACTATTTCTTTAGGTCCACCTACAGGCGGTGCTATAACTGGAATTCCAAATGTCATTGCCTCTAGAATCGTTAGCCCAAAAGTCTCAACCCACTGATCAACTCTTGAGAGATTCAGAACTAGATTTGAGTTTTCATAAAATGGAATAAGATCTGGTTGCTTTGGGTAGAAAGTAATATTTGAAGGTTTTTCAACGCTACTAAAGTATGAATCTATCTCATCAGTATCAGCATTTAGTATCAATATAAAATTGATATTTTCTTTAGAGCTACAAATATTAGCAACTTTTAAAAACTCTTTAACTCCTTTGTACTCCTTGAGTGAACAAGCCATAGTGACATTAAAAAAGGGAGCATTCTGTTCATAACGATTACTATAATTATTCGATTTTTCAATAAAACTAGATGGTAGAGAATTGTATATTACTCTCGAAGTAACATTTTTTATAGGCTCTTTTTCTTTTAGATACTGAGAGACATAGATAATTTTTTTTGCAGTACACTTGATAATAAATTTAAGAAATATCTTTAAAAATTCTGGTTTTAAAGAGGTTTCGTGGACATGGAAAATAACATCTTTGCCCATTATTTTGCCTGCCAATGCAGGCCCAAATGAGAGCATGGTATTTACATAAATAACACAATTGATTCTATAGTATTTAAACATTTTAAAAAAAAGAATAACCTGAGAAACAAAATAGTAAATAAGGGTGACTAACCTTATATTACTTCTTCTATAAAAAAATAAGTTTTTATCTTTAGATTTATGGTTTAAAAAACCATCGCCATTTTTTCCATACATAAGATCAAATGACATTTTTCTATCTTTATGAAAGTCAACTATGTCTGATAAAACTTTAGTACTTCCGCTGAAGTCGTTTAAAAGATGTATAAAGATAGTCTTCATAGGATATTAAATGCTCGAAGGTGAATAATCATTTCAAATTTCTTTTAAAACTTTGGATGGAATACCGCCAATAAGTTTGTTATTTGAAAAGGATTTATTAACGACAGCACCCGATGCGATTACACAATTATCACCAATGCTTACTCCATCTAGAATTGTAACTTTTGAACCAATCCAGCAATTTTTTCCTATAGTTATACCCTTTCGAGTCACTCCTTGATCTCTAATGTTCAAATTATTATTGGTGAATACGTGGTTCTCAGGATGAGCAGAAAAATACTGCCCTATAATAGTATCTTCTCCAATATTTAAGCCTCCTGCTCCGCCTAGGTAAGCAAACTCTCCAAAGCCAACATTATTGCCGATAGTTATGTGACTGCCTATATTATTATAAGAGGTAGATATAATGACATATGACATTGAACCAATGCTAACATTATTGCCTATATCCAATGATTTATTACCTAGGCCGCTTAAAGTTACATAATTGCCAATTGTGACATTATTGCCAATCTTAATATTGCTTTTATTCTTTAGAACAAGATGTTTTCCTACAAATATTTTATTAAATTTTTTATTAGATGTTACAAATCTTAAGCCCCTTATCAAGGCAATAGATTTATCAAAGAAGAGTTTTATTAACAGTGATGAATGAATATTTTTATCGAAAGTAAAGTCTTTATTCTTTGTTCTTCGAATGTAAGACTCTAAAATAAGCTTGATCATAAATTTTTATTAATAGTATTCATTATATCTGATATTGTGCGTTCCAATAAGGTGTTCTCAATTGCAACATAATTTTCGCGACTATTTTTATCTAACTCGATGAATAAATTTTTATATTTACATGTTAAATAATTAATCGTTACCTCATCTAACTCTCTTTTTCTTTTTAAAATATCAATTGCTGGAGCATACAAAAATATATTTAAATTTGGCTTGAAGATAAATTTATAAAGAGGTTTGATTATACTTTCAGGTAAACATATATTGGATCTTTTTGGGTCAACAATATAATCATAAAAATACCTATCATAAATTATGATGGTAGAACTTTTTCTATACTTGAAAGAGATGTATATTTGCCCTATCAAGTAATCTAAAAAATAGTACATAAGACGAAGTAGAGAAGATATCGTTGATATGTTATTGCCAGTTCTTGGCATTGACTTTGTGGCTCTATCCTCTGCATTTTTTTTTCCATAAGAAAATGAACTTAGTATAGGAAAAATTTGGGGTCTGGATCTTAACTGAATAATATCATAGCCTTTACGCTCTAATTTAGATTTAATAATTTTTATTATGGTGCTTTTGCCCGCACCATCTACACCACTAAATGTGATGACTTTAAGCTTATTATTCATTTAAAAGCATTCCATTATGTTTAATTACGTCTAATAAAGCTTGATGCCAACACTCTAGCTGCCAAATTGCTTGCTTATGAATATTTTCTTGTTGAAGATAAATATCAAGGTAGTAAGAAGAGATATAAACAATATAAAATATATAATTTTCATCTATATTTATAGTATTTTTGTCTATAAAAGCTTTTAAAGTCTGGTCATTTTTAACTTCAATTAATTCATTTTTAAAAACATGGAATTTAGAGTTACTTAATAAGATATTGGATTGAAATATAAAATGAAATAAATCAAAAAATAAAGGTATGTTTATCTTAGCAAGCTCCCAATCATATATAAACAATTGATTTTTTATATTTTTATACATATTCCATGGTGTAAAATCTCCATGGGAAAGGCCGCATAAAACATCTTTGTCTGTTTCTATAAAATTTAAAGCCAACCGTGCATTTTGGATATAGCTATTTATAAATTCAGTTTTTATAATATTATTCTTTGATTCTTTATTTGATAAATTTTTTAGCGAATCATCAAGATTATAAAAAAAAGGTAATTCAATCCATTTAAATACATCCTGGTTAATAGAGTTAATATTTATAACTGTATTTATATGTAGTTTATCAATTTTTGAAGGTTGGAATGATTTATGTGGCTTTATGTCAGTTAATTCAATAGCGTCTGTCCTTGGGTAGCCTATAAGCTTAGGGAAAAAAGTATTTTCTATTTGTAGTGTTGAAATTTTATCAAGAAAAAGAGCCTCATTTTTAATAAGCAATATAGAGTCTTTAGACACGGCAAGCTTTATAAATGTTGATTCTTGATTATCTTTATTTATGTAAAAAATTAATTTTCTATTTATGCCTACAGTTCCAAAAAATATAGAATATTCAGAATTATGATAGCTTTTATTTAATTGATCTAAGAAACTTCCCTCTTGAATTAGCAAGCTGATTTTGTTTGAAAATAAAATATTGAATACTTTTAGATTAAATAAAAATGAAGTAATGAGAGAAAACATCTTAGATTTAAGTGTGGATGAACTATAAAATTTTAAAAATGTTGGTTTTTTTGATCTACTGGGATACATCCATCTAATTGTTCCATCTGGATTACAAATGTAATTAACAGAAAGTAAGTAATTTTTAGATAAGCTACTTGAGTCTGTTAATTTACTTATTAAAGCTTTGTCTTCTTTTTCCATAAATAATTAACTTCTTATGTAGATATTGATTCTATGTATGAATTTATGTCTTTTGATGGTTGCCAATTGATTGCTTCATATAGCTTTGCAGATTCCAAAACCATACTTTCAAGATTATTATTGGAATCTTTTTTCTTATAGCAGATCTTGCAATTAAACTTTGTTTTAAAAATTAATGCTAAATCATTCAAACTATAGTTATTAGGATGAGAAAAATTATAAATTCCATCCACATCTTTATTTATTATGCGTTCTATGCCTTCAGCTATATCCTCAGCGTTTATGAAGCTTCTATGTTGAGACCCATTTCCGTTAATAAATATTTCATTTCTATCTTTGGTTGCTTTTAACCATTCATAAATAATACCTTTATTATTATTTTTTCCATAAACTGATGGAAGTCTTAAAATTGTAGACTTTGTACCTTTTTCTCTTGCATGAAATAGTATTGCCTGTTCACACCAATGTTTTATCAATCCATATTCTGTATTTGGTTGTTCAATATGATTTTCGTCTATTGGTTTAATGCCAGAATTGCCATAAATAGCTCCTGTTGAAGCAAATATGATATTTTTTGTTCCAAACATAGATATTAAGTCTAGTAAATTTAATGTTGAGGTCAAATTGTCCTTCAATGCAATATTGATATCTTGAGAAAACCTTCCTGCAAGGTGAATTATTAAATCAGAAGCGCCCTGTTTTTGAAAAGCCTCCAATGCTTCATCAAAGTTAGAAAGATTACAATTATAGTCAATTAACTTTATTTTTTTTTTTAAGAAATGCTCTTTAAGAGCTGATCCAATAAAGCCTTTTCCTCCAGTAATTCCTATTTTTTTTATTTTAGCCACTTCTCACCTGAAAGAATATCAACAAGTTCTGAGGATGTTATTTGCCCTGCATTTTTGGAATTAAATTCTTCTGTTTTGATATTTTCAAAACTACTGTACAGAGAATTTAGTTGCGGGTCATTATTCTGAGGAAGGACTACATAATACTTATCATCAATAATTTTTGTAAATGGTGCTTCGTTTTTAGAAACCAAAACTTCATCCATTTTTTCTCCAGGCCTGCTGCCAATAATATCTATTTTGGTAGATGAATTACCAAACATTTCAATTAAACTATTTGCAATATTTTTCACAGAAGTTGCTGGCATACGCATAACAAATATTTCACCCCCAATTGAGATTTTTACAGCTTGAAAAACAAGCCCAATTGCATCTTTTGTGCTCATTAGATATCTTGTCATTTCTGGGTCTGTTAATGTCAGATGGTTATTTGATAGTATCTGTGATTTAAATAACGGAATAACACTTCCATTAGTTCCAAGGACATTACCCCCTCTAATACAAACAAATTTTGTATCTGTTATGTAATTAAAAGAAGCATTTATTATCATTTTTTCAGAGCAAGCTTTTGTAACACCATAATGATTGAACGGATCAACCGCTTTATCGGTTGAAATATCAATAACTTTTTTTACATTATTATCGATAGCAGCTTCTATTACATTTTGAGTTCCATAAATATTTGTTAAGACAGCCTCCCATGTATTTTCTTCACAAACCGGCACATGCTTCAGTGCTGCTAAATGGAAGACATAATCAACATTTTTCATTGCTAAATTTAGTATGTTTTTGTCTCTTATATCTCCAATTATAAATTTGAGTCTCTTGTCACTCTTGAATTTTGCTCTCATTTCAACTTGTTTGTGCTCACCTCTCGAGTAAACTCTGATTTCTTTTGGTGAATGGTCTTGTAGGAGTTGCGATATTAGCTCATTTCCCCATGAGCCAGTTCCACCAGTTACTATAATAATACTATCTTCAAACATAATTAATTACCGCCTAGTTTTAAATTTTTATAAATATCTCTTAGTACATTACCTTTTGAGTCCCAGCTTAAATCAGATATAAATTTTGAATAAGCTCCTTCTTGAAGTTCTTCTAGCAATTCTTTATCTTCATATAAACAAGCTAACTCATTTGCCATGTCGTTGATACTGTTTTTTAAAGTACCTATTTTAACTTTTCTACCACAGTATTTGTTAACTATTTCTCCAGCTCCAAAATTATCGAAACATACTACTGGTAAAGAATATGAAAGTCCTTCTGCGACCACTGCACCAGCACCCTCATGAGAAGGTACTAATAAAACTGACGCTAATTTATATATTTCATATAATTCATCTTGCTCTACCCACTCAATAAAATTTATGGCTGCATGACATTCTAATGATTTTGAAAGTAATTTTAATTTTTCTAATAAAGGTCCAGAGCCGACAATAAGCAATTCAATATTTCTCCTTTCCACAATATCAATAGAAAGATAAAAACTGTTGAAAGCTTTAATTCCAATATCAAAGGACTTTATACTTACTAATCTACCAACCGATAAAATGGTAAATTTTGTAATACTATCTGCATGGGCTTTTTTGTGTTCGATAGATTTTAAATGTGGTATTGCAGCTGAAACAGTTGAAAGTCTTAGAAATTTATTATCATTCACACGCAATCTAGCTTTAACAGAATTGCTTGATCCAATAATTAATTTTGCTTTGTATCTGCATATATAAAAGAATGGGTCAAAGTTCCATCTTGCCCATTTTAAACTGAATTTAAATCTATCTAAAATTAAATCTTTCTTACTATTTAAAAATTGTCTTTTGACAGGCTCGTTATGATTTATTGGCCCCCATATAAATGGTTTTGGTAGCAACCAAAGAAAGCTTGGCACATGATCAGCATGAAAATTTATATGCTGCGATACATCAAATTTAATTCTCTTAATAAGAATGAACAGCGGGAGAAAGAATTGCCATAGATTATAATAAATAAAAGAGCCTCTAGAGCCTCTCTTCCAAAACCTCAGAAAGTAAGGGAGATCGTAATACTGAAAATCAATATTCTCAATGCAAATATTATTTTCTTTGACGTATTTTTCAATATTAGCCCTGTTATTCTTTCTAGTAATTGCTATGACTTTATTAAACCGAGATATTTGATGAATAAAATTCCAGCCAGTGCCTGATTCAGATCCTTTGTAGGGGTTAATATCATATGCAGATGCAAGAACTCTAATCATATTTAAATTCTTTATTATATTTTTTTTTAAGTTCTAAAAAAATTAATTGATCAATTTTTTTATTTAATTTATTTACTGCTTCTTTAATAGGGAGCTCTGATAAATCTATAGAGATCTCTTCAAGAATACTCTCTCTTGGAAGGGCGATAGACATACCATTGGTTGATTTAAGTGCTATTGGGAGATTCTTGTCACCAGATGAGGAATATATATCTATAAATATCTTTGAGATAGACTCTTCTAATCCAGAAGAGCTATGAAGGAATATTCTTCCCTTAGTTCTAAGTATATTTTTAAATTTAAAATATAAATACCTAAATGAAATTCGATAAGCCCAGATAAGCATAGAAACTTTTCTATAGCCGGAAAGTCTGAATCTTATTCTCCACTTCAGAAGAGAATTAATTTTTTTAATAAAGATAATATTACTGTCTACTAGATCTTTTAATTTAAGCAAATTAATAGAATTATCTATATTGGCCTCTAATCTATTGATATCTTTTTTACTAAAACCTCCTGCATACATTAGTTTGTGCGCGAGTGTTATTGCTGAGGATGCTTTATCTCTTTCAGATTCATTTAAAAGATGGCTAAAAGATAACTGATCATTATTAAAAGCATTTACTCCAAACCATCCAATACCGCCAAAGAAATCAATTTTAATAGCTTTGTTAGGAAATAAAGTAGAGTTGATTAAAACAATAGAGGAGAGATATTCCAGTTCTCGAAAACCAATAACTTCCCAACCATCATCTTTAATAAACTCAATCAATTTGTAGCATGCATTATTATTAAAAGATGTTGGAACTAAAACATCTATATCGCCCATTTCATCGGAATAATTATCATTTCCTCTTAGAACAAGTAAAGGAAAGTCAAATATATTTTTATTTTCTAAAAAATCAATTATAAAACTTTTCATGATGAGCTAGCTTAAATAAGTTTTTTATAACCGCTTATTAAAGTCTTACTAGCGGTATTCCAATTAAAAGTATCATAAATTAATTTTTGTCCATTTTGCCTAATGATATTCCACTCACCTCTTTTACCTAAGGCATCTTGAATCCCATAATAAATTCCAAACACGCTTGGCTCGCACATAAAAAAACCCCTACTATTGTAAAAATGAGAAGCCTTAGAAGCTCTTGATATCATCAAAGGGGTTCCAATTGCAAGAACCTCCATAGCTGCTATTGAAAAAACATCAGCTTCAGAAGGATGGACAAAAAGATCTAAAGATTTTATAAATTCTATCTTATCATTTCCATATTGCGGCCCAACCCATTCAATTTTAGCTTTTTTACAAAGCGATAAAATTTTATTTAAGTAATTAGAATCTGGGCCAGCAATCTTGAATTTAATGTCGACGTCTCCATAAAACAGATCAATTGCTTTAACCAAATTGAGTAAATTCTTTTCTTCACTAATTCGTCCAAGATAACCAATGGTGAAAGATGTATTATTGAGACTATTTTGCTTATTTTGTATTTCAATTTTATCTATAGGAAAGTCGCCTAAATCTATACCATTTGGAGAATAAATAAATGATTTTGGAGTGCAGACTTCCAATATTTCAGTAGCCTCTTCCAGTGCCAATACATGAATTGCGGATGCGCTCTCAATGTGTTTTTTTTGGATGAGAAAATCAAATATTTTTTTTCTATATTTCGTCCTCTTTGGTGCTAAGCCATCATGGATAGTTAATACATACGGAACCAAATATTTTTTTGCAAGTTTACCTAAAATGATATTAGGCCAATTATAAATTCCATGAATATGAAGCAAATCGCACCATTTTAGACTTTCTTTGATTTCTTTTAGCAGAGCAAAGCTCCAACGAGAATAAACAATTACATCAAATTGATCTCTAGAAACTATTTCACCCTCATCTTTTGCATTACTAGCTAAGCCAATAACTCTTATTTCTTCACCATTTAGAGATGAATATTTGCATAAGCCTGCAATAACTTGATTTACCCCGTTGGGTCTATTTTTATTAGCTTTCCCTATTATAAAGTGTAGAATTTTCACACCTTTAATTTTATCATTTATCTACATTTAAACTATACCCAATTTTTTTAATCAGAACTCCAAATAAAACCAATAGCAACACTGGAGCTTGTGGGGTATAAAAGCCCATTATAAAAAAAGTTTTAAATAGGGACATGTATATAAGGCAGGGAATAGCTAATTTAATAAATAAGAATTCAGACCAGTTGTTATAACGGTTAATAGTTGTGGATAATTTTGCGAAAAGAAAGAAAAAATAAATATAAAGTAATATCCCAATAAAACCAGATTTAAGTACGATTGTTATAAAGCCATTATGAAATATTGGGATTTGCTGAAACTTATCATCAAAATATATTGATCCATCAGCATAAGTTCCGTACCCTTGACCAAAGAAAAGCTGGGTGAAACTACCCTCAAGAAACAAAGATAGCCCTAAAAATGCTTCTTGAGACCTCCAATATAGATTTACACTTGCATAGTCATTATAATCCATATCATCATTGGCAACATTATCTCTAACCAGAACTTCTGCGTAAGAATTCATTATTTTAGATGAGAAATTATCAGCATAATTCTCAGGCAGTGCAATCTGAAATAGACTTCCCAGAAATACTAATGAAAAAATAATTGCTGTAACAATAAATAATTGTTTATTAAAACTAATCATCCTAGCCATATACGGGTATGCAAGTATTAAGAGCATAATTAATATATTAGTCCTTGATAAGGAAATTAGAATAAACACAAAAAAAATAATAGTTAATGAAATTTCAGTAGTCTTTTTAAAGATTCTATAATTAGTAAAGCGTGAGATATAAACCAACATAATCCCAAGAACAGCAAAATCACTATTAAGACCGTATTCATATCTTGTTTCCAGTGAAAAGTTTAATCCAAAAATAAGATCAATTAGAAAGTTTGCATAAGAAAGAATTGTTAAAGCTAGTGCTGAATATATAATTAGTCTCAAAATCATCTTAAAACCTAATCCAGAGCTTTTTCCTACAGCCATAAAGCCAATAAATATTAATAGCAAAGGTTGAAGAAAATAGTAGAACCCTCTTGAGTATAGATATGGATCTTTTATAAAGTTTTCTAATCCCGATATTGCGCCAATACATAAAATTGCTAAAAGCGGCCATATAAAATTAAAAATATATTTTTTTATTACTTTCATTGAAAGCAAAATCCAAAACATAGAAAGAGATAAGATTAAAAATTTAATTCTGTAAGGAACAAGAGGAACAATTAAAAGTTGTAGAGCAAAAAAAATAAACCAATAAGCTCTAGTGATATTAAGTCTGTCTAATATAAGATTCATTAATTTTTATTAAATAAAAAATGAGTCCTATTATTAAGAATATATTTACATTGAATAGGGAGGATAATTGAATTTATAATTCTGCATAATATAAATGCTATTATGATGCCTTCAACGCCAAATTGAAGTTTTCTTATAATTAAAAAAACTAAAGGTAAGTATAAAACAACTGAAGTACAAGCTGTTATGAGCATTATATTAATTCTGCTTATGCCCTGTAAACAATATTCAAAAATACTATTCCACGCTTCTAACAGAGCATAAAAAGACATTGCTATTGATAATGAAAAGGGTATCAAAATCTGGTCACCTATCCAAAAAATATAAAAATCATTTGATATCAACAACATAAATAACGTAATAGGTATTAAAAGCATCCAAAATAACATCAATTTTTTCAAAGAATTTTTAATCCATAGCATATCATTTAAAGACATCGCATCAGTAAATGCAGACCAATAAGTATTCATGACTACTGCAAATATTAATTGAGGTATGACGAAATATTTATGCGCTATGTTGTATTGCACAACTTCTTCTGCTCCGAATAAATTTATTATTATGATATTACCTAATTGAAATAAAACTAATAATTCCATCTGAAGTATAAAAAATTTAAACCCTAGACCTAAGATATCTTTTGTATGTGATAATTTAAAAAAATTTAGAGATGGTCTATAAGCTTTATATTTAGTAGAAAATAATATAATTGTAGTTAATAACAAAAGAGCCAGTATTGGCGACATATAAATTAAACATAATTCGATAAGGGTCCCCTCTCCTTTATCTTGAAAAAAAATGAGAAGGGATAGAACTATACAATTTGCGATTGTATTTATCAAAACTGGAACACTTGGTCTTTGATTTGCAGTTAAAACTGTACTGACAAGTTTTAAAACAAATTGAGGACAAAAAAATGCAATTAAAAGCAATACCAAAACAAGCATTTGGTCTTCGCTAATAATCTTTGTATTAAATAATGTTAGCCAGTCAATGAAAGGAGATATAGCAAACATTACAACAAATAAAAATAATGACACTATACCTAGCAAAACATAGGCGGTGCTGACATATATTTTTGCTAATTCAAAATCTTTTACAGCAAGAGTCTCTGTAAGCTTATTTCTTAATCCATGACCAAGTCCAATATCAAATAAAGAAAACCAGCTAATTACAGAGAACATGACTATCCAAAGACCAAAACTTTCAACACCAACATAGGACAAACTCACTGGAACAAGAGCAAAATTAACTATTAAACTTGCAATTCTTATAGTAAGTGTAAAAATTATTTGCATGTATGTATTAAAAGAACGTTGATCTTTCTCAGACTGATAATCAATATAATAAGAAATAAACTTTAAAAATTTCATTGGTATTTAAATGTATATGAAATTACGATGTTGCTTCTAGTAAGACAAAAACCTCATTAAATTCTACTATCTTATATGTATCAGTTACTGATTGATGAGGCGGGGTTTTTAAATAATATAAAGTATCTGTAAAAATATATTTTGGATTATGTAATTTTATTTCTTGAGTAAATAAGCTTATAGGACTCTCATTTAAAATGAACATATCATAGGAGACGTTAGGCAATTCACTGGTTATATTAAACTTAAAGGTTTTGGACTGGTATTTACGCACATCATCAGACTTTATTTGAGAAAAATCATCCATTCCATGCAAAAACTTTCTATCCATAATGGTTTCAAGGTATCCTAAAAGATTTCCAAGTCCACAACCAAGATCGACAATATGACCATTGCCAATTTTCTTTTTTTTAATTAATCGACTTACAGTATCAATTGCAACAATGGCTCCTGGAGAAAGATGAAATTTATTAATAATTTGATCGCCATATGTAGAATCAAAGATCCAACCTAAACCATTTATATAATTTTGCATTGAAAGAAAATATTGAGGGTTAATATAATCTGATTCTCCTTTTTTAAAAGCAGCTTCTGAAATCTTAGTAATTTCTTTAAAATCATTTATATTTATAACTAGTTTAGATGGATAAAGTAAATCTTCTGAAGTATTTTCAACTAAAATTTTATATTTCGAATAAAAGTTATTAGTTAAATTAAAATATAAACTCCTAAATAATTTGATTTTAATAAGGTATCTTAATATCTCATTTTTTCTACTCTTTTGGACACTCATTGCTTTACCGTCCTTTTAATTTTTTAGTTAAAAATAAATAACAATAGTTATTTATCTTATCAAGATAATAAATTATCTTAAAGAAAAGAGGATTTACTTTCTTTCTGACATTGCTCAAGCTTGCTAGGAACGGGTCTTTATATTTTTCTTTTAATACCTTTCTTTCTTTTATAATTGGTTCTGGAATTGAAGATCCTTCGAACAGAGGGCTAGTTTTATTTTGACCCCAGAACCTAAACCCAATCGTAAAATTATTTACCAATTTTGCATTTAATCCTAACCCACATCTAAAATACCATTCTGTATCTAAGTTAAAATGATGGTTTATATCCATTAAGTTATTTTTTAATAATTCTGCTCTATATAAAAGACCTGATGACGGAGGCATTGCTAGGCCATAAATAAGGTATTCATATCTAAAAGGAGTGCTAATGACATATCTAATGTGCTTACTTTTGGCATCTATAAACTGTGTATGCCCATATATAATATCAACATCTTTATTTCTCTTAATTTCAGATAGATAAAGTTTTAAAGTTCCAGGAAGTAAAATATCATCTCCATCTAATAAGATAATCCAGTCGCCTTTGGCCATCTTTATCCCTTTGTTGTATGCATCGCTTTGACCACTATCCCTTTCTGATATCCACTTAATATCAGTTCTACTTTTTAATATATCGACTGTGTTATCAGTAGAGCCACCATCAACAACTATGTGCTCAATATTAAGATCTTTAGATTGGGATGAGATGCTATTTAGACATTCTTCTATATAATTTTCACCATTCAAGCAAGGTGTAACTACACTTATTAGGTTTTCCATTATATCTTTATTAAAACTTATTCTTTTCTAAGATCTATATAACTTTGGTTAAGTACTTCTTCAGGAAACAACGTTGGTTTTACTCTAAAAGTGTCAGCTTCATAATCCATTCCACCTCGAACTCCCTCACTAAATACTATAAATATATTTGGCTCTAAAATTTCTAGAGAATGTATTTCTAATAAAGGAGTAGACACTAGCTCACCTTCATTTACGACAATACTTTTTGTTTCAGATGGATCTTCATCTAAATTTCTGTAGTAGTATCTAAGACTACCCTGTGCCATGTACATATGCTGAATTGTTTCTTTATGATAATGATCTCCACGAAGGGCCCCAGGAACTGAATGTATAACCCCTACATGATCTACAGGATGATTATAGAATATGTCACCTATCTTACCTCTGTCGTCAGAAAATACTGTCTCTATTTTTGTTATTTTCATAATAATTCTGTTTCTCCTATTGTAATAACTTTCATTTTTGGATTAATGCTCTGAATTTTTTCAATTAAATATTTACCTATATTCCACGAAAGGATTATGGCAACATCCGGATTCTTGTCAATTAAAGCATTATCGTCGAGGATTGGTATACATGAACCGGGAGTATATTTTCCAATCTTATGCTCAGAGCTATCTGTAATAAAATCGATAACAGAGGAGTCTAACTTGTAATAATTTAATAAAGTATTTGATCTTGCTGCAGCCCCAACAGCCGCTATAGAGAGACCATTTTCTTTCATTTTTAGTATTGATTGCATAGTAGAAAATTTATCCTTAGCAATTTTTTCCATAAAACTTTTATAATTTGAAGGGCTGAACATTCCTAACTCTTCTTCATTTTTTATGAAACTTTCCACTAAATTTTTATTATATTTTTCTTTATCAGGTGAGGCGTATACCCTTATACAACCACCGTGATAGGTATTTCTTTCTACATCAACTATATATAGATTGTTTTTTCTATAAAGGTGATCTATTGATTTTATGGAGAAATAAGATATGTGCTCATGATAAATGGTATCAAAGTAATATTTGCCAATAACATCTACACAATAAGGGGACTCAAATACAAAGTAACCATCATCTTTTAATCCAGCTCTTATTGCTGAGGTACTTTTATTAAGCTCACTAATATGATTAAAAACATTATTTCCATATATTAATTTGCATAAACCATTTTTTTCTACAGCTTCATTGATAGTATCACTGCCAAGATATCCATTGATAACATTTAATCCGTCTTTAGAAGATAATTTAGCTAAATATGGTGAGGGCTCAATACCCGTAGCATTAAATTTCTTATTAAAAAGATTAGTTAAATACCCATCATTTGACCCAAACTCAACAACGTGATCATTGTCACTTAGATTTGTTTTTAAACTTACTGTTTCATAAAACTCATCCCAATGGGCCATAGAAATTTTTGAGTTAGATGAAGTATAACTATAATCGATATCTTCATACCTTTCATTGCCTGCAACTACCACTTGATTTTGAAGATGTCCACATACAGGACATAACTCACATCCAAGTTGATATAATTTTTGAGACTCGATGTCTTCGATTTTTAAAAAAGAATCTGCTGGAGGATGTAAACCTAAGTTAATAACAGCGTCTAAATTAGACTCATTACATACAATACAATTATCCATCTTTAGTTTTTCCCTATACCTAAATAAAATTATTTAAAATATCTGACAATTTCGTCACATATTGAATTAGCGTCATTATGACTTAAAGTCACTGAGGATGGAAGCCACAACCCTCTATCAACAATCGATTCTGAAACTGGGAATGAACCTTTTTTAAAGTATGAATAAGGAAGTTGAGAATTAAGAGGTGGGTAGAATACTCTTGTTCCAATACCTTTTGTGGAAAGATGGTCTGCAATGCTATTTCTAACATCCTTAGACTCAAAAATAACATCATTAGCCCATGGAGTAACCTGAGATAGGTCTGTTTCAAGCATTGATACTTCATCAACTTCTTTTAATCTTTGATAAAAAATATTAAATAACTCTTTTTTGCAATTTACCCTAAAGTCGATTGTTTTGATTTGCTCTATTCCAATTACGGATTGAAGATCAGTAAACTTAAAATTAAACCCTACATCTGTATGAATATCAACGCCAGGTTGAGTTCTACAAAAATCTTTAAGTGATTCTACTTTTTCATAAAGCTTTGTATCATTTGTAACAATAATGCCACCTTGACCAGTGGTAATTATTTTATGAGGGGTTAAGGAATATATACCTAAATCTCCAAAGGTTCCCAAAAATTTATTTTCAAATTTAGATCCCATTGCCTGTGCAGAGTCTTCAATCAATGCAATTTTGTATTTATTACAATAATTAACAATATTATTAATATTACCTGAACGGCCATTAATCGACACATGTATTATGGCTTTTAAGTCTTCTCGTGATTCTATTGTATCTATATCTAAACACATAGTTTCAGAATCAACATCGCATATTATTGGCTCGGCTCCAGTCCACTTTACCGCATTAATAGTTGCTATCATTGTATAATTTGGGACGGCAACTTTATCACCTTTTCCAACTCCAACTGAAAGCAATGATAGGTATATAGCAACCATTCCACTTGGAACAGCAGTGGCATGCTTTGCCCCAACATAATCTGCAATTTTTTGTTCAAACTCTTTAGTTTTATTAAACTGCGTTAACCAAGATCCTGAATTTAAATATTCGGAGATCGCAGTCACTTCTTTTTCAGTAATTAATGGTTCAATCTGATTTATTTTTTTCATTTTTTAATTTCAATTAGTTGCTATAAATGATTCTATTGTTTTTTTTAGTCCATTCTCAAAATTTTCAAACTTTGACATATTTAGTAATTTATTTCCCCTATCTCCATCAATAATCTTGATAGGAGCTCCATCTATTTTTGATTCATCAAATATAAGGTTTCCATTCCAATTGGAAATATCTTTAATCATAATTGCTAAATCTTTAATAGTTACTCCTGAGCCATTACCAATATTAATTACATCTTGATAGGGATCTATATCAATTGCATTAATCATAGATTGAGCTGCATCTTCTACATAAAGCCATTCTCTAATTGGTGAACCCGTTCCCCATATACTTACTTCATTTCTATCTTCTTTTTTTGCCAAAACTATCTTTGAAATTAAAGCACCTAAAGCATGGGACCTATATTCCTCAAAATGATCGCCAGGTCCATATAAATTAGGATGGACTAAGCTAATTGTATCAAGCCCATTTTGTAAATAATATGATTTAGCTGCAACCATCATCATTCTTCTTGTTTCTGCGTAAGTAAAGACAGAATCATGAACAGGTCCGTTCCAAAATTCTTCTTCCTTGTATATAGATAAATGAGCAGGATATGCACAATTTGAAACAGGTTGAATTAATCTTTTTATCTTATTGGCATTACAAGCCTTGAAGATATTAATAATCATACTCATATTATCATGAAATAAATCCATAGAATGAGTTAAGCCATATTGGATACCTCCAACATGAGCTGCACAGTTTATGACAATTTTAGGTGAGCATTCTTTAAAGAGCTTATCGACTTCATGAGAATTTCTAAAGTCACAACCCTGTGATAAGGAAGATTCAATGACGTTAAAGATTCCATAATTTTTATTTAATTTATTTACAACGGCTGAGCCAAGAAAACCAGATGATCCTAAAACTAAAATATTCATATATTACTCAAGACCGCCATAATTCTCATTAGAAAGATCATATTTGACCATAGTAGAAATTAATTCTCCAAATGAAATCTTTCTTTTCCATCCTAGCTCTAACTCAGCTTTTGAGGGATCTCCAAGAAGAATTTCAACCTCTGAAGGTCTAAAGTATTGCTCATCTATTTCTACTAAAACTTTTCCAGATTTTTTATCTAAACCTTTTTCATCCACACCCGTTCCATTCCATTCAATATCTATACCCACTTCATTAAAGGAGAGTTCAACAAATTCTCTAACCGTATGGGTTTCACCAGATGCAATGACATAATCTTTTGGTACATCTTGTTGAAGCATTAACCATTGTGCGTAAACATAATCTTTAGCATGGCCCCAGTCCCTCTTGGCATCCATGTTGCCTAAAAATAATTTATCTTGTTTACCTTGATAAATTCTCGCTACCGCTTTGGTAATTTTCTTAGTAACAAAGGTTTCCCCTCTTCTAGGTGACTCATGATTAAAGAGAACCCCATTACATGCATATAAACCATATGATTCTCTATAATTAATGCATATCCAATATGCATATAATTTTGCAACCCCATAAGGAGACTTGGGGTAAAAAGGTGTGCTTTCACTTTGAGGCTCAGTACCTGGAATACCACCATATAGTTCAGAAGTGGATGCCTGATAGTATTTACATTCCTTTCCTAAATCGCGAATTGCATCTAATATTCTTATAGTCCCAAGAGCATCCACATCAGCAGTATATTCAGGAACTTCAAATGATACAGCTACATGAGATTGAGCTCCCAAGTTATAGACTTCATCTGGCTTGATAGTAGTAATAAGTCTATGTAAATTACTAGAATCAGAAAGATCTCCATAATAAGTATACAAATTTTTATTATCCATGAAATGATCTATTCGTTTTGAGGTAAAGACAGATGCTCTTCTTAAGATGGCATGAACTTCATAACCCTTCTCTAATAAAAGTTCTGCTAAATAAGAGCCATCTTGTCCAGTAATACCTGTAATAAATGCTTTTTTCATAATTTTATTCTGTAATTTCTAGTTTTAAATAGTTATTGATTTATTTTTTTGAGTAATGTAAATAAGAATTGAATAGGACATAAAATATTGATAATAGAAAACCAAAAAATGTAATTATTATTACAAGTAAAGGTCTAGTGGGTGATGAGTTTTGTTCAGCTATAAAAGGAGAGTCAACTGCAGCAACCAAATAATCGTCTTTAATGTTAGCAAGCATCAATCTCTCTAATTGAGAATCAAGAAGATTTTGAAAAGAGTCTTTGATATTTTTTTGTGCAATAGTTTTTGATTTATCGGTAAGATAATCAAGTGCGCTCTGAGATTCCTCTATATCTTTCTTCTTAGCAACAGAATTAACTTCATTTATTATTAAATTAAGAAAATCATAAGCGAATTGCGGTGAATAGTGCTCATAAGATACGGTTAAGTATCCCGATTTTTTATCTTTTGTAATGAGCAGATTCTGATTATATTCATAATCATAGATTTCTAAGTAAGTTGGAATTATTTTTGTATCTCGAGTCTCTTCCCTTACCCATTTCTTTATATTAGAGTCATATATATCCTCATCGAATGTTGTTGAGTTTGATTTATAATCATAGCCATTAGCAGCGATTAAATTCTCTTTAACACCTTCAAATGAAACTAAGTGTTTTAAAAATTCTCTTGATTTAATCGTTTCTATTGCATAAAAAGATTTATCACCTCCTCCTGAAGGCATCGAAATTCCAGCAAGAGAGGCAAGACCTCCAAGCTGAGAGGTTAGAGCCGATCTAGAAGAATTTGCATTAGAGGACTGAACTTGAAGAAGAGCTGATGAAGTAAATTTATCTGGAATACTTAGAGCATAAAATATTGAACAAATGCCAAATAAAATAGTTGTAAGAAGTATTATTAACTTTGATTTCCATATTGTGGTAAATAAAAAAGAAAAATCAATTTCATCCTCATAATTGTTGTTAGTGTTATTGTTCATAATTTATATTTTTATTGCTAACATTTTGATTCAGTTTAACATTTTCTTAAGATTAAAAAATAATTATATGGTACCCGGAGCCGGACTTGAACCGGCACGCCATTACTGGCGAGGGATTTTAAGTCCCTTGTGTCTACCAATTCCACCACCCGGGCATTAAAAAAGGTGTGCTTATTATAATTTATTTAAATGATATTTAGTAATAATTACAGATAATCAAACAGGTTTTTTTGCTTCAATATAAAGACTTTGCCATTGATGATTTTCTGCATCTACTAATAATTCTGGCATCATTCCTTTCATAAAAGAAGTTTTAGTAATATTTGTAAAGCCAACCTCATTTAATACTTCACTCATAAGATCAAAATTCCAAACTGATACATGTAAATGATTTTGGGTCAGGTTAGAAATTGACTCTGGTAGAGATTGATATCGATTCATTTTGGGAACAGTATTTTTTAAGTTTTCCCAATCAAGATACTTATCAAGATCAGGAACAACAATCCTCAAAACACCTCCAGGTTTCATTGTTCTTAATAACTCAGTAAACATATTATAATTATCAGAATATAAAATATGTTCATTTGTATGCTCAATAATAACGCCATCCCAATAATTATCGTGACATTTCATGGGCTTCGTAATATCCAGCATCCAATCTGCTTTATCCCTAGACCACATCTTATGTAGCCTGTAAAAATCAGCATTTATGAAATCATTGAGACTAATTCCTCCTGAACCTAAATTTAAAAGATTCTTCTGAGAAGAATTAGATTTTTTGGGTGGATATGACTTAAAAAACTTATTCCCTATTTTCCCAAAAATACGCCAAATGGTTGGTGAGAATCCATGTGAATAGAGCCTAGGCTTTTCTAACCTTTTAAATCTGTCTAACATATTTTTAAAAAAAATTACTATGTATAGCTAATTATATATTATTTTATTTTATAAATGGAGGCTGAAGCCGGAATCGAACCGGCGTAAACGGCTTTGCAGGCCGCTGCATAACCACTCTGCCATCCAGCCAAATTTAATGCAGAAGCATTGTATAACAATTAATATTATTTAGTTTATTTTTGAAGCTTAATTAGGTAAATAATATTCTGTTCTTTCAATATCGTCCTCAACACACTCTTCACCATATTGAATTTCAATTAAATGGCATGCTTTATCAAAAGGATTGGTTATTTGATGCCATTCTCCAAGAGGAACAAGATAATGATCAAATTTATTTAACTGAATACTTTGTTTGTTATCAGGATTGTCTTTACTAAAATTGACAATACAAGACCCCTTACTTACCATCCAAATTTCATGCCTTTTGAAGTGTTTTTGAAAGCTCATGCCTTTACCTGAGTCTACTATTAGTTCTTTAACTTTAACTTGTTCCTCTTCAAATAAGTTATAAAAAGACCCCCATAATCTTTCTTCGTGGTAATACTGCCATTTTTTTAAAATCCATGATGATGAGTTTTTTTTATCATCCCCCCCGACACTAAATAGGAATTCAATTCCATCAACAGACATTTCTGGAATATTACCTTTATTTCTATCTCCTCCATTTGCAAAAGCAATACCATCATTAGGATACATTTCTTTAACTTTAATTAAAGCATTAGTGGCACTTCCACTGTCATCATCATCAAAACCAATTACAGAATCCACTGAGGATAGATTTTCTATGATCGCTTTTCGTTCATCAAAAGGCATAAAAAATTTACCTTTTTTATTAATAAGCCAATTGTCACTATTTAAGGCAACGACAAGTTTATCACCCAATGCTCTGGCATCATTAAAATAGGCTATGTGACCAGAATGTATTGGATCAAAGCCTCCACTTACTATTATTATCTTCATATTTATAAACTTAATTATAGATTTATAATGTACATATTATATTCTCATTTTTTAAATAGCTAAACTCATTATTACTTACCAATATCATGTCTTTTAAATGAATTAGCTGTATAAATGAATCCGGTATATAAAGTAATAACAAGAGAAGCAAATAAAAAAATATTAGCAATATGAATAAGAAGTATATTGTTTAAAGTTAATGCGAGAAGATAAACACTAATTGTAAAAAGCTGAATTGTAGTTTTTATTTTAGCTAAAAAAGTGACCTTGGTGGCATCGCTTTTATTATTTCGAGCATTTAAGTCTCTTAATGCTCCAACCCAAATCTCTCTTGTAATAATTAAAGCAGCAAAAAACCCAATTAAATAGCTTGAGAGATTAACTGCTAAGCCAAAAAATACAAAAACTATAAGAATTTTATCTGCAATTGGGTCGAGTATTTCTCCAATTTGTGAAACTGCATGAAATTTTCTTGCCAAGTAACCATCCAGCCAATCTGTAAAGCTAGCAATATAAAACAAGATAAGAGCTAGCAAGTAACCATCTGAAGACATCAATAGCAGAAAAATAGTTGCTGCTAATACAATTCTTGAAAATGTTAGAAGATTTATAAAAGTAACCATTATTTGATATTTTGTTTTATTAAATAGGCTATTTTGTCATTAATGCCTCTTACAGTCATTAAATCTTCTATATTTGCAGATTTTATATTTTTTAAATTTTTAAATTTTAAAAGCAACTTATTTTTTAATGAAGGGCCAATGCCTGGGATTAGGTCTAGTTGTGATTTTTTTATAGAACCCCTTTTCTTCTTTCTTTGAGCAGTTATTGCAAATCTGTGTGACTCATCTCTCATTTCCTGAAGAACAAGATATGCTTTTGAATATTTATCTAATTCTACAATCCCGTTATCAGACAATATAGTCTCTGTAGCTCTTACCCTATTGGATCCTTTTACTATTGAAATAACCTCAATATCGTTATAGATCGATTTATCAATTACTGATTTGCTATATTTCAACTGAGTTTTGCCGCCATCTATTAAAATGACATCTGGCTTAATATTGGGATTATCATAATACTTTATTCTTCTTTCAAGCACATGTTTTAAGGAACCTACATCATTGCCAGACAACTCTTTCGGAATATTAAAAGTTCTATATTCTTTTTTTTGGGGACCTTGATTGGAAAATACCACGCATGATGAAACAGCATGATCTCCAGAAA
>Ga0206131_10002348_pt1 | contig 23060 bp, 19 predicted proteins | sample Helgoland_Spring_FD_148636 | JGI IMG/M metagenome (GOLD analysis project Ga0206131, IMG submission 148636) | Pelagic subsurface seawater microbial communities from Kabeltonne, Helgoland, North Sea - Helgoland_Spring_Bloom_20160517_1 | ecosystem: Environmental > Aquatic > Marine > Epipelagic ...
TAGTAAGGGTCTTAAAATTGTAAGAAGTAAAAACATACTCGTCTGGCGAACTCCGGTCAAAGTTTTTTTCGAATTCATCTTTATTTATTTTTATGCCATTACGCTCTATCGCATTAAACACGAGCGTGGCCTTGTCATTATAGAACGGGTTTACCGCGGTATTAACACGGTGCTCTAAATCATCATATATCTGCTCACAAACCTCATAGTGTTTGGTAATTGGCACGAGTTGGTTAACAGTTGATAAATCGGGAAATCTACGATATAGAGTTGTATGAGCTGTTGTTTGTGGAGGTATATACGGAGGAGATCCTAATGTTATATCTATAAGAGGCTTTAAAATCGTGTAGTGAAGGAATTCCTTCTTGTCTCTAACATATATCGTCTCTAACCCTTTTAAATATAAATAAACCTCATCCTCAAACAAATTTTCACATTCGGGGTGAGAAACAGGTAGAATGTACCCCTTATGACCTTGAATAGGTCTTACATAGAAGCCAATAATAGAGTTTTGTGTTGGGTGTTGGTAAGGATTATTTGAGATAATCTCTACAAACGCTTCTTTGAAACCACTATTTTTTAAAACCTCAAATTGTTCTTTATTTTCTATTAACCAAAACACTTAATACCATCTTATTTATAGTATTGAATATAATTAAACTTTAGGAAAGCTCCAAGTCCAAGTGCTTTAAATTGTTGTTGTTTTAGTTCTACTATGCCCTTATTTACTTCAAATACTACATCCCTATCACCCGTTAATTTCCAGGGTAATGAAAATCCAATATACAAATTATTTTTGAATAAACCACTTGTCTCGTAGTAAACTTCTTCATTTGCTTTTTTGGAAAAGTATCTTGTAAATTCTCCCATTTCATAATCTTGAATAGAAGGTGTAGGGTAAAAAGATACAGGAGTTTGAGATATACCTTGGTTATATTGTACTTTTTTTAAAGTGCTATAATCTTGGTTTTCTGGATAGAATCTAGGGTCTTCAGGATTATTATCCTCAAATGTTTCTGGTGTGGGGAAGGATGGGGCAGAATTTAGATTTACTAATTCTAAGTTAGACCCGTCCCCAGGGTAATTTCCTGTAAAGAATTTGTTATCAAAAGTACTAAAATATTGTCCCGTATAAGGAGCAAGAGTGTCCTTATATGCTAATTCTCCGTTAGAGTATAAATTTGAGGTTATATGGGATTTTGGATAATATACCATCTATTTTTTCTTTACATATACTACTTTACCAGTTTTTTCTGATGTTTCTATATTTCGTTTTCCTATAGCTAAAGCATTATGGTCACTTGGGACAGGAAATGAAGTACCGGATTGGAAGAACTTGCTGTCTTTTCTAGGAGCTTGTACTTTAAGGGTTTGACCAGGTGTACCCCAGAATTCCCAATGCCAGGATTCATCTACTCCTTTACCATCTCTTAATCTTAAAGGATTGTACCAACCAAATTTAGGGGCATGTTCAGCCCAAAATTGATAGGCTTCGGAGGTTGTTCTAAAAGTTTGGTTAATAGTAGGATTAGAAGTTAATTCCCCAGCACCATCTCTAGCTATTAATCCATTAATATCAACAGCACCACCCCACCCATGAGGACTACTTCCAGCACTTGCGGTTTTAGCCGAACTATCAGCGGATTTTAATCCATTCTGGTGGTTATAGCTTCTATAGGCCGAAGTGATTAAGAATGGATTTTTACCCTTTTTAATCCAATTTTCTTCTATAAATTTACCAAATTCTAATAAAGCAAGAGCTGCGGGTTCTGCTAAATAGTACTCACCATCGTAATAGGTTTTGTTAGAAGCTTGGTTATATAATTTAAAGGCTTTAGTTGAATATTTTTCAACAGCATCAGCATTTGCATTGGTAGTGGCATAAGGAAGATAAAATGAACCATTAACACCATTACTTAATTTTTTTACACTACCAATAGATATTAAAGGAGATTTTTGATACCTTTCACCATCCCTTTCAGAAGCTCCTGGGAGATTTAGGTTCCCATTAGTATTTAATACTTGACCGACACTAACATTACTACCACCTGTTGCAGCATTTAATCTATCTATAGTAGAAGTATTTTCAGCTGTGCTATTTTCAACAGCTGTTATTTTTACAGTTTGCTTAAGCATATGTACTAAAGCACTGGAATTATAGGTATAAAATCCTACTAGATTTTCAAATCCTGTTGTTACTGGGGGTAGGGTATTTAAAATATCTTCTAAATTAAGGTCTAATTTATCAAATAATTTAGGAACTGACATTGTGCCTATACTAGTTTCCCATTTATTGTTTACTATTTTATGGTCTAGTTTAGTAATAATGAAATCTAAAGTATCTCCATAGTTAGAAGGTAAAAATCTACTATCAATTTTCAATCTATCAAAAATCCTAACACCTGACATGCCATCGAGAGTAAGATTAAATCCTACAGGAACAAAACCTATAAAGGGTGTTGGGGATTTTTTACTTATTGCTTCTAAAGCATAAAACTTTTGAAAAAATGCTTTTTGTATTTCTATAAATCCGGTAAGTGAGGTTAATTCTCCATCAACTGGGGTTATATTACAATTGGGAAAACTATAACCTGTGGCATTGTCTATGTAATCTATAAAAGTGGCTCCAAATAAAACATTATTATCTTCTAATGTAAGTGTTGATTCATTTGAACCAGCAAATGAATTAAAATAATCTTTATAAGCCGAAATAATATTTAAATATCCAACAGTAGTTTGGTCTGCTTGTTTTATTTTTTGGTCAATATCAAATTTTTCAGGCAGTATTCTGTCTACTAAACCATAATTCCATTTACTAAACAATGTAGCATCTTCTCCAACAGCTTGACCATTAGCTTGAGCTCCCACTGCTACCATATTACCTAATTTGTTAGTAATTTCAGTTTTAAATTGATAGTCTGTTACAAAACTACCATCCCTACTACCACTAACTTCATTACCAAATCCATATATTACAAGTGATGGTTCTTCTTCGTTTGCTTTTCTTAGTTTTTCTACTTCGAAGGGAGAAACTTCATCATAAAATTCAACAACTTGTATTATTTCTGGGTTCTCATAGGTCCCAAAATTCTTATCTACTAATCTTAAATTTAGTTTATTTACACCTCCTAATAAAATATTAGCCTCATTAAGTAATGATTTAAGGAATCTGTATAAATCTAAAGAGCCTGTAGATGAATCTAAGTTAGATTTTACTATATTTTCTAAAAGTTCATAAGAAAAGTATAGATTCATTATTTTACCAACATCTACTCCATCAACAGTTTGATGGAAAGGATTGATATTATTAGGATAATCATTAAAGATTTCTATTTTGGTTCCTAGGTAATCACCTTTATATCTAACTATTAGTTTACTAGGATCACTAGATATACTTTTTCTATTACTAAAACAGTACTGATCAGTTGAGTTATCTAATTTAAATAAGATTGGTTCGTTTTCTTCATCAGACCCATATAATAAGTAATATTGGTTTAAAAGACCTAATAAACTACCAAATCTAATATACTTTACAAAGTGAGTACTACCAAATATAGCAGCACAAGCATCAACAGTTTTACTAGCATTATTTAATTCATCATCAGTTACACTAGTATTTTTAGCATCTTTTAATGATTTTAAAACTTTATATTCACTTTTAGTTGATTGAAATTTATATGAGGTTTCTTTCTCATCATCAAATATATAGGACAACATTAAAGTTGTTCCCATATAATAAAATTTTGCTAGAAGATCGGTATTTAAAATTTTAGGAGGAGTAGCAAAAGGTTCAAAAAAACTTGGGGTAGTTTTAACCCCCATTCTAATTGGATCTACTATTTGACTAATTTGAGTTAAAAGAGTATTTTCTTGTTGGTCTTCTTTTAAAGCTCCTTTATTATTTTTAGAGTTAGCAAATAAGGTAGAATTTTGAACTACATTAACTTTTAAACTTTCAACTACACTACCCTGGCTAATTAGTTTTAAGCTGATTAAGTAATATCCTTCTTTAGTAAATTCCCAAGAAAAGTTAGTTACTCTTCCTAAGAAACCATCATAATTACCATGAGATGATTTTCTATTTTCTTCTATTTTAGTATAAAAATATTTAGTCCCTTCAGCATTTTGAGGAGGATTATCTAAAAATTCTGCTGTTAAACTATAACGATTAGTCTCATATGAAGTTTCAGAAGTTTCTGGGTTTATGGACGGGTAGGATGAATTACCCCATTCTAATAACATAGAATATCCTAATCTTAGATATAAAGCCTCAATATACTCAAATTGTTTAGTATTATTAGCCCTAATCTGTAAGTTAACAAATCTTAAACTACCTTTATTATTGGTTTCACTAGTAAATGATATAATACCAGGCATAGCGTGAGCCCCAAATTCACTAAATCCATAATTTGAAGTACCACTAGGTAGTATTGAATTAGTATTAGATACCCCAAATTTTTGGGTACCATCTTGATTTAAGACACCACCTTGAAGCACCATTTGGCTGGCTAGCTCGTTACCGCTGTATTCAGGAATTTCTAGTAAGGAAGATCTAAATTGGGCACCACCATTAGATATAGTTTCCCATTGACTACTACTTACATTATAAGAAGCAATAGGTTGATCTTCAATATTTACTGATGATGCTAATCTAACCCAGGAAGTTCTACCATTCATCCAAACTATGTCAGCAGAATCTTTTTTCTTTTTGCCTAAGATTTCTTGACGTAATTTAATTTGATCTTGAACGTATTCTAAATGAGGTTTTCCAATGATATTAGAATCCATATAACTTATTGATTTAATTTATTATACGCTAATAATATTGAGTCTAGATTACTAGGAATTCTTATTTGAACTCCTACTGGAGGTGAAATTGAGTTTTGAGAGTATTCAGCATTAGCTGAGGAAATAACCCACCATAAAGAAGAATCGTTAAAGTAATTAAATGCTAATATGTCATATCTGTCACCTTCTGTAGTAATAACGTATATGTCATTATCACTACGAGGAATTTCAGGATACTTTGTAGTTGTATACATTCTAGTACCCTCAAGATCATGAGTAATTTTTATATTTTTATAACGATTCATTATTAATTAATTTGATTTCCATTGCTATCAAAGATCGGTGTTAAAGTGGTAGCACCTTGAGATGCTCGTGGGCGAGGAACATTGACTGATGCTTCTTTTTCTAGTACATAATGATCATTGGCTCTAAATAAATTAGATGGTGATTTTTGATATAAATTATTACCTCCTAAATTGTCTTCTAACGATATGAATCTTTGTTTAATTTTCCCACCTCCATTTATATCTTTTACTTTTTCTGGGAGGAAGTCGAATATTGGTTTAAAGTCCATTGAAACTTCTATCCTATGGGGTAGTTCTTTAACCTCTGGGTTTCTGTAAGTAATACCACCTTCAGCCTCAATACTTTTATTATCAGAAGGAATACCTATTTCCCACGGAGTATCATTAGGGATAGTATAAGTTAACGAAGTAATAATACCAGGAGTCTCGTAAAAATAACCACCTAAAGTTAATTGGTGAATATTACCTCTCATATAACCTTTTGTTGAATAATCAGGAGCTAATGTAGATTTAAGGTAATTTAATTTTTGATACATTATAGATAATTCCTGTATAGATTGGGCTGCTACTGTGAATCCCATTTGAATATTATTTTGGAATCCCTGGTAGTTATAGAAGTTTTCTCCTCTACCTATATATCTAAAATCATTCCATTGAGCTGACATACTATCGCTAAATGAATTTATGAAAGCCCTAAAATGAGTAAATACTTTTAGTTTAGGGTTATCATTATCGATAGTAGCTATTCTAAATTTAACTATATCATTTTTACGTTTATCAGTAGTAACAGCTTCACTTTTATAAAGGTATAAGGAATTGATTTGATCCATCCCTCTTTCATTATCTGGTCTGCCTTTAGAATAATCTTTTCTATCAGCAGTACGAGCGCCAGGGTTACCTTGATTTAAACGTTGTTCTATATTTTTAGTACGATAATCAGGTGAATCTGAGATAAATGAGTTAGTATCTTCAGATTGTAGTTCTTTTCTAAAATCTTTAACTAATGTTGAACCTTGATCCCCAACATAATCAGCATTTTCTATTTGGTTAGGATTAAAAGTAGCGTATTGAATCGCTCCTTTAGTACCTATACCACTAAACAATGTTCTTTGTGAAGCGGTTTTTATTTTAGTTTTACCTATACCTAAAACTGAGCCTGGGCCTCCTCCATAAGTAAATAAGATAGTATCATTAGAACCATTTCTTGAGGTTATTTTGCTCTGGTAGAGGTTTACTAGGCGGTTATTACTAAATTGAACTGCACCTGTATTACTAACTATAACTTTGCGTAAACCTTGTTTAATATTACCTAAAGGAGCTAACATGGTTAAGTATTTAGGACCTCCTGTAAATGGGTTTATTCCTTGTTTATATAAATGAATACCACCAGCATTAACTAATGCTTGACCTAATGTTGATAAGGGAGTATAAATACCTTGATTTAAAGGACCTCCTAGGAGTTTTAATGTAGAAAAAGATTCAGTTCCAGCTATAAATGTTGTGTAACCTCCATCCATATCTGTACCGACACGAGATAGGAGATTTTGTTTTAAAGTAAAGAAAGCCCCGACAGGAGTTTGCGTGAATAACTGGAATAAACGTGAGGCATCTTGGACTGAACGTACTGGGGCGAGCAAACCACCTCTTACGAGAAAATCCTCACCTCCAGATCTACCTAGGTCTTCAGTTTTTACTTTAGTATGATCCTTAACCACAAAAGGTTGACCAAAGATACCATTATTGGCACCTTTACCTGGTTTATCGTAACCATATGGTAAACTCTTGAACTTAGTTTGAAATGCTAGTTCATTTTGTGGTGTTACTAAAGGCATATCTTACTTGGGTAAGTTATTCAAATATTGTGGTGGTGTAAGTCCGTCTAAATCTAATTGTGAGGGAGATGGTTTTTTAGCCATATTAGGATTACCATTAATAGAATACTCATTATGTAGTCTAGATTGAGGATTTACCCCTGGCATATCTGAAGGAGTTACTCCATCCCATTTAGTAAGATTTGAACCGTTGTTTGCTAATTGATCTTTTAATCCCATGATTATATTATTTTATTATAAATATTAAAAGTTTAATTTTATTTATGATCCTAAAGCATATGATACGCCTGAAGTATTTATAGCATCATTTAGTTTTGAATCATTCATATATAGGTTATTATCTTTAGCTAATAATTTTTCTAAAAGTTCATCTGTTCTAGAAGAACCACCAGACGACATTCCCGATTTAGATTGTCCGGGTCTAGAGCCTTCTGATGAGGCGGTTCCACCGCTAAGGTCACCAAAACTAGACCACTGGTTTGCTAATGATTTAGCAGAACCTATAGTAGCAGAAAAATCAGTATCTCCTTTAAATAAAGCTAATAGATCTGTTATGGCACCTACTAAAAGACCTACAATACTAAGTGCTATTCCTAAAACCTCTATTACAGGCATAAATGCTGTTCCTATATCAGTAAATACTGATTGAAGTTTTTCTATAGTTTGAGACATTTTTTCGGACATGGATTGTTGTTCTAACATTCTAGCTAAATCATCCTCACCAGCTGCTCTTAATTCTTTGGCATTTCTACCCATTACCTGTTGCTTAAATAACATATCAGATAATTTATCAGAAGACAAACCGAAAGCAGCAGCCATTGCTTCTTGTTGTATAACATTCATTTTACTAAATTCAGTAAATGAACCTAATTGGTCAGCAATCTCTCTTTCTAAACCTACTATGTCTCCTGTTAAAGCAGCTTGTCTAGCTTTTTCTAAATTTAATTCTTTACCTGTTAAAAGTTCAGCCTCTAATTCTGAAGCAATAGAGGATTCGAAATTTAAGATAGATTTTGATATAGTTTGAACATCTGAAAGTTCACCACCTAATTCACCTGCTAATGTAACGGCCTTAGCCATTTCCACCGTATTGGCTCCTAAATTAGCTCTTAGTTGGCCCGATATTTTGGATACTCCTTCTAGAATTACTTTTAAGTCTTGTTGGATTCCTGATTGTCTTTGGAGTTCATAGCTAGCTCCTAGAGCTGCTTTATACTCTACTTCAGCATTTTTCCCCCTTGCTTCTGAAAGGGTAACTAATCCCCCTGCTGCTTCTTTACTTAATTTAACTTGTTCAGTTAATTTAGTCATAGTGACTAAACTATCAGTGTTAAAATTATTTATAAAACCTAATTGTTGGTTTAAAGCATTAAAATTTTCAGTTAGTTTAGTACCAGTAACAGCCATATTACCACTGTCACGAGCTGCTTCTGCTAAATTTTCTCTAAATAAAGCAGATTCACCCTTAGTCATAGACATGGATTTACCTAACTTAGTAGTTTCTTCATCTGCTCTTTGTATACCTTTAAGTAATTCTACTATAAGAGCAATTGGACCAAAAGCTTTAGATATACTTTTACCTATTGTAGAAAATAATTTTCCTGCTACTTGTGATTTACCTAAAGGACCTAAAGCTTTAGTACCTCCTTCAGTTAAAGTTGCGGATAGTTTTCTAGCATCAGCTACAGCACCATCTATGTTAAGAAGTTTAGAGAATTTACCTCCCCCCATTTTATTTAAAACCTCATCAAAACCTCCAGCAAGTTTTCCACCTACACCTAATCCATCTTCTATGGTTTTTGCTCTATTAGCGAGCTCTTCCATTTCAATATTTTGATCTGCTAATGAGTCTAATTGTCTGGCATATAATTCAGCTAAATCAAATTGAGCCGTAGTTAAATCAACTGAAGAGGATTCTATTAGTTTCCAAATACCACCTTGTTCATTAAGGGCACTATTGATACTATCATAACCATAACCCATCTGTGTTAAAGCTTGAATAGCTTCAACCTCCAATGCTTTTTGGGCTGTTTTTTGTTTAGTTATATCTTTTTGGAGATCGTCGTAAGCTTTTTCTCCTGCTAGAATATCTCCCATTTCGCGATTGATATCACGGGTAGAATTAGCAATATCCCTAAAAGCTTTAGCTGCGGATTGGCCCTGAAGGTTACTATCAAATACTTCTTTAGTAAATTTTCTAGCCTCATCCGCTAAACTCCTTTGTTCAAAGAGAATATCACCTAAAGTTTGTCTTAAGTTTTCAGCGTTTTTATTCGCCTCATTTAGATTATCGGCCATAATTTAATATTTGATAATAAATATTGAAAATTTTAACCTATTTATAGGAAGATTTGGATGGGGTAGGGAATTTATTAGGACTAATTTTACCATCAGGGCCTATTACTGTTGATGATCCATTTGATGAGGCATTATCGAATTGTTCTTTTTGCTTTTTCATATGATTTTCAATTTCCTTAAAAGTAAATAAGCGAAGCCATCTTGGAAGATGATAAACATCGGACCAAGAATAGCCCCCATTACCATAAAATACAATTTCATGGATTTGTCTAAATAAATCTACTCTATACTTAGGTGCCGTATCAGAAGTCAGGCCAAAAAAACTTGAGTCCAATTGGAATCCCAACTCTTTCTTCGGATTGATCGGGAAAAAAAGTTAAATCTACGTCTGGTGTGATTTTAGCTACATGCTGTCTAAGTGCTCGGGAATCTGCTGCTAACAGGTAGTTATCTACAAATTGACGAATAGATTTTTTTTCGCGTTCCCCATTTACTGAAACTATAAGATGTTTAAGTCGGGTTGAAATGTCAGGTGGAGTTGAATTAGGAGATAATTTTTTTAAACCTTCTAGTTCTGAATTAATAGCACTTTCATCTTTTGAAGTGAGCAATTTAAAGGTAACCTCTACACCGGATGATGGGAGAGTAAATGAGAATTCATTTGATGTTGCTTGAGATACTTCTTCTGCTATAGGTTTTGATTCTAATAAAGATAAATCTACGGTTTGTTCTTGACCCTGGTATTTAAATGTATAGTCTTTACCATATCCTAAAATACGAGAAGCAATCATTAGACCATTTTTATCTCCAATTAAGAGATCATCATAATTAAATTCAGTAACGATAAGAGATTGAAGTAGTTTATCTAAAACATTACCCTTTTGGATATAAGATTGATTAGATAAAATATCTTCTTCTTTAGCAGTCATGTACTTCATTTCGATAGTACCGTTTGATAGAGGATGACCTTCGGGGTATAATAAACCTTTTGAAGGTAATTCGATAATTTCTGTTGGTAAAGTAAATTCCATATCTTTTATTTATAATAACTTTATTCGAGTATAAATATGAATATAAAAAAGAGCTTGAACGAATCCAAGCTCTCTTTACAAAAATATTTAATTTTTCTTAGAAGTTCAAGATACAGTAATCTGGTTGAACTGTCATTGTAAGATTTACGGCAGCATCTACAGTGTCCCAGTTGTAATCTCCAAAGTTAGCGTTTTCAATTAACGCACCTTTAACTATCCATTCAGATACTACATCACCTACAGGACCTAATACGTTAAATGTTAAGTCTTTCTTGTAGAAATCTGAATAACCATCTCTACCAGTAACTGATTCGTGGTGTAGACGTACCCATTCCATTACTGCTTGAGCACCTGAAGGTGTAATTGGGTCAAATAAGGTAAATGTAATTGGATTCCATACTGTTTTACCTTTAACGTAACGTTGTACGTTAATGTGATTCAGAGCTACTTTACCTTGGTTTAAAGTTACTGCACTTACACCTTTTACGATATAAGCTGGAAATCCATCCATATACATAATGAACCTGTTTGGTTGCTTTGGTTCAAATGCTGTGAAAAATATTTCGTTTGGATCTAATACTGCCATTGTTGTTTATTTTATTCTATTATAAATATTTAGACTTTAAACCTATTAACTAGGGAATGTAGCTCCTGTTGGTAATACATTGAAATCTAAAATAATAAATTCAGCCGTTTTAGTTGGTTGTAAATAAATAGCACCGACCATTTGGTTTCTATCAACTACATCTGGAGTGTTATTAGAATCATCCATTACCACTTTAAACGCATATAAACCTTGTCTTTGAACCACTGTTTCTAAGTAAGGGTTTACAATTGCTAGGAAATTATTTCTAGTTGCTGCTGTGTTTTGTTCAAATACTAACGTTTGGGCTACTTGACCAATGTAAGATTTGAGAGCAATTAATAATCTTCTAACATTTACTCTGTCTAAAGCACTAGCTTGACGTTGTAAGGTTTTTTGTCCGTATACTACTGTTCCTACACCTGGGAATGAAGCAATTGGGTTTACTTTATTGCTGTACAAACTGTCTCTGTTTGCTTGAGATAATTTTCTTTCTGGGCGAATTACTGTAGTTAAACCACCTCTATTGATACCCGCCGGAGCGAACCATGGCTCAGAGGCATTGTCGTTAAACGCGTATACTCCCGGAATCATTGCCGAAGCTGGTACCCATACTTGATCACCTAGATCTGGGTCGATGGTTTGTAACCAAGGCCAATAAGCAGCACCGTATGATGAGTTTCTAGCATTAGCTTGAGTTGTTGCTGATGTAATAGTAGAAGCATAAGGAACTAAATCCATAATGTAAATACTATCACCTCTCATTTGAGTATTGTTTAGAGCAGTAGTCATTTGAGAAGTTTGAGTTGTATCAATCAAACCTGGGGTTACTAGTAAATTGAATTGGTAATCATCTTGATTTGATAATAAGTTCAACATATTATCGTAATCAGTACCAACTAAACCTTGAGTATCAGTAGCGTTAATATCACCGTATAAATTCATTGTTCTTCCTGCTGGGATTACATCACCTGCACCCCCTGTAAATGTACCAGCATAAGAACCGGAGCCTACTGAGGGTAATGAACCTGTAAATTCGTTTTTGGCATTACCAGCATTATCAAAATAATTTGGTGTTTTTGATGTTACTGATTTTACTCTAACATATCTAGAAGCGTTAGCATAAGAACCCGTTATTTCAATATAATTTTCTGTAACATTATAATTGTAATGTTGATCACCAATTACTTTAGCAATATAATTATCTGCTTTTGGGTCTAATGATAAATTAGTAAATGATTCTAAAACAATTTTATTATTATCATTATCATTACCTTGTCTTATTAATAGGTTAAAATTACCATCTGCAGTAGAAGAATTAGCAATTTCCCATCTAACATTTTCTGAAGAGCCTGAATAAAGTGAACCTGACCCTCCTGGGATTAAGTTTGTAGATCCTGAGTTGTTAAAGATAATACCTTTGTCAATTGTTTCAAGAGTAAAAGATACAACATCGGAATTAAGATTACCAGCAACTAAAGTAAAGGTTATATCAGTACCACCTGCTTTTGTAGCACCTGCTGATGCTGATGGTATTGTTAATACATCACCTATAGCATAACCTGAACCGGCGTCTGTTACTGTAATAGTACCAAAACTTTGTGAGGTAGCTAATGTTAATTTAACTTCAGCACCTGTACCACTACCACCAGTTGTTGGATTGATACCTGTTACTTCTGTTAAAGTACTACCTGTAATATTAAAAGCATTGATAGTTGCGGATAATAAATTATCAGTAGTAGTATCTAGAGGGCTAGGACCTCCAGTTCCGTCTGCTGTCATTACCTCAGCTTGAGCAAAACTCCAATTTGAAGATCCAGATACTACACGTGTTACTAACATAGTATTACCTCCATTTTGAAAGTAATTATATGCTGCTATGTTAGTCATGAATGAATATTCATCACTACCACTTTCAAATGTAGTACCAAATCTATTTTGGTAATCCGAATATGAAGTTACTATTGTAGGAATTTCTACAGGACCTTTTACTGTAGGACCAACGATAGCAGCCCCTACTTGTACAGGCTGCTGTGTGATAAATGACTGGTCGTTTTCTCTTGCTAATACGCCAGGTGATACTAATGTTTCTGCCATTGCCTAGGAGGTTAATGTTTTGTTATAAATATTAGAAGAGAACTCAAAATTTAATTGGTTTTTGTAAATTCTCCGGTTTCTATATTGATAGAACCTTCACCATAATTGTTTTGTAATTGTTGAGCAAATTTGGTTTTACGTTGTTCAAAACTTTTAAGCTCTTCACTTATAGTGATTTTTTGAGATTTTAAAGATTGGATTTGATACTCAATTTGTCCTAATTGAACCATATAATCGTTCTCTTGGGTTTGAATATCTGTAATTTCTTTCTTTTCTTCTTCTGTTAAATAAATTTTATTCATGTTATAAATATTATGTAATTAATTAATAGTAAAATAATCTTTAGTCAATCCAATAACTAATATCTAGTTTAGAGGAATAATATGGGGTTAAATCTATAGTTTGGTTATTATATGTTATTTGTACGTTATCGTCACCATTAAAACCTTTTAAATATTCAAAAATATTATTATATGGGGTTATTATAGTGTTAAAACTTTCACCATTAATTTTTAAGGTAATTGAAATACTATCTAATTGTAAATTATAAAAGAAAAACTTAAACTTTTTTGTAGTATCTATAAATAGATTAAAATCAAAATGGTTTGGAACAAAATTTCTTTTTTGTAATGGGTGTATTTCTGAAATTTCATCTTTAATTAAATATGGGGAAATTTCACCTTCGATAGAATCACAAAGATAAAGCATTAATTCTTCTGCTATACTACATTCAAAATACTTTTCTTTTACCATTAATGATGGTAACTTTTTAGCATTTTCTTTACTTAGAGATAAGAAATTATTTGCTAAACCAATACTAGATTTATCTATGTTAAAAAATAATTTAGGGTGTGGGTTATTTAAAACATTAATTAAAGTTTCATCTATTACTATATCATATATCATAGGATAAAAATGATCATAGTCTAGTGTAATGGCGTATTCAAATAATTTTTTGTATTGATATAAAGAAGCCCACCCATAATCAGGCACCGCTACTACTAATTTTTCAGGGTGTGGGTTGAATGTTTGCCAAGAGGTCATAGCTCTTTCTGGCCATTTTAAAAGTGGGTTTTCTTTACTAATAATAGTAAAATCAGCTAACTCAGTAATTTCTTTAGGTAGGGGGAGGGGACTGTATATTAAAGAATCTATTCCTAACTCTTTAAGTTTAATAATATTATTATATAATAAATTTAAACGTTCCCAATTATTACAGTAAGTATTTATTAATGCTAACTTTTTCATTAAATATTAGATTCTGAGTTAAGCCAATTATCAATTTGGTTAGGATCGATTGTATTTAGAGCTGTATTTACTTCTTTTTGGAAAATTCTATATTCAAAGTAAGGATTCTCAAATGGGATTAATTTTTGAGAACCTCTTTTAATTAGTGTTACTCCTTCATCTACATTAACAGTACATATACTTAAATCTGATTTGGATGTTCTTAGTTTATAAATAGCTTTCCATACGGTTCCATTCCAAGCTTGATTCCAGTAATCCTCTACTAAACGGGTGTAATTATCTTCATATAAAAATGGGTTACAATCGTGTAAAACAATTATCCCATTAGGATTTAAATGTTCTAAAGAATTTAAAATATCTTTTTCTACTTGATACGATAAGTGTAAACCATCAATAAAAATAATATCCCATTTATAATCTAAAGAAAGATCTAATTGGTTATTATTTAATTTATTAAAAAAATCATCTGATGTAAATGGGTAAGTTGCTGGGTTGTTAGGGTTTTCAAATCCTGGGTCTACTGAATGTTTAGTACGACATTTAATATGGTCAAAACAATCTTGAGTATGTCTAACCCCTATCTCTAAATAGTTAGAAAAATTATATTTTTCTTGAATTTGATTAATAATATCTATTCTGTTCATTTGGGGTTATTTTTTACTAGTTAATCTATTTTTTACTACTTTAAATACTTGAGTAGATGTTATTGATTTTTGACAGATGTGTTGTTTATCAGTACCCTTCCAAATAGGACACCAATCCCAATCTCCAGCATCAAATGTAAAATTAGGATTAGTCCAACAAGGGAAACAAGCACCATCATTCATTATACGAGTAACACGTGAAGTAAATTCATGATTTTTTTCACTAAAACCATTAATCATAATAGTATGCTTACCTAATGCCCAATTTATCCAAGATAATCCAGATCCTAAACCTATAAAGGCATCAGCATGATGTAAATAATTTGCTACAAATTCTAAAGATTTACCATAATGATTAATAGCACCCTGAATCTTAAATTCGGATTTTGTTAAACAAATTACTTTATAACCTAGTTGATTTAATAATTTAGTTAATACAACCCAATTACTATATACCCATTCCTTACAACCTGATGTAGCATTAGGACCAATTACAACATATTTATCTTTTATTGGGCGATTTCCTTTAGGGAAAGTTAAACCATAATTAAGTTCTTTAAATGGTAAATTTAGTATATCAGTAGCAGTTTCTTGCATTCTGATGGTATTACATTGACGAGGGTGGTGGTTAAAACTTTTCCATCCACCATTTTCATCTCTAAACCAACCAATTTTATAATGTGCTACACAACCCGTACTATTTCCTGGTTCTAACCATTCGATATCTTTATAAGCATCTATACCTTGGAACCAATTATTATGGAAAGTTGATAAAACTACTTTACAATTATATTTTTTAGCAAATTCAACAGCATATGGAGTCCACCCAATAGTATCACCAATGGAATTAGAATCTAAAGAAATTAATACTCTTTGGTTTTCTATTTCTAAACGAGAAACTTCTTTACCATTTACTTTAATTAACCATGGAACATAATATTGTATACTACACTCAGTCCACATATTATTACGTATAACATCTTTGTGGATAACTTTATTAGTATCTCGATTTATAAATTCAACCTCGTATTCTTTAGAAACATCGCCTAATATTTCTACTTTAGGTTTACCTATATAATTAACATTAATAATATTACTATCTTGAGATTCTTTGTAGTTATCTAAAAATTCTTGAATAGTATTTCTACCTATTTCAGCTACTCTATCCCAATTAAAATCTCTATGAATAATTTTAGCTTCTTCTACAGCACGTTTTTTATGGTCTGTATAGTTTTCAAAAGCATCGCGCATTACACGAGCTAAATCTTCAAAATCAGGTTCGTAGTAATTACCTACATTATCTGGGTTAGGTTTTTCTCCTACGATTTTTACTGGGAGACCTTTACCAGAAGCAAATTCTGTTTGGCCTGAACAATTAGAATAAATAGAAGGTGTACCACAAGCCATAGCTTCAATTAAAGGTAAATTCCATCCTTCACTACGAGCACAAGATAAAAATACATGACCATTTTTTAAGTATGTAATATAATCCTCACGTGATGGGAAATGTTTTACTTTAATACGTTCATCCGTAAAACCAAAATGTTCTAGACGCTCCTCAGTGGATTTTAAACCATCAGTAGCAAACTGATTATCGGCAGATAAGATTAAATCTACAGGATCATCTTTGGTAAAAGTTTTTAAGAAGGTTTCAATAATTTCTTTAGTTGCTTTTCTATATTCCCATCTACCAAAGAGAATAAATTTAAATCTTCCATCAACATAATCTAAGGTGGATTGTGGGTCTTCTGGGTAGAATGTGTTTATGTCTACCCCTTCGGGTACTACTTTCACTTTATCAATAGGCATACCTTGAGCGATAGTACATTCAGCTTGCCATTTAGAGGGAACCCATACTTGGTCATAAGTTTTCCATCTATTAAAAAAAGCTTCAGGTTGTAAAGTAGTTTCCCAAACATTATACCCAATTTTAGGGCCTTTATAATGGTCATAAAAGTAATAATGGTTAGTTTCCATTAAAACTAAATTAAGATTATGATCAAATTTATCCCCATGCTTAGTATAAATTGGAAAATCTTCTCTTTGATTATCTCCGGTTTGGAGAGTTTGTTCTATAAGTAATTCTTTGTCTAAAGATGTAAAATAGGGTTCTTTATTGTGGGGTTCATCTTTGGGCCATTCCCATCCTTTTCCTATTGTATAGTTTCTAACTTTTAAAGGGATATGTTTAGACAAATGTCTAAAAAAATCTCTAGTATGATTAGCATAACCTGTTGTACCTACATAGGCACCATGAGCATAAACTTTTGGTTCTTTCATATTATCGCATTATGTGACACCCACAATCAATACCTCTAGATCCTTCAAATCCATGGTACATAGGTTTAAGTGGAATTTTTTTATTGTTTATATGTTGTAAAATTAAAGTTTCATTAATAAATACATCATTATTATTATCTCGGTATTCTGGGTTATGAAATATATTATAAAGCATTTCAGAAAACACGCTACAATAATCTTTTATTAAATGAGGAGGACCGATTGCTAATTGGTCATTCATTTGCCAATCCATATTCCAATGTGGAGCGTATTCCCAAAAACTAACGTGTTCTGTACTTAGTTTAGTTATATCTGTAAGTAAATCACAATTATTAGCTACGTTATGAGTAAATAATAAATCATAACGTGTTTTAAATACTAAATCATATTCAATACCTGAAGATTCACATAGGTCCCAAACGCGTTGTGTTGACATCCACATTCCCATTTGGGAATTTAAACGTTGGTTATTAGGGCCTTTTATATCTGAAGCATCAAATTGGATAGAAGGTTCAAATAAGTATCCTTTAGGTTGATACCAATCAAGTAAATTTTGATACAAATCATTTCCTACTTCATATGTTTTTTGAACCTTACCTTCATTAAAAAAGTCATATTTTTTAAATTCAGTATCTTTCCAAGCATGAAGGTATACATCAATATCATACTTATCTAAAAACCATTTTTTAAGTTCTTGATAACCTTCTCTATATCTACGTGGTTGACCACTAATTAATAATGCTATTTTCATCGTAAAATATGAGCTGTAAAATGTTCTGTTAAACTATTTATAAAATTAATAGGTATTTCGTTTTTTACTAAATGATACTTTAATAAACTTTCAGGACATAATTTATCAGGATGGTCTGAAATTAAAGGTTTAAACCATTCAGGGTATCCTTCATCTATGTAAATGTATTCCAACATATGGGAAAAACAATTAGAATACACATCCATAATTTCCATAGAACTAATAGCAAACAAATCATCTACTTCAGATATTCTAGTAGGATAACCATTAAGTATAGGATATTCAAATAAATTTATACCACTTAAATCTAATTGTGTAATGTCCTTTAAAATAAGACATTCGGGAGAAATATAGTCTGTAAAAGCTAAATCAAATCTAGTTCTAATAACTATATCATAGTGTTTACCTGAGTCTTGGAGTAATTTATTACAAGCATAAACTGAATAATATCCACTTAACATATTATGGAGTCTGTAGCCTAAGTGTCCTTCTATATTTGTTGCATCAAAAGGGATAGGGTGTTGTAGAAAACTATCTTTAGGTTGATATAACTCTAATATTTTATCATAGTCATTTTCTGTGAATTTATATTCAACCAAAGTAGGAGCAAATTTATGTCCCCCAGTCATAGGAGAATTTACATCTTTCCAAGTATGGAGATAAACATCACAATCATACTTGTCTAAAAACCACTTTTTTAATTCATGATAACCCTGTTCGTAATTACGGGGTTGACCACTAACACAAACTGCTACTTTCATTACTTAAAATGACCTCCTCCTAGCCAAAGTACAAATGATTTTCTAGTACCTGAAGTAACTGGGGTTACTCTATGCATTAGATAAGATGGGAATATTACTACATTACCTTTACCACGTGGTGCAGTATATGGAGACTGACCACCTGGCCAAATTTGTAAATCACCACCTTCATATTCATCTGAATCAGATAATTGGACTGTAACAGAAATTTTACGGAATTTCATAAAACCTTCAGTTCCAATATCCATATGCCAATCGTAATGCCCTTTATTAGTACCATAATACTCCGTATACTGAATATTTTCTGGCATATTGTGGATATCAAAATGGAACATTTCATCATTAGCAATTTTAGCTAACATACCAATTTTATCATAAATCCATTTAGTTTCATCACTAAACGGAACCCATTTAATCATAGAATTACGTGATTCTAAACCCTCACCTTCTGCTTGGTTTCCAGATTCAGTTACCCCAGCTTGTGAGGGAATTTCTTGTACTTGTTGTTCGAGAGTTTTTAATTCTTCTGGGGTAAAACCTTCCTCAAACCAATAATAATTACTTTGATTGACATATTTGTCAAAATCTAATGGAAAAGAATAAAGTGTCTCCATATTTTTTTATTTTTTATTTGTAAATGATACTAATATATAACGTGTTCCTGTTTCTACTGGTCTACCTCCGTGTAAATGAGTAATGTTTCCGGGGTGAGCCATAGCATATCCTTTTTTACGTGGTTGTACTGTAGTTTTATATTTTGGGAGGAATGTACCTCCACCTTTAAATTCATTATTTAATCTAACATTCAATGTAATAACAGAACTATCATGATGCAAGTCTAAGCTGCCTTGGTTTTCTGTATCGTATTTAGCTATAAAATTTTCACTGGTTAAATTATCCCAACCTTCACCTTGTAATTCCCAAAACCAAGTCCAGATAGGATAAACAAATTCCTCTAATACTCTTTGATAAATGTCTTGCATACCTAAACTTTCCATAGTTTGGTCAGTTGTAGGGTAAAATTCATGCCTATCTGTAACCCACTCGTTTTGTTCAGCTAAGTCAATAATTTCATTACAGAATTTTTCTGTAAATAATGGGAATTCTATTACGTTAGAAGCAATTTCATCTACCATCAAACGATATTGGCCTTTTAATAATGCTGGGTTGATGTATTCTTTGCACCATTCCTCCCAGTTAGATACTTTTTTAATAGATGGGGTTATACCTTGGATATTAAATGTAGGTAATTGGTCTGCTATATAAAATGTTAAACCAGGGCTATCTTTTTGAATATAATGGTTTATTATAGGAGCTGCTGCTTTTAAACGTGTTTTTCCTGAGTATTCAGCTAGGATATCTTGGCGATGTGTCATACCAAATGTAATAGAAAGGAATTCATCAAAAGCAAACATTTCACTTTTATATTGTTCCATATATTCCTCTACTAAAATTTGAACACCTCTTTTAGATAAAATATAAGCATGAGAATTATAAGTATAATCAGGTTCTACCCACCCATCTAAACCTTCTATAGGTTTTTCTAATGAAGCCTCTAAAGCATTACGCCCTAAATAAATTAAGTCGTACCCTCTATTTAATAATTCCTCAACTTGAGCCCAGTCTACTGGGGTGTCCTCGTAAAAGTCTTCTTCTAAAATTAAAGTAGTTTCTAAACCCCTGCGATATGAATCTACCCAAGTATCTACGTGAGATAAACCACAGCCTAATTCACCTTCCATTACATCACGTTTCCACCATTTATTACTACCCTCAATATTCCATCTAGAATGTTTAGCTACACCAAATTTATCCCAATCTTCTTGAGACATTTTACGAGCATCAAATCCGGGTTTGATAAAATATTCTGTAGGTGAGGGTAAAGTAATATTATTACATTTTTCTACTATCTCTGGGGTTTCTTGTAGTGCTAAAACGTAAAATAACTCTAAATTCATATGTGTTTTTGTTATTAAAGAATTCCAATGTTTATTTACTCTGGAGTCCCATGTACATTCATCTAAATAATTAGGTACTTGATCCCAATCTATAACTTCAGTAGTATTTAAGGTATCAAAACCATTTAATGTTTCTTTTAATCCTCCCCATTCCCATGTAATAGGTTGAACTTTATGTCCTAACATCTCTAAAGCAGTAATACAGAAAGTCTCCTCGTATGATGAGGGATAATACCAATAGGTACTCTCTGCCATTAATTCATATAGCTCATGTTGGGGTAATGTACCAAGGAATTCTATACCATCCAAATTATCTACTAAATCCTTAAAATAAATGTTGTAATATTCTAACCCATATTCTGGGGTAGATACTTTTAGTGTAGCATCGGGGTTATTAGATTTAATATCACCCCATTCTTGTAGGAGTTGAAATAATCCTCGTTCAGCGTGTGAGGTATAAATGTATTGGTTTGGGTTTTTTTCTCCTACTTGAAATTTGGAAATATCAACTCCATTACCTATAACCTTAATTTTATCCTTAATTTCTGGGAATTGTTCTATGAATTTATTTTTATGCCATTCTGTTAAACATACTATAGAATTTAGTTTAGAATCTAGTAAAAGTTCACGATGGTTGGGTAGTTCTTCGCCGTTCCACCACGTGAAATAATCGGTATTATGTACCCAAAATATTGAATCGGTATACTCGATGTCTTTAAATTCTTCAATGTAGTGAATGTATGAAACCCCAATAATGGTATCTACAGAATCTACTTCATTTTTAAAATCTTGTGTAGGTCTATACATTACTCCATCGTAATCTCCATAGACAACACCACCAACAACCCAAACATCCCACCGAGGGTGGGATTGTTTGAGTGTTTTGGCTAAATTTATTATACATTGTTCTGTACCCCCTAAACCAATTTCATCTATAGTTTCAGGTGAGTAAGGTGGGGAATAATATCCCGCGTATATAACTAATTTCATAACTTTTTATTAATTTATTTAAGGTAATTCACTTATATCTGGTTGATACCATTCATCTATACGTATTGGATCATTTATATAATTTTGAACTGAATTGGAGTCTCCGAAACCATGTAAAACTTCGGGGACATTATATGAAGGGCTAACTTCAATAATACATTCGGTTCCAGCTATATTCCATACAGGATCGTATTCTAAATTTCCAAGATGAAGATTATATTGATCCGAATTTAATATATAATATTTACTTGCCATAATTCAAAAATTAAAATCCATACGCTCCAAAACTCATTCCGCTTATAGAAACACTGGAGAGGTTATTATTGTATTGAGTAATACTACCTCCATCATCAAAACTAACATTTGTAATTAAATTAGTAGTACTTATAATTTGTGCTGCTTCTGCTCTTGTGGAATCATATAGATTACTAACTTCTGCTGATGATAGTGTTTTGTTATAAAAAGCCCATTCATCTATTAAACCATTCCAAGGGACAGTTGTTAAAGCATGTCTTTGAGCACCTATAGCTAACCTTCCCATAGTATTATTAGTTCTAGTATTATTATTAGAGACTGCTACAGAAGTTAATTGTGAAGCATTCCAATAACATTTAAATGCATTTGAAGCTATAGTTTGGGATGCATCATAGGTAATTGTAAGCATACACATATTATCACTATTAACATTACCCCTATTTGTACTTAACCATTTATTTGAAGAAGAAGTACCAGTACCTGTAGCTGAGTTATTATCATGTAAAGCCCACTGAGCATCAAAGTTTGTAGCGTTAGTTCTTATTCTCATTATAAGTCTATTAGAACTTTGGTTGTATTGTAAGAATGTACGATTATTAGTACCAGAAGTAGTATTATTAAAATCCCATACAGTACGATTTGCTGCTGATGTTTGGTCCATTCTAACATATACTCTAATACTCCAATCAAAATTAGTTAGATTATCGTAAGAGCCATTCATAGTAGCTGTAACATTATCATTAGTACCATCAAAATCGCCGTAGTAATAATTTTTATATGCTTGTTCTGCACTTGTAATTAAACCATTTGTAAAATCTAAAGCGGTAGAATAACCTGCTTGGTCTTTTAATCCATATATTGTAGGGGATGTTGAAACACCTGGATAAGTAGCTTGTGATTGACCTGGGTTACCTTTAGGGCCAATTAAACCAATAGGACCTTCAGGACCTTGAGGTGAAGGACCAATAGGACCAATAGGACCAATAGCACCAATAGGACCAATGGCACCTGTAGCACCTGATGGGCCAATATTACCAATTAAACCTTCAGGACCTTGAGGACCTAGTGGACCTTGTGGACCATTTGGACCTTGAGGACCAATAGCACCTTGTACACCTATAGGACCTTTAGCACCTGTTCTACCTTTAGGACCAATAGCACCTATAGCACCAGCAGGACCTTGTGGACCTCTAGCACCTTGAGCTCCTTGAACATTAGCTGGACCAATAGGACCAATAC
>Ga0206131_10002351_pt1 | contig 23047 bp, 11 predicted proteins | sample Helgoland_Spring_FD_148636 | JGI IMG/M metagenome (GOLD analysis project Ga0206131, IMG submission 148636) | Pelagic subsurface seawater microbial communities from Kabeltonne, Helgoland, North Sea - Helgoland_Spring_Bloom_20160517_1 | ecosystem: Environmental > Aquatic > Marine > Epipelagic ...
TTCATCACCTGATATCAATAATCGATCAACAAATGCTATACTAGCAACTAAATTAGTTTCAAGTGATAGTATAGAATTTATATCATCTACAATATTATCCAACATGTTAGAAGTTATCGTATTAGAAGTGAATCCTAGACGCACCATTGATCCATTATCCAAAGGATCTGATACCACCAACGTAGAACCTATAGAAATAATTTTTAATTTACCAGTTTCAACTGTTGCATTAACATCTGGTATACTCAAGTCATTTATTTGCTGTGCAATACTTGCGGCAGTAGGCGATATTTCGGATTGATATGTAGTACTAGGAAAACCAAACAAACTAAATTCGTTTCCACCTAGTGTCATAGTAGGCAACAATGTGGATATAACCAATTTATCAACATTAATGTTAGCAGTAACATCATCCTGTAAATTTATCTGTTCTGCCAAATTACCCAATTTAGTTTCTGTATATGGCGTTGCAGTAATTAAACCTAGCTCGATTGCCGTTTGTCCTTGAATTGTCACCGAAGGTGCAGAAGAAGTTAAAACTAATACGTTTCCAATATCTTGTGCACTCACATCCGCAGAGGCTATATTAATAGTATCTACTATATCAGTTAATGTTATAGTAGTACCACTGTAAACAAATGCTATTGTTTGTCCGTTAATTTGAATAGATTTAGTTTCATCAAACGTTGGTGACACAACTGTACCCGTTACTGTAATATCCTGTATTACATAACTTGATGATGCAGCACTGCCTACCTGTACAGACAATTCAGAACCTGAACTTATGTTATCTGCTGTGGTAAGTGTTGAGGTTGCTTCAATCGTACCATTATCTATTGTTTCCACAACAAGAGCAACATCATTAATAGTAATACTATCGCCGTCATTTGAGGTAACGTTATTAGTTGCGTGGATGCTGTTTCCAGAAAATGTTATTAATGTGTTTGTATTTTTTATAATATCATTTTGATCATAAACAATTATAGATATCTGCTCTCCCGATGTTACGATTGGATTAGATGTAGCATCTGCACCGCCAATTGTTATATCAGTAGTAGAAGTCGTATCTTCTATATATGTATAACTATTACCATCAATAACTAAAACTTCACCTTCAATAATCTGTACATTTGAATTCAGACTGATTGCTTCAACACCAGCATTTTCACTGGTAGGTACAAATATACTATTCTGGGAACTTGCGTCGATTTCAACTGTAACCGGTTCAAAATCAGTATCAAATACCAGATATTTGTAAACAGTTATACCGTTTAATGATTCAGTGCCATCGTCTACAATGTTATAATATCCGTTTAATTCTGGATCAATTTCTTCATTAATTATTCGCAAATAAACTGTTTCGTCAGTATCAATAGCCGAAGTTACAACAATGTATAATTGAGAATCTTCTGTTTCACCGAGATACGATATTTCAGATACTTCACTGAGTTTTCTTACATCCCAATCTCTAAGATTATCGAATTGTATCCAAGCTAAATCACCTTCATAATAATTTTCACTTACTGTTGTTTCTAATATTGCTGAGTTTCTAACAATATAATTCACATCTTTACTATCTACATATCCCGTAGTTTTTATAGGTGTAGTTCTTCTAGTTGTTTTGTAGTCAAATAAATTTTGGTTGTCATATGTGATAGAGTACGGATCATTGTATATCAACGCAGTATTAATATTTTTACTAATAGATACATTTCTATTTAAGTTTCCATACTCGCCTAATTTAAATGCCCATACGTCATTTGAACTTACATCACTGAAATTAGAATTGGTATTAATAATCTTATTTAAACTACCAGACGTTCCTTTATCACTGATAAAACCTTTATAAAATTCTAATTGAGATTCGCGTTCCATTAAATGATTTGACAGATATGCTCGCGGCGTAAATCCTATATGACTTGCTTTAATGAGATTAACGTTTGATAAACTTTGGTCTACAATCGTGTCTCTGTGGAACTTGGTATCCGCTACCATGGTCTCAAAATTTGGTATTAATGTGTTTTGATAAACTATATAACCGTCAGTGCTTAGTGTTCCATCCCAGTCGCTAGTTCTGTTACAATCAATAATCATGCGCAAGTTTCTATTGTGTGAGATTGGATCATATATAATATCTCCATAGTTGTCAACACGATCAACAACATAGGCGTGTTCAACATCAACGATATCAATTTTCATTCCATAAACTGGAATAGTAGATTCCCACATTATTGCATCACCATCAGAATAGAATTTTATTGCTGTATTAGGTATTTGTCTACCAGCACTATCAAGTACTCTATAGAAATTCTTATTTGTTTCACGCTGTACACTTGCAACGCCGTATGGTGCAGAGAAACGACCAGACAATAATATTGGAGTTAGAGTAATAAATTCACCTACATCATGATTTTCTGCACTCCAATCTAGAAATTTAATTAATAAGTTTTCGAAATCTACATTTTCACCCAACTCATTTGTATCTGTGAAACTCCAACCCACCGCATTTAAATAATCTTGGTAACCAATCAACAGTTGTGCAATGTCATCAAGTGAGTAAAGTACATCGCCATAATTGTGGGTACGAATTTGATCTGGTAATGTTTCATTGTAACCATTTGCAGTCACTTGATTGACTCTGGGCCATGATACTAAACGTTTCCAATAATCATCTAGGTCATCATTAAACGCTGCAGAACCGGTGTGGTCAGAGAGAGCAACATAAGGTACACCATCATAAACAGTGTAAGAATCTAGCGTGTAAAATGAACCTGCTTGCCAATCATTAATGATTGCTTCATCTCCAAGTGTGCTCCACGATTTGGCCGGTGATGTGGTATCCCAGTTCATACTATAAAATTGTGGATTAAATTCATCATATCCATTAATTCTATATCCGTAATTTTTGACTTGTGGTTGAGATATCAATGTCCACGCATTGTAATCAAAATTAATCACAGCAGATAATTCTTTATCTGTTGGTTGAACTATTTTTCTTTTATAATATCTATTATCAGAAGAATTATAAACAACATCACCCTGACGATAAGATTGTATATCTGATAAACTATATATCGGATATGATACATCTAGCGATACTTTTTCTATTACAATAGCACTAAAACTCTCACTGCGATTTGGTTCACCTGTATGGATGAACAAGTCATAGTTGTCTTTTGGTATTTCAGTATATCTAGAATTAGATAATGCTGAATTTTCACTGCTTAATGTGAAGTTATTAACAAACCCACCCAACTTAGATCCTAATTTGAATTCATAACCGTTTTGTTCGTTTGTAATCGTATCAGTATTAATTCCTTCTACTTTGTGATATATTCTAATAATATCGTTTAATTCACTTGCATATAGATCAATAATTTCGAATGGCTTAGTAATCATTGACAATAAAAATTCAATGAACGGATATTCACTGCTACGTCTCCACGCTTGTTCGATTGGCGAGCCGTCTCCAAATTCCCAATCCTGGTCCATCTTTGTAGTATCATCAGGCGATAATTGAGAATTGAAAAATAAATCATTGACCGATTTTAAATTACCAAAACTATCTATTGGAATTGGCCATGTCGTAGAATATGTTGTTTTTAAATCATTCCAAAATTCTAGTTCAGTGTAACGTCCTGAATTAGTTTCAAATCCATCAGGTATAGTACTATATCCAACCGTAACCCATGGTTCCAATAATGGCATGTCTGTGCCGTAAGCATATTGGAATATACCTCTCCAATATCCAGGAGAAAGATCGTTACTCGCACGATAATTCCAAGTCTTATAGTCAACAACATCAAAATCAGTGTTATAAAGATTATCGATATTATTTCTCAGCATCCATTTCTTAAAAAATGGATACATTGTAAACTTCTTCTCATTTAATGAATATTCAGTAGTACTGTCTCTATACATACCATATTTTGTATTACCGAGAGTTGTATTTGTAGTATTTCTTTCTATACGATTATAAACTAATTTTTCAAACAATAATAAAATAGAATCTGTTCTGTCTCCCCAACATAATGTTTTAGAGCCATCGTGTCCTACTATCATTGTTTGTGGGGTATTAAATTCTTGATCAATAATATATCTAGGCTTATAAACAGCCGATATACCAAGTTTTGCCGCGCTAGGTGGAATAAATGTTTCTTGTATTAATTTAAAATATCTAACTTCAATAACATCTCCGTCAGAAATTACTGTATTCCCAAATGAAATTTCAACACCGTTAATTAATTTGACATCAGTACTAAGTACTCCGTTGACATACACTGATATATTATTTTCGTCTACTATTTCAGTGGATATACTTGTAGGAATAAATTGTGTCGTTGATCCTGGAACAACTGGATCAACGTTGGCAGTTATATAATGTGTTGGAAAACTACCATAATTTATCATACGGCTACCAGTAAATACACTAATATTTTCTCTCTTGACAAGTGCAATTGCAGCAATCGCTTCTTCAAGAATAAAATCATCGGATTTAGATGTACTTGCAGCATCAGATAGAATATTCTGTATCGTTGTTATTAATTTATTTTTATAATTATTATACGACACTGAAAGATATTCAACCGCAGCAAATGGATTATAATCGTCCCGAGTTATTGAAAAATAAGCATTCTTAATATCAATACTATTGCGAACCATAACAGAGCCATACTTATTATTGCGCATTTTATCTGTGTTGTCGCCAATATTACGATAATTATTCACAGCATTTGGATTTCCTGTTAATCCTATTGTAGTTGATAACTGGCGCAACATATGATCATAGACTGTAGAAAATGTAAAGTTTCTATTATTATGAAATAAATTATCTGGATTATACTCAAGTGATGGATCAATACGTTGCCACGCTCCGTCTCCATCAACAAAAACATTATCTTTTGTCGTAAAATCAACATAAACATAACCTGTCACCGGCTCAGAAAATGCAATTCTCTTAGAATCATAAACATAGTTGCCTATTTGCTTAATACCATCTACATATACATCTATTGTTTCAGAAGATTTTGGTTCTTGTAATAACTCCAACTGCGTGTGTGTTGCAGATCCATATTCGTGTCGTAAATTTCTATAATCAAATTCTGATTTAATATAAAGTTTTTGATATGATGTTCCAGATTTAAAACTGGTATTATCCGGCATATCAATATTATATGTGAATTCACTGGCATAATCACCAGGTGTTAATAATGCACGAATTGATAAGAACCGATCTATAATACTATCTTCATCTTCTACATAATGAAATATCTTATAATCATTTAGATATTTTAATTCGGCATCATACATTTTAAATGTTGGCACAGACCAAGCATCGGCCGTACTACTAATATCACTTAGTTCTAAATTCTTATCAAATTCAATAATTGGTCTTTTTGCTTGTTTAACATAAGGTGAACTATCATCATTAATATACATGCGAATGTCTTCATAATGATACCATGAATTTCTATCACTCCACCAATTTGTTTTGGTAGATCTATCAGTATTTTTATCAATTGTTATATAATGTGTGTCGTTGCTATTTCCTAAATTAAATACAAATTCTTCGCCGTCATATAGTTCCCAATCAGGTGTACTAGACTCTGAATTGCCTCTGTATTCTATTAAACTTAGTAATCCTACCGATGTATCAGAAAATCTTAGTGCATACGGATTAACATCAATATTCCATCTATCATAGATAGTGTCTTTAAGTACAAAAGTTTGATTATTTTTTAATAATGTAATACGTAGTTCATTTGTATTTACATATGTGTCGCCTATGGTGGGCGATATAGGTCTTTGATCTGTTGCATTAAATACTGAAGCGCCAGGATCATCTGAACCAACACGTGACCATCCTTCAATGCTATCCTTTTTCCAATAAACTAGACTTGACTGTTTTATTACAATAGCATAATCACCATCTTCGCCAAACGTAGAATTAGGCAAATACTCACCCAATAGATATTCAGAATTACTTTTCAGTACATATGGTTTTTGTTTTATCCAACCTGTTAGTCCTGCTTCATATTCTTTAAATTCATATAGAGCATATTCGCTAGTAAATCCATTATCTATCCAATAATATAATTCCCAATTAATAAACTTATCAATGTCAACTGGCAGATTTATAGTATACACATCTGATTTAAATAATCTTCTGTGGTCATTTGTAAGTGCGCCTTTATTATACAGTGAGTTTAATAAGTCATCATAAAATATATTATCTCCTATCGCAGTATTTGAGAATACTGGTTCGAAACCGTAATTGTCTCTTTGAAATAGATGTTCCGGAAATGACACATATGCATCGTTTTCACTATACACGCCACGTTCTTTTCTACCAATAAACGCTTTAGTTTTTTCTATATTACCCTTAGAAAATGCTCTTTCTAATGTAGAGTCAAAAATTGTTTCCAATTCTTTATTCTGTAGGTGCGCCGGTAAGAGATTATAAATTTTATTATTTGCCATTTTTTTATTCGCCCAATAATTCTGATGCTACTATACTGGATATAATTTTAACATCTGAAGATGTCGTTATACTCAAGAATATTTCTGTAGGTTCACTAGTAATACTTAGCAAGTTTGCAAACTCACTTGTTTGATATTTTGGTGTAATTACAACTGAAGAAATATGATTAGGTAATGATGTATGAATGTAAGATGCTAATTCTGAGAAGTAGAATGTTTCACCAAAATCCCAATTGTCTATATCAAAGAAAGTATTAACTGCATTTGCTACCGCAGTTTTTATTTCACTATCGCTATATGATGTACCTGATTTTTTAACAACTTTGAACACTGTTTGATTTTCTGATGCTGCAAAAGAACCAAATAGATATTTAAACTTAACAGGTATATAACTTATATGGTCAGATATACTTGCTTTGGAATTAATACCTTCCATAATCTTAGTTAGTTCATAATTATTGGGAGGCAAAGGAACTACATCTGAGAATCCACCATCTATCCAAGCATTTACTCTTCTGACATAATCTGTACTCAATATATACATATCAATGATATTACTTGTACTTGGATCAATTCTCTTATCGATATCAGCATAGTGATCCCATCTGAATGTCATGAATTTATCCTCGACATAACTTCTGCCTATAACAACTCTATATTGATTGCCAGCATAAATTATTTTATCCTTTTCAGGCGAGTTTACTAGTGTATATTGATTGGCGGGTAATTCTTCCCATCCTTCGCCAGATCGTCTTTGCCACTCACCTTCATTAATATCAAGATCATTACTTTCTATATAGAATCTTATTATTGCGGTTTCAGGTATTCTATCTGACTGCGCTTGATTTGTAGCTACAATTCGATCACTAACACGTTCATATTGAATGCCATCAACATCAGTATATTGTTCTAAAACTATGTGAGAGAATTCAACTTCTGATGTATCTCCCAATTCAGGATTATCGACATTATCTATGTTAGTAAATACTTGCAGCATACCATGTGGATTACGTTCAATATCAAGACTTGTTAATTTAACTTTTGTATAGTCAACGTAACCGGCGGGCGTTAAATATGAATCATATACGTATGACTCTACATCAGCATATGCTTGTAGTCTATCAGAACCTTTTGGCGATAGAGTTCTCTCTACCCTTACCAAGAAATCTGAAATTTCAGCAGTACCACCAATACTTCTAATATTAATAATTGAATCTACACCCGGATCAACTGTCCAAAAAATAATTTTAAAAGATCCATTATTTTGTATTACTTCACAGTCGGTTAAATTAATTTGATTGTTATTAACATCGGTCAATGTTAAATTATTTAAATTAATAATATCTGCTGGAAAGTTTATTTCGCCGAATGCGAATTGTTTCCAATATACATCATCATCTGGATTATCCGGATCGGTTCCATCTTGATTATGATTTCTTATTGACCAGCCACTAGCAGTCATATCTGTAAAAGTAAATTCATAATTAGCGCCGTCAAATGATCTACCGAACTCAGTTTGTACACCAGTATCATCTGTTTCTGCGGTGTTTATTGTTTTACCAACTGGCAATTCGGATGTGTCTACCCACGCAAAATTATTAGGATATGCAAGATCAAAATATGCATTAGTTAGATTGCCTTTAAAACCCTGGGTTTCAAATTCAAGTGGTGTATAGGTACTGGTGTATGTAAAACCTTCAGCAATATTACCACTATCATCAATTGTTACAGTCGTAGTTGAATATACATATTCATCACTATTTTCTACAGTACTATTGTCATCATAATTATTCAGAGTTAATAAGTCACTCAGATTATCTTTATCATAACTAACCGTATATTCTGGCGTTTCACCGATAACAGTATCAGATGATGGAGCAACTGGAGCAATTGGATATTCAACGCCCAAAGGTGATATAAGTTTATGTTGCGTACTATTAACCGTATACATATCAGAATTATTAACAAAGTTATCCGTGATAACTGCTCCAGTTGAAGAAAAATCTGCATCAAATGTAACAGTATTATCGCCGGGCTCTACTATATTACTAAGTTGCGCAGTACCTATATTAATTAATTCTTCAAGTCCTGATGAATTATCATTTGCTAAGGTAGTATAATATTTCAAAAATAGTTTATCTCGTTCTGCGAGACTAGTTTCATTATCCACAACCAATTTGTTATTATTATAAAAGAATTTTACTTGTTTTTTACTATCAAAAACTATTTTCTTACCTGTAAATTTAGCAACATATTCTGCTTCATTTTCTCTGACGCCTGGAACATATGTGAATTCTATATATACATCTTTTCCTGCAACTAATGGAACATCATTTGCGTCATCGTGTAGTTTCCATTCCCAAACAGATGTATTACTTTTAGGTACATATTTTATGATAAAGCTCTGAATTGCCAAGTCTTCTATTTTATTAATTTTAATATTTTTAATTTCATCTGCTTCGAAACGTGTTCTATATGTACGTACTATTTTTTCAATACTACCAGCAGTTTCGGGTAGAAGATTTTCAATAAAATATGAATCAACTGCTGATCCAGCAACGCTACTTTCAATATTTTTAATTTTAGTCCAGGATAATTCTTTTTCATTTACACTCTGGGTTAAAATATGATCACCAGGATATAGAAATACTGTGCCCAATGTGTTCGATGATACTGTATCAATTATACTGGCATTAGTACTACGCACTGTAAAATTCAATGATGGTGTTAATATAGTAGATGCTGGATTATACATATTTTCAAAATAATATAGATTCATCAGACTAGGATGCTTTAACACTTCAGTAATTTTGTTTCTAATGAAATTATCAATTTGTCCATTCTGTCGATTAAAACTTAGATTCATTGAAATAATATCATCTTCCAGGAATATACTACCATCTGTGCCAGTTGCACTTAGATTACTGTGATTTCCAGTAACATCGTCCATTTCAAAGAAACGGGATTTGCCAGAGAATGTAGTATTAATTGCTTTTGATTTTGATATAACATTTGCACCAAGAGTAAGAGGATATATATTATAATCCTGTGCGTTTACCATTCTGTCTTGTGTGTAATATGCTCTTGGTGCAATACGTCTAACACTTTCAAATGTTTCAGCGGCATAGTTTTCACTAAAGTCACTTGTTGTGGTCATGGTTACCGTTAGATCATATGGACGATCATCGCCGCCAATATATGGTATAGTAATTGCAACTTCTGATATATCGTTTCTATTAACAGTGAAATTTTCATTTTCTGTTTTTCTATACCAAATACGATAATTTCCATATGCAGCATTACCAAATATACCATCGGGAAAATTAATTGCGATACTATTGTCAATATTGGTAGTAACACTTGCTAGATCGCCACTACCAGTTCTTAATGAATTATATATAGCAGTTTCTCTACTATCATTATCGACTTTTGTTACAGTGGATGCATAATTTCTATTACTATCAGTGCGTTGAATCCAAACGTCTGTGTTCGATATATCAATAACATCAATATTTTGTGTTCTATTAGATAATTTCAAATCATATGTATAATCATTAAAGTTCATTTCACCGGCTTTTGCATATACAAAAAATCCAGTTCTATCACTGGCTGGTCCTAGATTATCATTACGATTAATAATTGTGAAGTTTTTAGAAGATTTGGGTTCTGCTTCGCCAATAATGTCATCTACTATCTCTACTTTAGTAGTTTCAAATTTTCTATTACTACCAGCAATGTTTGCAGTAAAAGGATAATTAAAACGTTTGCCCAGTGGATTTTCATTAATTTCATATATATTATTTTCGATGTTTAGAATATTTAGAGTTGCTGTTGGATCTTGAATTTTAGAATTTTTAGAAAACGATGAGTCTAATATTGTTATAAAGTTTTCATACCAATCAGCATTATTTGCATCATTCCAGTTGACTGTTGTATTTGCTAGAGAATTGCCTTCATTATCTGCTACATCTTGGTTTGTAGTGACACTAGTAATTTTCATATAGCCACGTGCATTGATAGGACGTGTCTTAATATAACCTAAATTCTTTGCCATTCGAAGAATTGATTCACGGCGTTCAGCAGTATCTAAGAAATTTTCACGTGTATTCATATCTAGTCTAAAGGATAATGAATGACCTAGATAGGCAACCAAGTCTAAGATTGCAATAAACTCAGAACTAGAAATAAAATCATTAAATTTATCTGGATATGTTTGTTGTACATAAGCAAGTAATGCTTCACGTATCGTATCAAAATCATATGCTTTTAGACTAATATTACTATATGCAGTATAAACTGCACTCCAACTTTCACTGGCGAATAAGTTATCAACTCTTTCTTGGCTCATTTTATTCTCTTTCTAAATTTACTGTAAGTTCAACTTGTTCACCAGTCGGAATAATAGAAACTGATAATTTTATGTTTAAACTGTGATCATCGTCTGTTATATTAAGAGTGTTAATCGTTACTCTAGGATCTTCATCTATAATAGAATTTATATCAATGTCAATTAAATCTTTAATTTCTGGTGTCAATGGTTCAAAAATTAAATCATGAATGATACTGCCATAGGTTGGCATCATAACACGCTCGCCTCGACGAGTCATTAAATGATTCATTAAATCTTCAATAATCAAATCTTTGCCATAAAGATTATGATTTATTGCTTTTTTGTTTTTTGTACTAAATCCTGCAAAATTAACTGCCATTGGTTCTCTCAATTTTAAATATTTCGTTAAGAGTATTTATCATCGTATAAACTACGTATATTTAGAAAAAGTACTTGACAACACATAATTTTTACTATACTATGAATGTATTAGGAGTATTATCAATGACTGATAAAGATAAAATAATACCACTTGATTTTTTTAAAAAAAGTAAAAATCGCGAGGTACCATTAATGCAAACAATCACTACAGAAGAAATGTTCCGATTGGAAATAAATGAACTTCAGAAAAATTTATATGCAGCCTATGATCGAATTACAGAACTAAACGAAGAAATACGAAAACTTAAATCTACAAAAAACAAGGAATAATTAATGCCAAATCTAGTACCAATGGTTGTAGACCAATCTGCTAATGGTGAACGAAGTTATGATATCTTCTCACGGCTTCTTAAGGAACGTGTACTGTTTTTAACAGGAGAAGTCAATGACTATCAAGCAGATTTACTTTGTGCACAATTTCTATTTTTAGAAAGCGAAAATCCAGAAAAAGATATTCACTTTTATATTAACTCTCCTGGCGGAGTAGTGACTGCTGGTATGGCGATTTATGATACCATGCAATTTATTAAGCCAGATGTTAGTACAACTGTCATGGGACAAGCGTGTTCAATGGGATCACTATTGGCGACTGCAGGTGCACCAGGAAAAAGATATATTCTGCCCAATGCAAGGCATATGATTCATCAACCTAGTGGTGGTGCAGGTGGCCAAGCAACTGATATGGAAATTCAAGTTAAAGAAATCTTGAAAATGAAACGTTCACTAACTGAAATTTATGTTAAACATAATAGTGCTGGAAAAACACTTGATGAAATGCTGGCATCTATGGAACGTGATAATTTTATGGATCCTCATGAGGCACTAGTGTATGGTTTGGTAGATCAAGTTATAGAACAACGACCTGTTTAACTAAATCCAGGAACGTAACTAAACATTTTGGCAGTCTGAATTCTTAAAGCGGCAAGTCGGTGATCGACTTTGCCGTTTTTTCTTTTAATATTACTCTGTATTTCATCAGTCACATCAAACCATTTTTCATTATTAATTAATTTAATAATATTATGATCGGGTATTTTACTTACTCCTTCATAATAAAAATAATGAAGCAATGCATCATATTGAGGTTGTCCCAATGGTTGTGTCACAAATTGTTCTAACACATTTCCAATAGCACGTAATTGTTTTTCTAAAATTATTTGTGCTGACTGTTTTGTTATTTTTTGACTTTCAATTGAAACTCTTTTTGAAGAAGATGTGATATACCCATATCTAAATTCTACATCAGGTATCTGATAATTATAACCTATGATGCCATTTTTTATTTCTAATGTAGGAATAACATCATTAATGATGGCGTTCTTACTTAAATTAGAAAATACTAGTTCATTCACTGCAAATGATGTAACACGTGTATACGATAGTATATATGTAGGATTACCATTGGTATCATATCCAGTTCCCAAATATGTTCCATATGGAGTTATAGTATGTAGTGGCAATTGAATATAATTCAATAATGAGCCTTTTCTTTTATCATATATCATTTATGCTCTCCACCCGCCTTCATCTCTCGCCTGCTTTAGCCAGCCCGGCGCAGATGCAAATCCATGTGTTGATCCCCACATGCCTGAATCCGCTTTATATGTTGCAACATCCACATGCACACCAACATCGTTCATATAACCCGGACCGACACCAACTGCATTTGCCCCAGCAGAATAACATGCTTTTGCAAATTTCTTCATTATTGGTATATCAGCATTTGAACTAGAACTTAATTTACCTGCGCCACTGTATAACCAAACGTCAGCAGCAAAACCATTATCGTGTCTAGTACTTCCTGTACGTCTTGCTCCCGGTCCAGCAGGATCCTGTCCTCCCGAGAATATAACTACATCAACTCCGGCAGATGCAGCCGCCTGTTCTAAAATACTAAACAAATCATTTCTGATGATTTTATTTCGTGTTCTTCCAGCAAAGTCACTAACATATGTTACTAGTCCGTTGCCATTACCAACTTGATCCTGAATTGCTTCATCATTTATTTTTTGTTGTTCCGGATCATCAGTACTATCATTTATAGCAACACTATTCGGATCTTCAGCAATTGCAGGTACTGTGCCTCCATTCACTGTATTACTTTCGTCTGAACGTGAACTAGTATTAGCAGGTTCTGCCTTATTTCGTATCATTGGCTCATGTGATACCATAGTAGATAAGATACTATCTTCTATTTTTGTAGATTCTAAATTCTGAATATCATTATGTGAGACTGTATTAATTCCCGGTGATATAGCAGCGGTTGGACCATTTAAATGTAATATACCTCCAGTTGTCACATACATATTACTGCCGACTTTAGTATGATTGCTGCCGGCACTATCAAAGAATTGTGAACCTTCACTTTTCAAATGTATCTGATCTCCGCTATTTACTTGAAGATCATCACCAGATTTAATGTTTATTTTTTCAACAGCCTCTATATTAATATTTTGATCTGCACGTAAGTTAAAATCTTTTTCGGTTCTCATACTCATAGAACCCTGTGCATATATCATTACTTCGCCACCAGAACCAATTTCTATCCAACCCGAACCTGTACTATTAATCATATATATTAAATCATTTGTTCCATCTAATATAACACTCGCACCTGATCCTGTTTGGAGACGTATTTGATTTGGATGTACGAAACCATTATCATCAACACTGCCATCATCCATTGTAAGAGCTGTTGAGCCTGGAGTTTTTAAACCAAATACAGTATTTGGTTTAGGTTCTTTATAACTTGCATTGCGTAATGGTGAAGCAGTTGTTTGTCCTCTTACACCATCCGCATATATACCCTGTCTCGCAGTATTAATATTTCTTGGATGATTTTCTGGTACCTGATCTCTTTCCCGTGGATCATTTCTATTATTAGATGCATTGCGTTGATTTCTACCTGTGATTACCTCGTCTGCTGGATCTTCACCATCTTCAGTAACTTTAATTAATCCGTCCTTGCCATTCAATTTAGGAGTTAACCCACTGTCTGCGATATCAGTAGCAACTTCGATATTTGTTGGGGTAACGCTAATTGATGATGTGTTAGCACCTTGTGATTTTGATAATTCAGTATTATTTATTTTTGCACTAGGTTGATCTTTAAATACACCTTCACCTTGACCAGAACCATCGACCTTAGGAGGACCACTAGCCCCTCCAGATGCAATGTCTGGTACCTCTTGTGCTACTGCAAACCAATAACCTTCACTCAACTCGCCATTATCAGCAAAGAACACTAATATCGTAATACCACCAGATGGTGGCACTGCGTGTAGTCCATAACTTCCCGTGGCATTTGAACCACCAAAAGGAGTAGCATATTGAAAATACAAAGGATTTTCTGGATTGCCGCCCAATTTAGGAACATATGCCGCTATTCTACCTCTACCCTCAGGATCAACTAATGGCGATCCATCACGTTTACTACTAACAGTTATAGCATGATATATACCACTTTGTATATTTTTTAAGGCAGGGTTAAGATTTGATTGTTTATCTTTACGTAAAGCGCCGGCTAAACTATTTAAATTCTCATCTTTTAACATATTTTATTCCCCTTGCCCTTCTACTAATACGAAATCATTAATACCTATATCTAATCCAATTTTTTTAGTATCCTCTCCTTGCGACTTTATAATATCTACAGTTGTTACAAGTGGAAGTTCGTTGGTAATCTGATTTCTAATATCTGCTAAATTTTTCGCATACCATTGTGTGTATCTAGGATCATCTGCTGAAATTGTTTCACCTGCCGTCACTGAAGTAGTATCTATTCCGTAACGTTCTGCAAGTTCAGGATTTTCAAAACTGCTATATAAATCAGCCTGAAATGTACTGTTATCGGAAGGATTAATTACATTGACAGTTACAAATTCGCCTTTTATAAGATCATTCCAATTATTTTCTGCCAATTCGTATTGTGCTAAATGCTCATCTGTTATTTCAAACTCATCATTTTCACTTAAATAATCCATTGGCAGAGAAAATCCATCTGATGGTTTAGTTGGAAGAACTGACATATCTTTCATAATATTTACAATACCGTTATTATCTACTGTCACTCGGTCTGCATTGGGAGTAGAGTGTGCATTATCTAAATTTGAAATATTCTCTAATACTGTAGTTTTTAATTGTTCTTGTTCTTCTGCCTCTTTTTGCGTCCAACTCCATTCACTATCACCGCCTGCTAATATGTCATTGTATATTCTGATAGATTTATCTAACTCATCATTAATTTTAAGTAGTTTAGACTCATTGCGAATGGGATCCAATTGTGCGGCTTCATCAATCGCATCATACGCATCACTCAAATTTTCGTAATGACGTTTTTCATCAGCAGATAAATCATTATAACTTCCGCCCGCTTCTGCTATCATTTGTGTCTGTGCATCTTCAATTCTTGCTTGCATAATTGCCTCTCTGGGTGTTTTCAAAGGAGTTGCTGCTATCGTTGCAATAGTTGGTGCATCATATGGCAATGTTTTAACTACATACGGGCTATCGATAGAATTTAATAATTCTGCTTGATCTTGTGGTAGACTATCAATATACTTTCTAACCTTAATACCATTTCGTGTAGAAGCAGCATCTTTGTATCCACTAACTACATCATCGGGCAAATCCAATGCTTCTAATTGTGTTATATTATAATCCAATATTGGACGTGTCGGATCGGTATAACTTTCTGTAGATAATAATGGAAGTGAACCGTCTAACATCATGTTTGCATTTTCTAATTCAATCAGGGTAGGAGGAGTATTATTTATAGAAACAGTATCAACTACTGGAGTCATGAATTCAGATGGTCTAACTGATATCTCATCTACACTACTTGTATTTAACCTATTATAATTTTCAATCTCACTCATAGCATCAACAACAGCAGATGGATCAACTCCTATAGGATTAGTGACAGTTTCACCATCATACACTTGAGTATTTAACAACGCTATCAATTCTGGAGATACTGTTTCTCCGCTATCTTCTAACTCTTGTAGAATTATACTTGCCTCAGCAGGAGTACCAAAAGTATCTTGCATTAATGATTTTACATTTTCAACAGATTCAGTTGCACTAGTAGAACCATAATTACTAGCCATTTGTGCTTCATTTAATAACGAAGTTAACCTTGAAGCCTGTGCAGCAGTCGGCATCGAAGATTCAGATATAGTAGTAGCAAGCGTTGATAAACTGCCTGCCATTGTATTAAAACCATTTTCTGCCACTATTCTAGGATCCATTGCGGCGCTTCTGCCAGTTTCGGGACCAGTTATATCATTTTCACCTGTACCGGACGGATCACCAAATACTCTAGGATCCATTGCGCCGCTTCTGCCAGATTCGGGACTAGTTATATCATTTTCACCTGTACCGGACGGATCACCAAATACTCTAGGATCACTTCCTCTACCACCACCTATACGATTGACAATGCCTTCAAACTCCCCACCTGGTCCAAAAGGAAATCCAGATGCGCCGACAGAGCCACCAGAAAAGATACCAGATCCGTCGCCTTCTACTTTGCCTCTTGGAACTGTAGTCGATTTAAAGTTCGAGGGTATAGGCTGCCTAATACAGTTCAATGTTTGGGTGAATTGTCCTTTACTAAAGGTACTAGTAATTTTTTTAACCATATATAAAAATATATCCAAATTATCAATTTTTATATTATCAAATTGATCTACGCCATCTGCTTTGTTAACAACTAACATCATGTAATTCGTGCCATTAACATTTCCATTGTGTCCTCTAATATCATCAATAGTATTATTGTTTCCAAACTTCTCTTCTTTTGTTTTTTCAGAAGCATAATATTCAACCCAGAATGGATCACCTTTAATAGTCATACTAAGGCGTTGCATACTTAGATCAGCATTTAGAGATTCATTAAATTTACTTCTTGCCAATGATATATTACTTCGATCAGTTGAACTAAATGATGAAACAATTGTACCATTGCGCATGTTAGTTAATACGTCACGCTCAAATGTGATACTATTAAGTGAAATTGCGTCCATCATTGATTGGAATTCGGTATCAGACAGTTTATTCGAGTCCTTGAGAACATCAGCACCAAGTTCTTCTGCTAGTGATATTCCATTTATTGGCGCCAATAATTTAGATCGAACATTTTTATTAAACTCTTCTCTTTCTCTAAGCAATTCTGTTCCCAAAACAGCGAATCCCGCTCCTATTCCAATTTCAATTTCGTCTCTTTCATCTATAGCTTTACTAATACTTGATTTAGTAAGGCCAATATTATTTCCGATCTTATCAAGTGTGGCTTTTTTAAGTCCTATTAATCTTTGATGGGCGGTGGCAATTTGTTCCTTCTGGACAGTTGCAAATAGATCTGGATTTAGTCTTTGTAATTCAGCCATACCATTATCACTGGCATCAATATTCTGATATCGATCCATAACTTGTGCAGCATCTTGTGTTCCACCAATTTCGCTATTAATCATTAAATTACGTGTACGTTCGAATACTTCGTTTTGTTGTTTTAACAAGTCCGATCTTTTTTGTTCTAAATCAGTACTTTGTTTCGATAACGTATTATTAAGTTTATTAAGTTTACCATTGAGTTCGTTATATCTGGCAAATTGTTCTGCACTTAGTAACTTACTTAAATCAGTCTCACCTTTTAAAAACCTATGCCAGGAATATTCATCACCTGGTTCATCGTAACTTTTTATAAGTTGTCGATCTAACGATATCGTTAAATCTAAAATTTGGTCATTAAGACCAGTATATTCATAGTTATATAACTTTCGGCATCTACCTTTATCAAATATTTCAGATAGTAATTTTCTCGTTTCAGAAATTTTTAAACCCTGGTCTAATTTAGATTGAATTATTATTTCACGGTGCATAGTAACATAATATGTAACATCATACGCAGATTTATTTGTAATCATATTATACTCTTTTTGGACAACTCTGGGCACAATACGAATTGCGTTTGAAAAGGCTGGACTTTCAACTAAAAGTTCATTTTTAACCAACGTTGATTGAATACAAATATCATAAAGTAGATGAATAATACTAATTCCAGCAGTTGCTTGTCCAATTTGCTGCGCAATATTAAAACCATTTGCCGCGCGCCGACTAATTTCAGTACTTGCCGAACTTTTATTTGCTAGTTCATTATTCATTTTAGATTCTGCAAATCGCTCTTTGAAATCTTTACTAAATTCAATATTATACGTATTATAATATCCAGTTTGAGATTCTTTAAATCCAGTACCTAATACTGAAATTTTATTTAATTCTGTGACAAACGAATTTAATGTTTCATTTAATGTAGGTTTAATATCAAAGGTTAAGTCGTGTTTTGTTGTGTTCACTACATGTGTAGCAGAAATATAATTTACAGCAGTACCGGTCAAACTAGTTGTAGTTCCAGTAGCGTTTGTTGTTGTATTGATCTGATTTAAACTAGTAATTAAGAATGGAATAACTTTCACAATCGGTAAAGGTGTTGAGTTTGTAGGATTGTCATTGTCATATCCTTTATATGAAATCTTAATAAAATATATTGCAGTACCAATATTTGCATATCCCATAAGATTAGCAAATGTATGTAATGTATCATTTAGATCAGTATTACCGATTTGGATAATATCAAATGAAAGATGTGAATCTATTCCTACCATCTTGGCAACATTTCCATCGCCTGTGCCTAAATTCTCCAAAACTAAATTTTCTATGTTAAATTCTGTAGATGTTGCTGTTTGTGCTATAGTTATTTTATCTACATCATTTGTAGGCCACCCGCCTCTTATTATTGTTTCAAAATCTGTTGTGTCTCTTGATTCATTAAACTTATTGGCTTCTTCTTTTGGAACAAGGAATAGTTCTATATGATATGAATAGTTTTCATAATTATCAAGTTCATTATCCCAAAATATTCCTTTTTCTTCACCAGCGTTCACCACATCCTTCAATGTAGCGAAATCACTTGCACTAAAGAATCCTTTATCGGTTCTTAATTGTGCTAATTCACTTCTTTTTGTGTCTGTTTTAATCCGATTAGAATATTCCTGTTCATATGGCGTAACACGTTTATCAATGTAAGAATTAGGCATTTGATCAAAATTTGTTCCAGCAAGTTTATTTGGGTCTGCAATTGAACTTAAATATCCACGATTTGATGTAGTGTCTAACGATATTATCTCAGATAATCTAGGCGAATCTGGTGTTCTTCCTGGTATAGGGACTCCATCGAATCTTTCGTCCGTATTAGTATTTTCATTTTTTGCAATAGTTGCAACTGTTACTGGTGCTGCATCGGCTAAAGATATACCTTTAGTTATAATCGCATCATTGAAATAACTAGTCGAAGTCGAATCACCTTCAAACCTAATAATCGCATTTACTAGTTTTTTACTATTATCTAGATTATTCTTTAAATCACCAAGATCATGATCCGGATCAACGCCCATTCGCTGTGAAACAAAATCAATATATGCACCGGTATCATTTTCGCCGTACGGCGCCCATCGTGATATTATTTCTCTTACAGTGGATAATTTATGTTTATCTTGATATGTAATTAAAGTTTTCATCATAGCACGTACTCCCATCTCAGGAGAAGCAAAACGTACAAATTTACCATCAGACTGGATCTGCCCATCCCAATTGGTGCCACTGTTTTTTATATTGCCTGGATTATTATTTCTGATACTTAGCACATTAGACATTTTTAGCCCATTCTATCTATGTTAGTTTTTTTAGGAATACGTATAACTTTACCGGCGATAAAGTCATTGATTGGATCCTGGATAGTATCTGGATTACGTAGTGCAAATATCCACCAATATTTAGATGTGCCATATGTCTCAAAACTTAAAAGGTCTGGTCTGTTATCCAATCTTTGTGGAATAGTATACTCAATGTCCATAGGATCTTTAATTATATATCTAGGCTTTTGTATGTCTAAAATTTTATTAAATAGTATTGGAGTATTTCTCCACGGTGATCTATTATCATACATAGCCTTTACCTCTCAAATTTCCTTTTAAATATTCATCTAATGTAAAATTCTCTCTTATACTTTTAGGAGAATATGTAGACATCAATGAAAATACAAATGATCCACTTACTGGCATTCTAATTTTTTCACCTGATGTGCCACTAGAATTTGGTGGACTAAGTTTCCCTTCTGCAGTCATAACACCGTCTTCAACTTCGCGGCGCTCCATTCTCATTATGGCATCGCGATATGTAGTTTGTCTGTCTGTAGAATTGCTAGTTTTTGGATTATCTATTTCTATATACGAAACATCTGCATCCAGATTATATGTAAAATCAGTTATTACAACAGGAACATTTTGATATATGCCATGTGCGTTAAATCTAAGTACGGGAGGAGGTAATCCTCTATCTGTGTCCATTTTACCAAATCTCATTTTCATAGAACCTCTAAAAAAGTCCAATGCTTTTAAAATATGCTTTGCCTGTTCCTCATTTTCGATTAATATTGGTGCAGTAACAGAAAAAGATGCATTACTAGCAGATTCAAAAAATGCTTGTTGAAAATTGGAATGTGTTGTAGCCGCTTGTGAATAATTTGCATTAATAATATTTGAAACTGTAGGCGTATAAGGAAAGTTAAACCGCCTTATTCCACTTTCGTCCAAGCGACCACTCGGGTCAATAATATTCACAGGTTGCTGATCTGTGTATGGATTATACGCCATAACTGTTTCTCCTAGATTACATCAGTATTTATCACTATATAAACTACGTATATTTACAAAATATAATATAGGTTGACAAATATATAAAAAACGTGTATAATGATACTAATTATTAGGAGATTACAAAAATGGCCAGGCGGCAGAACTATTTAAACAACCGAGATATGTTAAAGCAAATTCATATTTCAAAATCTAATTTTTCTTGGTTTGAAGATCGCGATCTATATAATCAATTTGATGTTATAATTGATAATATTGCAGGTGAATTAGATTTAAAAACAGAACTAAATTCATTAATGGATGTTGCAAGACAAACAAAAGCAGATCGTATTCAAAAGGCTGCTTGGGATTTGAATGTGGATAAAAAGAAAAAACAAATTGATTTTTTGGTAGATAAAAATTCATTTAATGAAGAAGAATTAGTATTTCGTGTTATGACATTTGAACATATACCTGATGAACCAGGTAGAAAACTAAATCCTAAGACTGTTGCGGATCATAAAGTTAAATTAAACTTTCCACCATTCAAGCATTATATTCTCAGAAATGGCGAAGTTGCTGAGGTGGGCATATCACATTTCAATAAAGATAAAGAATTTGACTTGACATCAGGTAAGATTACTGCTACATTAGCGAATATGTATATCAAACTGGTAGAACGCTATTCACAGCGTGGCAACTGGCGCGGCTATACATATATCGACGAAATGAGAGGACAAGCCCTGCTACAGTTAACACAGATTGGACTACAGTTTAATGAAGCAAAATCAGATAATCCATTTGCTTATTATACGGCTGCAGTTAATAATTCATTCACACGTGTTCTTAATATTGAAAAGAAAAATCAAGGCATTCGTGATGATCTATTAGAGAAATCAGGACAGGCACCCAGTTGGACTAGACAACTCGAACATGAAATGAAGTCACAGGAACGATGGAAGAAAATTATTAGAACTAATATCACCGACGAACAAATACCAACAGAAACTATTAAAGAGATTTACGCAGACGATGAATGATAATTTATTCAAGAAATTAGCATACTTTACAGATATACATTTTGGAATGCGAAACAATGCACAGCAACACAATAAAGATTGTAGCGATTTTGTTGACTGGTTTATTCTAGAAGCAAAAGAACGTGGATGCGAAACGTGTATATTCGGAGGTGATTGGCATCACAACCGTGCTAGTTTAAATATATCAACTATGAAATATTCAATTGAGAGTTTGCGCAAACTCAATAATGCATTTGAAAATGTTTATTTCATTAAAGGCAATCATGATTTATTTTATCGTGAAAGTCGTGAGGTTAGCAGTGTAGAGTTTGCTAAAGAATTTGAAAATATCACAGTAGTTGATAATACAACCATTAAGGGCGATGTGGCTCTAGTGAGTTGGCTGGTAGGCGACGAATGGAAGCGTGTTCCTAGTATTAAATCCAAGTATATGTTTGGACACTTTGAACTACCCACATTCAAATTAAATGCAATGGTTGAAATGCCAGACCATGGTGGTCTGAAGCGTGAAATGTTTGCAAACCAAGACTATGTATTTACTGGTCACTTTCATCAGCGACAAGTTAAAGATAATATCATCTATACTGGTAATGCATTTCCACATAATTTTTCTGATGCATGGGACGATGATCGTGGATGGATGTATTTGGAATGGAATGGTGAACCAGAATTTTTTGCATGGAAAGATGCACCAAAATATAAAACTATAAAACTATCACAGTTACTTGATAATCCTACAAAATATTTATTGCCCAAATCAACAATTAAGATTTCATTAGATATCGATATTTCATACGAAGAAGCAAACTTTATCAAAGATACATTTATTGATACATATTCACTGCGTGATGTAACACTTGTTCCTGTTAAAACAAATGAACATGAAGAAGATATGGGTGCAGAAATACACTTTGAAACTATTGACCAAATTGTATTGTCGCAATTAGCATCGCTTGACGGCAGTTTTAATAAGAATGTTCTGATAGAGATTTACAATGACCTCTAAAAAAGTATTAATAACAGGTAATAAAGATTATGGACTTTGTAAAGAAATATGTCATATTTTT
>Ga0206131_10002352_pt1 | contig 23045 bp, 21 predicted proteins | sample Helgoland_Spring_FD_148636 | JGI IMG/M metagenome (GOLD analysis project Ga0206131, IMG submission 148636) | Pelagic subsurface seawater microbial communities from Kabeltonne, Helgoland, North Sea - Helgoland_Spring_Bloom_20160517_1 | ecosystem: Environmental > Aquatic > Marine > Epipelagic ...
CTATCAAAGAGGAAAATTGCCTTAAATTGTTCCAACCAATTTTCAGATTTTAAAGCACTTTTACTTAACTCATTATAATAAGTCCCCAAATTGTTCCACGTGGAACCTATTTATAACACACTCAACTATAATGAATAATTACTATATATTAATCAAAATATATTTCAAATTTCATTGGTTATTGATGACTACGATAAAGCTATCAAGTATTACCAATCAATACTTGCATTCGAATTAATTGAAGATACAGACTTGGATAATGGAAAAAGATGGGTTAGAATTTCACCTTCTGGTTACAAGGACTTTGCTTTACTGTTAACCAAAGCAAAAACAGAAGGACAAAAGAAAGCAATTGGTAATCAAAGCAGAGGTCGTGTATTCTTATTCATACAAACAGATAATGCCATTAGAGATTTTAATAATTACAAATCCAAAAACGTAGCCATTATTAGAGAACCATCAAATGAACCATATGGAACAGTCTTTGTTTTTCAAGATATATACGGTAACCTTTGGGATGTCATACAACCACTACCAAAGTAAAGTATCGTTTACACCATATTTGTCTTCTAACATATATTAAATACATTTCTAATATATATTTAAACTAATAATTAAGCAATTGGAGTTAAAAAATCAAATATTTTTATATATTCGGATCATTAAAACAAACATCACATATGAATAAATTATTGACCTTTCTGTTGCTATTTGGACTAACCAGCTTACTGGCTCAAGAAAATATAAATAACAATAAGTTTAAGCAATTAAATAACGACTTGCCAACACCTAATTCTTATAGGTCTGCATCTGGAGCTCCTGGTCATGAATACTGGCAACAACGTGCTAATTATAATATGAAGATAAGAATTGACGATCAAGATCAAAAGTTGTTTGGTGAAGAAACTATTACATATCATAATGAATCTCCAGATGATCTGACCTACCTGTGGCTGCAGCTAGATCAAAATGTTAGATCAAAGGACTCACATACTCATGATATAAAAACATCAACAATTAGAAATAAAATGTCAACTGGCCAAATCGATAACATGACTCCTGATTTTGATGGTGGTTTCAATATTGAAAAAGTTACAGATAAAGTAGGCAAAAATCTTAGGTACACCGTTAATAAAACTATGATGCGAATAGATTTGCCCGTCACCCTGAAATCAAAAGAATCATATACATTTGATATAAAGTGGTGGTATAATATCAACAATACAAAAGAAATTGGAGGACGTTCAGGTTATGAAAACTTCAAAGAAGATGATAACAACGTGTATGTGATTGCACAATATTTTCCAAGAATGTGTATGTATAATGATATTTATGGATGGCAAAACAAACAGTTCTTAGGAAGAGGGGAATTTACTCTATCATTTGGGGATTACAATGTTGAAATTACAGTACCAAGTGACCATTTGGTTTCGGCAACTGGAGAACTACAAAACCCAGACAAAGTTTTATCAAAAGATCAAAAGTTAAGACTAAAACAAGCAAGATCATCACATGTACATCCAGTAACAATTGCTACATATGACGAAGCTGAGGAAAGAATAAAAACTAAAGAAACCAAAACCAAGACTTGGAAATTCAAAGCTGATAATGTTCGAGATTTCGCATTTGCAACATCCAGAAGGTTTATCTGGGATGCACAGGGAGTTCCAATGCCTGACGGTCGGACAGTAATGGCTATGTCAATGTGGACCAAAGAAGGAGATTGTTTATGGTCTAAGTACTCAACAAAAGCTGTAGCGCATTCTATAAAATGGTACTCGCATTATACTTTTGATTACCCTTATCCAGTAGCTTGGTCAATAGATGGAAGTATGGGTATGGAATATCCGATGATTTGCTTTAATTTTGGAAGATGTGAAGATGATGGTACCTATTCACAAAGAACAAAATATGGACATATTGGAGTTATTATTCATGAGGTGGGACACAACTGGTTCCCTATGATAGTAAATTCAGATGAAAGACAATGGACATGGATGGATGAAGGACTCAATACCTTTCTACAATATCTAACTGAACAACAATGGGAGAGAGACTATCCATCTAGAAGAGGGCCCGCTAATAAAATTGTAGATTACATGAAAGGTGATAAAACAAATATTTCACCTATCATGACAAACTCAGAATCAATATTTCAATTTGGAAATAATGCATATGGTAAACCAGCAACTGCATTAAATATTCTAAGAGAAACTGTAATGGGAAGAGAATTATTCGATTACGCTTTTAAAGAATATTCAAACAGGTGGAAATTTAAACATCCATCACCTGCTGACTTCTTTAGAACAATGGAAGATGCCTCAGCGGTTGATTTAGATTGGTTTTGGAGGGGCTGGTTCTACACAAACGACCACGTAGATCTATCTTTAAATACAGTTAAATATTATCAAGTAGAAACAAAAGATCCCAGAGCCAAAAGTAAAAGAGAAAAAGAAGAACGAGCAGCAGAAAGAGAAAATATTTCTGTCATAAGAAACAGAGAACAAATTCTTGAAACTTTAAACGAAAAAGATTCAACAATAGACGATTTATATACAAATTACGATGCATTAGATGTTGATGCTATAGATGATAAGGAATATAAAGAATTTATGGAAACTTTGTCGGAAGAAGAAAAAGAACTTTTAGAAGGAAATGATCATTTCTATCAATTAGAATTTGAAAATAAAGGTGGAATACCCATGCCAATTATTCTTGAATTTGCTTATGAAGATGGCACAACTGAAATTAAAAGAATACCTGCAGAAATATGGAGATTTGGACGATCCACTATTACCAAAGCGTTCATTACAGAAAAAAAGGTCATTAATATAACTTTAGATCCTTTTTTAGAAACTGCAGATATTGATACTGATAATAATAGCGTCATCCCACAAAAATCTCCGGATAGATTCGAATTATTTAAAAGAGGAAATAATAATAGAAGAAGAGGGGGTGGTGAAAATCCTATGCAAAGGGCTGCACGTGCAAAGAAATTAGAACAGCCTTAAATGAACACATTATAAAAAAAGCATAGCAATAATTTGCTATGCTTTTTTTTATATATCCCTTAAATTTAATAATTATATTTTCTTTAAGAAATCGCTTAGATAATCATTAAACTCATCAGGCCTTTCCATCATTGGAGCATGACCGCATTTATCAATAAAATACAAAGTAGAATTAGGAAGAAGCTCATTAAACTTATCCGCAACAAAAGGAGGTGTCACATCATCTTGTTTACCCCAAACTAAAAGTGTAGGATTTTCAATTAAATGAATTTTCTTTTCTAAATTATTTCTTACAGCAGACTTTGCCATAACAACAATTCTTATTGCTTTTGATCTGTCATTTACTGTATCGTATACCTCATCGACAAGTTTCTTTGTTGCTATAGCAGGATCATAAAACACCATCTCTGCTTTCTTTTTAATAAACTCGTAATCACCCCGTTTTGGAAAAGTATTGCCCATTGCATTCTCAAATAAACCAGAACTACCTGTAAGTATCATAGAACTAACTTTATCAGAATTACCTAACGTATAAAGCTGGGCAAGATGTCCACCAAGAGAATTTCCCATAACATGAACCTTTCTAAAACCTTTATATTCGACAAACTCCTCGATATACTTAACCATGCCTATTAAACCTAAAGCTTTTAATGGCATTTGCATAATAGGAAGTATTGGACTCACAACATTATACTCATCGCCAAACCTATCAATCATAAATTCAAAGTTACTTAGCTCTCCAAGCAACCCATGTAATAACAATAAAACGTCTTTACCTGGAGAAGTCTCAATATATTTATACTTACCGTCCTCTAATAATTCTTTATTCATCTATGCTCTTAAATTGCTCCTAAATATATATAAATTAAATAATGCAAATCCAAATATAAAGATAGCAATTGCTTGGTGCATTACACCATAGAATACTGGTATTGTCGACTTAGAGTTGATTAAGGTCAAAATACCAAGTAAAACTTGCACGTTTAACAATATTATCAAAGCAATATTAGGCTTATAAAATAAATTTCGCATAGGATATCGTAAAACCTTTATAGCAAAGTAAATTCCTAAACCATAAACAAAATATCCCCAGCTCCTATGTAAAACATGTATTAATGCGGGCATCAATGCATCCTTATCATAATTTACTATCCCATCTAAAGTCCAATTAGATGCATCCATCAAAACAGAAGGAAACATACTGCCATTCATATCAGGCCAACTAGGGTAATAAAGCGATGCCCTCATACCAGAAAGTATAGCCCCAAAGAAAATTTGAATACAAATAAAAACAAAAAGGTATTTCGAAAACTTAGAAAAATAACGATTATCACTAATTATTTTTCCATCATAAAAAACGTGGAACGTTGTCCAAAGAAGAAATCCTAAAGTCAACAACGCTATGCCTAAATGCAAAGAAAGCTTGTAAGCATTTACCCAAGGCCTCTCCACCAAACCACTAGCCACCATAATCCACCCAAAAATAGCTGCTAACATAGCGGAGATAAACACATATCCCATCCGTCTTAATAAATCTTTATCAATCCATTTTTTGAAAATAAAAAAGATAAGAGGGAAAATAAAAACAAAAGCCATTATTCTTGCCCATAGCCTATGGAAATATTCCCAAAAGTAAATGAATTTAAATTTATCCAAATTCATTCCTTGATTGATCATGTTATATTGTGGAGTAGCTTTATAAAGATCAAATTCTTGTTGCCAAGCAGAATCAGTTAAAGGAGGAAGTGTGCCAGTAACTATTTCCCATTTAGTTATTGATAAACCCGAACCCGTAATTCTAGTTATTCCTCCAATGATAATTTGAAAGAAAAGTAATAAACAACCAGCAATCAACCAAGCCTTAATATATTTGTTATAGATCATTCTAATATTTATTCTACTAATTCATTTTATGTCAATATTGTTTTCTTTTATTGCAATTTAAATAACTTATAAACACTCTTAATTAGTTATAAAATTATTTAAATTAAAAAAAAGGTCTCATTATTAAGGGTGTTAGCTTCTTAATAACTTTATTTGATTTAGTACCTGAATTATGTAATCTACATTCTTCTATTACTTAACTCACATCTTACCAACACCAGAAACACAATAAAATTATAACTTATAGCTTATTTAAACATCTTGTTGATAAGATTACATGTTCATATATAATTCTTGTGTTGATGTCAGTAATAGAATAAATAGTATTGAACAAAACTTAATAAAAAACACATTTTAATTTATTATAATATATAATTAATTGTAAATTGTTTCCTTCTAAAAAAGGGTGTTAATAACTCATATTTATCAACATATAAACTAACACAATGCGAGCAGTTATACAGCGGACTAAGATGCCTGCTGAAGTAAAAGTTGAAGGTAGAGTTATTGGTAATATTTCAAAAGGACTTATAGTTTATATTGGTTTCGAAGATGATGATAATAATGATGATATTACATGGTTATCAAATAAAATAGTCAATCTTAGAATTTTTAATGATGAGTTAGGTAAAATGAACTTGTCTGTTAAGGATATTGAAGGAGAAATATTACTTATAAGTCAGTTTACTTTGTTCGCAAGCACTAAAAAGGGCAATAGACCCTCATTTTTGAGATCTGCAAAACCGGATTATGCTAATAAAATATACGAAACCTTTACGGAGCAAATCCGTTCTACACACGACATCAAGGTATCTTGTGGTATATTCGGAGCAGATATGAAAGTAAGCTATATTAACGATGGCCCGGTAACTATAATAGTAGATACTAAAAACAAAGAATAATATGACAATTAGTGACTATCAAAAAAAAGTTGATGATTGGATAAGAGAATATGGTGTAAGGTATTTTTCAGAAATGACAAATATGCTTATTTTAACAGAAGAGGTAGGGGAATTAGCTAGGCTTATGGCACGAGAATACGGAGAACAATCGTTTAAAAAGCCAGAAGATAAATTGAATGTAAAAACAAAAATTACTGATGAGTTAGCAGATATACTATTTGTAACCACTTGTTTAGCAAATCAAATGGATATTGATATTGAAAATGCACTGAATAAAAATTTAGCTAAGAAGACATCACGTGATAAAACACGGCACTTAAATAACTCAAAATTGTAAAATTGAATCGCGATTTAACTATATCAGAAAAATTAGAAAAAGAGCTAAGTCTTAAAGAGTTACAAATAAAGAGTTTGCTGACAATCACACAAGCTATAAATGACAATGTATCTACTGAAGGTCTATTTAATATGTACCGCTCTTTTTTGAGTTGGGAAATGGGCATAGACAAAATGATATTATTTGTAAAAGGTGAAGATAGCTGGCAAACAGCCACAGATATAAATGTAGATCAAGAATATCACACAACACTTATAGAAGAATGTCTACAGTATAATCGATTACATACAGTAAAAGAAGAAGATCATAGTCATATTAAATTATTTGACATCATTATACCTGTATTTCACAAATCTTATGCAATTGCTTATGCTTTGATTGGAGGTATTAAAGAAAAAGAGGATATATATAATAAAATTCAATTTATTACGACAATTACAAATATTATTGCCGTTGCAATTGAGAATAAACGGCTTTTTAAAAAGCAAATAGAACAGGAAAAACTTAATAAAGAACTAGAGTTAGCTAAAGAATTTCAGCAACGGTTGATTCCAGAAAATATACCTCAAAGCAAATTTTATGAGGTAGAAACATATTATAAGCCTCACTTTAATATAGGTGGAGATTATATTGACTTTATGAAATTCAGCGAAAATAGATTTGCCGTTGTAATTGCTGATATATCAGGTAAAGGTGTTGCTGCAGCTTTATTGATGTCAAACTTTCAAGCAATGTTACAAAGTTTGATTTTTCAGTACAGAGACTTAGAGACGTTCGTCTTTGCATTAAATCAGGCTGTCTATAGAATTACAAAAAGTGATAAATTTATTACTTTCTTTATTGCTGAAATAGATACAGAGAAAAAAGAGCTTAGATATATAAATGCAGGACATTATCCACCTTTATTATTTAATGATGGTCAAATGCAAGAACTAAAAACAGGCAGCACAGTAATTGGAGCATTTGAAAAATTGCCATTTATAAATGAAGAAAAAATTAAACTGGCACCAAATGCATTTTTATTCTGCTTTACAGATGGACTAGTAGATATTCAAAATGAAGCGGGAGAATATTTTGAAGAAGATAAATTAAAGGAATTTATTTATAAGAATAAAGACAAACCTTTAGTGGAGTTTAATAATAAACTTATCGAAACAGTAGAAGCATTTAAAGGAGAAAGAGAATATGTTGATGATATCGCTTTGTTAACAACCAAAGTAATTTAGATGAAAAAAAGTAAAAAGGTAGCAGTTTTGTTGGCATTTTTTGGAGGCATTTTTGGTCTACACAAATTTTACCTTCGTGATATTGGTGGTGGAATATTTTATATATTCTTTTTCATCTTTATGTCTAGTATAATTAAGTTTCCTGTAACAGTTATACTAGGCATTATAGATGCTATTAATATGCTAGGAATGTCTGAAGAAAAATTTGATAGAAAGTATAATAAAAATGTTAGAGAATTTCAGCAAAGGAGAACATCTAGAGAAACTAGGAGTTCAAGAACCAATACACGAAGACAAAGTAGAGAAGATATTGCACGTGATCGTCGAAAAGCAGATACAAGCAGGTATCAAGTAAATAAAACCCCAAAAAGGCAAAGATCAAATCCTTTTAAGAAAACAGCATATGCAAAGTATAAAGATTATGATTTGGAAGAAGCGATTGTTGATTATAAACAAGCTTTAGAAATTGCACCAGAAGATAAAGAAATTCACTTTTATATGGCTGCTGTTTATTCTATGCTAGAGAAAAAGGAAAAATCGTTTTTTCATTTTGATAAAGCTGTACAATTTGGATTGAAGCAAACGAGAAAAATTTTAGAAATGGATGAGTTTGCATATTTGCGTGTACAGAAGGAATTTGAAAATTTTAAAAAGAATAATTTTAAAATAGTATCAGAAAATAATACGGCATCGCCAAATGAAGAATTGGTATTGGATGATTTGTTATTAGCACGATTAAACAAATTAAAAGAAATGCGCGAAAGAGGATTGCTATCTGAGAATGAGTTTTTAGCCGAGAAACAAAAAATAATCCGCCCTTAAAAGATGATAGCAAAAGAACTTATATCTAATTTAATACTGCCATTAAGCCCAAGTGATACATTGGAGGAAGCATTGACTATTATGTCGATTTACCACGTGAAACATTTACCTATAGTTGAAAATGAGAACTTGGTTGGTATTCTATCTGAAGATGATGCAACTACTAATGACCCAGGCACCTATGTAAGGGATATACCTACAAGTAGTGCATATAGTTTTGTGTCAAAAAATGACCATGTATTTGAAATACTTGGCAGACTAGCACAAAATAAAATGACTACAGTTCCGGTAGTAGATGAGGATGAAAAGTTTGTGGGCATAGTTACTCAAGAAGACCTTGTTAAATATTATGCCAATTCATTTTCTTTTAAAGAGCCCGGTAGTATAGTTGTTATCGAGACATCCCGCCGCGAATACTCATTGTCAGAAGTTTGTCGTGTAATCGAGTATGAAAACGCATCTATACTTTCCACCTTTATAACAGCAATAGAAAATACAGAGGTTTTGCTACTTACTATAAAAATTAACCAACAAGAAATTAGTACCATAATTACAGCTCTAGAACGATATGGTCACAATATAAAGGCTAGCTTTACTGAGGATGAATTTGAAGATAATTTAAAAGATAGATATGATCAATTAATGAACTATCTTAATGTTTAAATTCTTCTCAATATTATTATTTTTCTCATTTCTTTTTTCTTCACCTCTAAGTGCTCAATCAGATTATTTTGTAATAAATGATATTTTGATCTCGGGTAATAACCATACCAAACGTAAAGTAATTTTAAAGGAAATTAATTTTAAAGAAGGTGACACTATTTATATAAATAAACTGGATAAAGTTCTGCCTCAAATTAAATTACAAATTTTAAGTACAGGTTTATTTAATGCTGCTAGAACTAATATTAAGAACTATAACACAAGCACTAGACTAGCGGATATTAGCATTGAGTTAGAGGAAAACTGGTACGTTTTTCCCGTACCCATATTTGAACTGGCAGATAGAAATTTTAACGTATGGTGGAAAGAACAGGGTAGGTCTCTTGATCGGGTTAATTATGGTTTCAGGGTCTCTCATTATAACCTTTCAGGAAATAAAGATCCTCTTAAGTTAAAAGTCCATTTTGGTTATACTAGAAAATACGAAATCACCTATGTTTATCCATATTTATCAAAGGACGCTAAATTAGGAATTGGTGGATCTATATTTTATTCAGAAAATAAAGAGATTGCTTTTCAAACTATAGGCAATAAAACACAGTTTGCCCAGTTACCGGATGAAAGAAAGCTGTTGTCAAGGTTTCGGATTGGACCAGATTTGCGGTTTAGACCAAACGCCAATAACTTTCATGGTTTGAGATTAGAGTACCATAACAATAAGATTAATGATTACGTATTAACAGACTTGAATCCAAACTATTTTTTAGACGGTAAAACAGATATAAGGTTCTTTTTTATTCAGTATGAATATAACCATGACCGAAGGTTGTACCGTCACTATCCTTTAGGGGGTTTTTTATATTTTATAAATATAAAAAAAGAAGGCCTTGGAGTATTCAATGACTTTAACAATCTAAGTGTAACCCTTGGTGTCGAAAAACATGCTCAGTTACAAGAAAAACTTATATTTAGTACTAGGAACAAAGCAAAGACAAACCTGATAAGAAGTCAGGTTTCTTTTGCTAACAATACTGGACTTGGTTGGAATAGTGATATTGTCAGTGGTTATGATTTATATGTAATGGATGGTACAGATTACCTGATAAGTATGAATTCAATTAAGTATCTTTTGTTTGACAACAACCTGAACACTGTTAGGTGGTTGCCAAGACAGTTTAGAAAAATGAATTTGACGATATTTCTACGCGCCAATATGGACTTTGCATATGTAAATGAGAAAACATATGTAGATACAAATTCATTAAACAATAGGGTTATATATGGTTATGGTCCTGCTGTAGATATAATTTTCTTTAATAACTTTATATTTAGTTTTGAGTTCAGTTTTAATGATATTGGAGAAAAAGGATTGTTCTTTAGTAACTCTATAGCATTTTAGCTTATATTTTGGATATTGTAATCTCAGGTGTTCTGTATTCAAACACATAGTTATATTTGTATATAAACTTGTAAGTATGAAAGCATTTATTTTTGGTCAAAAATGGAAGGAAGTAGATACCCCGCATATCAATAAATTGTTGGAAAAACTGGTATCTGCGGAATTCGAATTCAAAGTATATGATAAGTATGCTGAACAATTACCAAAGCTTACAATAAATTTTGACACATTGTCTAGCCATGAAGAGCTAAGGTTCTTTAATCCAGATGTTATTATAACTCTCGGTGGTGATGGTACTATACTTTCAGCTGTACCATTGATTAGGGAGATGGAAACACCAATAATGGGTTTAAACCTGGGAAGGTTGGGTTTTTTAGCAAGTATTGAACAAGAAAGAATAGATAAAGCTATAAATGATTATGTGGCGGGTAGATATACAGTTATTAAGAGAGCAATGTTAAAAATCATATCAAATCCAAAGGTTTTTGGAAATGATAACTTTGCTTTGAATGACTTCACACTATTAAAAAGAGATAATTCCTCGATGATAGTTTTGCATACTTTTATTGATGGAGAGTTTTTAAATTCTTATTGGGCAGATGGATTGATTGTTTCAACACCAACTGGATCAACGGGGTATTCATTGAGCTGTGGGGGACCAATTGTTTTCCCTTCTTCAGATAACTTTGTGTTAACACCAGTAGCGCCGCACAATTTGAATGTTAGGCCAGTTGTTATATCTGGTAAACATGAAATTACATTTAAAATAGAAGGGCGAGCGGATAATTATTTATGTTCGATGGATAGTCGATATGCTGTTATCAGAGCTGACCAAGAAATAAAATTGAAAAAAAATGATTTTTCTACCAACCTTATTTGCTTGGAAGGCGATAACTTTATGAAGACAATTAGAAATAAATTAAATTGGGGATTAGATAAACGAAACTAATGATTGTAAAAATCAAAGTAGGCGACTTATTGTTTAGTTGTAATCTTAACACAGGACACGATATTTCTATACCCTTTAAAAATGATTCTGGTGTAATAGCATTTGGGGCTGATGCATATAGTTCAAAACCATATAAAGCAGGTGACTTTATAGGAGCACTAGAAAACGGATCTCCTGTTAATTTTTACAATATATATATCAACCCACATGGCAATGGTACACATACTGAATCCGTTAGGCATATTGACAATAGAGGTTTATCTATATATGAAACGTTAAAAACCAGTCATTTTGTTTCTAAGTTGGTGACACTAAAGCCCGAAACCTTAAATGATGGGGATAGAATAATTAATAGCGAACATTTTGAAAGACTTGGCGATATAAAAAACGTGGAAGCTTTAATAATAAGAACCATGCCGAATTCTAAAAAGAAACTAGAAAAAAACTATACAGGGACAAACCCTTGTTATGTTGATTTTGAATTTATACAGAGACTCAATAACTCAGAAGTTAAGCACCTGCTTATTGATATGCCAAGTGTAGATAGAGAAATAGATGGAGGTAAATTATCTGCACATAAAGCATATTGGCAAATAGATAAGGATATTGCTATGGATAAAACAATTACTGAGATGATCTATGTTGACAATGACATACAAGATGGTTTATATTTGTTAAACCTGCAGACTATTTCTGTGGACATAGATGCCAGTCCATCGAAACCAATAATATATGCATTGAAAGAGATATGAGTTTTATAAATGAAATAGAATATTATGTTTATGATGAATATATCGAGTTAGGTAAAGAAGCCTACCATGAAAAAATTCATTATTTTGAAGCTCACCAATTGCATATATTAAACCTGCCTCTTAACCAAAGCATAGAGCTCCAATGTGATTATATTGAGGCTTTACATCAGACAAACAGATACTTTAAAGTATTAAATAAAGTAGATGATTTAATTGGGGCAATAATTTATGAAAATGTATATCATATAAAAGGAACGGATGTTTATAAATCCATGTTGTTTATCAAAGCAGACTCATTATATAATACCATTGATTATAAAAAGGCAAATCACGTAATATCTGAATTGATAAAGATAGATGGCAATAATAGTTTGTGTAAAACGCTATTTGTAAAAAACAACGTTGATAACTTAAGGTATGAAGGACAAAAGGTTCACGCAGTTGGTATTCTGTTATTTTTAACCTCGGCCTTTGTGATAGGTACGGAAATATTGATGATAAGAAGTTTTTATAACGAATGGATTGATATATTTGTGGCGATAAGAAATATTTTGTTTTTATGTGGGGTCGTATTGATCGTTGGACAAGAAATTAACATAAGAATGAAATCATTAAAAGCATACAATCAACTTATAAAATAAGCCAGTGCATTTTTCAACAAAACACAAATACAAAACAAGAAGAGAAAAAAACAGAGACGTTTGGCGTAAAGTCAAAATGGCTTTTATTGTATTTACGATTGCACTCGTGGTGTGGGTAATTAAAAACAGAGTTTATATCAACGATTATTTCTTTACGGAGTATTGATTTTTTAGCAATTTACTTTTCTAAATAGGGCATTCGATTAATTTTATATTTTATAGAGTCTCCCCCCGGGCGCTTAGATGTTTCTCGCGGCTATAAATAATTACTTTATGCAGTAATTACCTTTTTAAAATGGCCCTCCATTCGTCCCGTTCCATTTGGTAAACATATGCCAAGTAAGCTATAAATATTCCAGTGTTAATCGAATACAACTTTAATCCAGTAAGGTTTTGATAATTGTAAAAACCAAAATATAACAGGATTGAAATGAGGAAAATCGAAAAAAGTATTTTACCCACAGGATAGGAAATAGGATGCTTTTTTTGACCAATTACATATGCTAACGTAACCATAATAGCGTATGCTGTTAAAGTTCCCCAAGCACAAGCACTATAACCAAGGTCTCCAATAAAAATAAAGGCAATTATAAAAGTGGCAATTGCTCCAATTACTGAGATTACTGCGCCATAAATTGTATTGTCCGAAAGTTTATACCATATAGAAACGTTATGGTATACTCCAAGTAGCATATAAGCAATCAGTAGAATGGGTACAATTACCAGGCTTTCACGGTAAGAAGGTGGCAAAGCTACTTTTAAAATGTCCATAAACAATACCAGTCCTAAGCAGACAACCCCACCAATGAGAACAAAGATGTTACATATTTTTCCATACATCTTCTCCTTATCCTGCTCAGAAGAATTATTAAAGAAAAATGGCTCCGCGGCATAATTAAAAGCACCTATAAAAAGTGCAAAAAAGCCAGCAACCCTTCTGGATGCATCATAAACGCCACTTGATGAAACGTTTTCATTTGCACTACCGTCACTCAAAAACTGAATCATTTGAACACCAAAATATTGTATAAAATTATTAGCCATTCCAACTATAACCAATGGAATTACATAAGGAACTATTTTCTTTACTAGGCTGGGTGAAATTTTTAATTTAAAACCTTTTACATAATATAATAGAATTAATAAGTAGATACCGCTTACAAAAACGTTTACAAGAAAAACGTAATCTATTATTGAAGGAAACCTTGGCAGCCAACTCAAAACACCATCTTGATATTTTGGGTACACCGCTAAGAAAAAGATTATAAGTAAACTGGTCACCAGAACATTTGTGATCTTAAAAACAGTAAATTGCTTGGCTTTGTTTTGCAAACGCAATTTTGCATACCCAACCAATGCTATTATATCAAAGGCAAGAATGAAGCTGAACCACCTGACATAATAACCATCTCCAGAAAACCCAATTAGAGCTGCAATATCGTCACTCCAAATAAAGCTGATACACAGAACGAGAACAGCACTTAATGTTACAAGGCTGGCTGTTGTGTTATAGCTTTCTTCTATACTTTCTTTTTTATTGCCAAATCTAAAAAGTGCAGTATCTAGTTTTAAGGAGAACAGCACGATTAAAACGGTCATGTAAGAGTATAGTATAGAATATATTCCAAACTGATTTTGACCCTCTTTTCCAAGTAAATACGTTAGATATATAGTTATAAGCAGCAAATAAACCACCTTAGAAAGTATAGATCCTATACCATATATAACTGCTTGTCCAGCAAATTTTTTAATACTACTCATAAAACTATAAAAATAAGAGGTTTAACACCCACTTCTTGGTTAATTAACGCTAGAATACGACGGATTTATGTAGATTTGCTCGGATTTTAAAAAGTACGATATGCTAAACATAGAACTTCTAGAGAAAATAACACAAATCCCAGGTGCTCCAGGACATGAGCACAAGATAAGATCATTTATTAAAAGTCAGCTAGAAGGAATAGTTGATGAGCTGTACACAGATCCAATGGGTAACTTAATTTCAGTTCATAAGGGGAAATCTGATAAAAAAATGATGATTGCCGCCCATATGGATGAAATAAGTTTTGTGGTATCGCATATCGATGATGAAGGTTTTATCAAGTTTCACACATTAGGAGGGTTTGACCCTAAGACCCTAACAGCGCAGCGAATTATTATTCACGGGAAGAAAGATATTATGGGTGTAATGGGTACAAAACCAATTCACATCATGACAGCTGAAGAGCGAGCTAAGCCACCTAAAATACAGGATTATTTTATTGATACTGGATTGTCAAAAAAGGAATTAGAAGAGATTGTTTCAATAGGAACTCCAATAACAAGAGAGAGATCTTTTATAGAAATGGGTAATGCCGTTAACTCAAAAAGTATTGACAATAGAATATCTGTTTTCATGCTGGTTGAAGCTATGAAAGAGTTGAAAGGACAAGACTTGCCAATGGATGTATATGGTGTGTTTACTGTTCAAGAAGAGGTTGGACTGAGAGGTGCAACAGCAGCAACAATGGGTATAGATCCTGATTTTGCTATCAACTTAGATGTTACTCTCGCATGTGACGTACCCGGGTCAGCAAACCATGAACGTATTACTGACCTAGGGAAAGGGGCAGCAATAAAAGTTTTGGATGGTAGAACGATTTGCGATTATAGAATGGTAGAGTTCATGAAGCAAATAGCAAAAAAAAATAAAGTAAATTATCAGCTGGAAGTTTTACCTGCTGGTGGAACAGATACGGCAAGTATGCAACAATTTGCTAGAGGCGGGTCAATTGCCGGAGGTATTTCTATTCCATGTAGATACTTGCACCAAGTGATTGAAATGGCTGACAAAAGAGATGTGCGTGAAGCGATAGATTTATTGAAACATTGTTTACTGGCAATGGATGATTTTGATTGGTCTCACAAATAATATAGAATACTAAGAAATCTAAATAGAGAATAAAAAACAAGCCCTTCTAAGTTTCAAAATTTAGAAGGGCTTGTTAATTTCTTGTTAAACGAAGAAGAATCCAATAACTTATTTCATATTATAACCGTTAGTATTATCCAAAAAGGATATAAAATGAATAAAATTATTTCACTAATTGCGGCAGGGTTTGTAGGAGGCGTTATGGCTATTTTTGTGGGAAACTACTTTTCTAATCAGGAGTTACCAAGTAGTTTTAATCAATCACCGCAGGCTATTTTAGCTTCTAATACGGCAACACAAGTACCATTTGATTTTGTAAAAGCAGCATCAATAGCAACACCTGCTGTAGTCGGAATTACCGTAAGGGAAAGTGCAGAACAAGCAAGCAACCGTTTTAACAATACGGAAGTAAGTCCATTTCAAAGATTTTTTGATATGGGCAACCTTGGTGAAAGATACAGGCAAAGAGGTGGATCGGGATCTGGTGTTGTGATATCATCTGATGGGTATATAGTAACGAATAATCATGTTGTTGAAGGAGGAGATATTATAACAGTCGACCTGATGGGAGAAGAGTTCAGCGCGAAAAAAATAGGTACTGACCCAAGCACCGACATTGCATTAATTAAGATAGATGTCAATGGATTGAGTTCACTTGACTTCGCTAACTCGGACAATATAGAGGTTGGAGAATGGGTTGCAGCAGTTGGAAATCCTTTTAGTTATTTGAACTCAACGGTAACGGCAGGTATAGTAAGTGCAAAAGGAAGAGACATTGATTTATTGCAAAGAGAGAACGATAGAGATGACAGGTCGATAGAGGAGTTTATTCAAACAGACGCAGCAATCAACCCTGGAAATAGCGGTGGAGCGTTGGTCAATACCGATGGTGAATTGGTTGGAATAAATACTGCAATTGCAACGCCAACGGGAGTATATGCAGGATATGGTTTTGCCGTTCCATCAAACCTTGTAAAAAGAGTTGTTGAAGACATAAAAGAAAATGGCGACATAGAGAGAGGTCGCTTAGGAATAGAAGGAAGAACAATTGATAATATAATTGTTCAAGAAAATAACCTTAGTAGAAATAAAGGATTCTTTGTAGAAAATTTAGTTAAAGGGAGCGGAGCAGAGAAGTCAGGCGTTCTACCTGGGGACATTGTTATTGCTGCAAATGGAAAGCGTGTAGATACATTTGAAGATTTATTGGATGTTGTTGAGATCGCTAGACTAGGTGATAAAATCACATTGGATATAGTAAGAAAAAAGAGAGAAATAAAAATACCTGTTTATTTGAAAAAAGGTATTTAAAGAGAAGTTGGTTTTTCGTTTTGTTTTGAGACGTCTGCTCCACCCGGAGCAGGCGTTTTTTCTTTTGAAGTGATTCATAAGGGAGCTATGAAAAAACCTCACTCCAAGTGATCACCTTTTATCTGTTTTTTTATTTGTTAGTAGAACAACGATTATGGTTTCACTGATAAAGTTACTGGTTAAGGATTTTGTTACACTGGTTTACCCCCCCCACTGTATAGAGTGTAATCAACAAATTCCCATAAGAGAAAAACTATTTTGCACAAATTGTCAAAACATTGTTGGATACACAGACCACTTTGAAGTGGCAAATAATGATTTAATAAAACGAATAGGCCCTAGAATTAATCCTGAACATGGGGCCGCGCTTATGAACTATATTAAAGAAGGTGCTGTTCAGAATGCGATTCACAAACTGAAGTATTCTGGTCGTTTTGATATTGGAATTCAGCTTGGTGTTTTATTTGGTGAAGCTTATTTATCTTCAGAAATATTTGAGAAGGCGGATGTTATAATACCAATACCGATTCATAAATCACGACTACGAAAGAGGGAGTACAATCAAAGTGAAATGTTTGCAAACGGTATTTCTTCCGCCACAGGAATTAAGATAGACACAAAGTTATTGGTTAAGAATAAGTATATGTTGTCTCAAACCCAAAAGGGCAGAGCAGATAGGTTTGACACGGTACTTAATACATTTAAAGTTGAGAACAGGGTGCTTTATAAAAACAAACGCCTATTACTGATTGATGACGTATTGACAACAGGTGCTACCATTGAGGCGGCTTTTTCTTTATTGGAAAAAATTCCTGGTGTTAAAATTCAATTGGGTTTGATTGCTTTAGCATCAAATTAATTAACATTTAAAACCTTAGATAGTTACAACCTACACGAGTAGGTTTTTATATAGCCTCAAATGAAATTATTTTTTATCTTGTTGAAAATATTGACGATGATAGATACTGTAAAAAAGGAATTTAAAAGGAGAATTATAGATGAGGGTCTTTCTAGAACCGTTAAGTGCGTAGGTGAACTGTCTGATGAACAGCTGTGGTATAAACACAACTCGAATACGAATTCTATAGGCAATATCATTTTGCATCTTTGTGGTAATGTCAGACAATACATACAAACGGGAATTGGTAAACAAGAAGATATAAGGAATCGTCCATTGGAGTTTCTACTTTCTTCAAGGGTTGATCGCAAGATACTAATTGGTAAGATTTTAGATGTTGTGAATGAAGCGAATGCCGTCATTCAAAACTTAACTGAAAGTGAATTAAACGAAGACAGAGAGGTTCAGGGGTTTGACGAAAATGTCTTGTCAATAATAATTCATGTTATAGAGCACTTTAGTTATCATGTTGGGCAGATAACCTTTTTTACAAAGTTTGTTAACGATTTGGATACTGGATATTATGCAGGCTTGGATTTGGATGTGACGGGATAGACAAGTATTTGCGGAGGTTATGTTTTTAGATCAATAATGGCAAAAAACAAACAGGGGTTCGGAACAAAGGGAGGGCCTTTGTCCTGGTTACAAACCAACTCTAAATACATATAAACTTGGGAATAAATATTCTGGAAACATAAATGTTTCGAAGACTATACTCTTTGAATATTTGCACCTAGTGCATTCAGCCTCTCATCAATTCTTTCGTAGCCTCTATCGATTTGTTGTATGTTGTCAATTCTACTTGGTGACTTGGCAGATAGTGCAGCAATCAACAATGAAACGCCTGCTCTGATATCAGGTGATGACATTGTAATACCTCTCAATTGACTTTTTCTTTCTAGCCCTATTACTGTTGCTCTATGTGGATCACATAATATAATTTGTGCACCCATTTCAATCAGTTTATCTGTAAAGAAAAGACGACTTTCAAACATTTTTTGATGTATCAACACACTGCCTTTTGCTTGGATAGCAGTCACCAATATTATACTTAAAAGGTCAGGTGTAAAACCAGGCCAGGGAGAATCATAAATTGTAAGAATAGAACCGTCGATGAAGTTTTGAATTTCATAAATGTCTTGTTCGGGAATTATAATGTCATCATTGTCAAATGACATTTTAATACCTAGTTTTTGGAAAACACTAGGTATTAAGCCCAAGGCATCTAACCTTACATCTTTTATGCGCAATGAAGACTGTGTTGTTGCTGCAAGACCGATAAGGCTTCCTATTTCGATCATGTCAGGAAGAATTGTATGTTCTGTACCGTTCAATGAACGAACACCTTCGATTTTAAGTAGGTTGGACCCTATACCTTCAATTTTGGCACCCATCCTGTTCAACATTTTCGAAAGTTGTTGAATATATGGTTCACATGCTGCATTGTAAATCGTGGTTGTTCCTTCTGCTAGGGTTGCGGCCATTACAACATTACCTGTTCCTGTTACAGAAATTTCGTCCATATGGAGATATGTTCCTTTTAGTTTTTCTGCGGCTAAGAAGAACTCATCTGTTGATTCTTCATACTTGAATTCTGCCCCCAGAGCTATAAAACCATGAAAGTGTGTATCAAGTCGCCTTCTGCCAATTTTATCACCACCAGGTTTGGGTAAGAAGGCTTTCCCAAATCTTGCCAAAAGAGGACCAAGTAAAAGAACAGAGCCCCTAATTTTTTTGGCTTCGTTGAGATATTCCTTGGAAGCAAAATACTTTAAATCTATAGAATCTGCCGTAAAGGTGTATTTGTTGTCGTTGTGTTTTTCAACTTTGACACCAAGACCCTTTATAAGAGAAATCAACTTCCTAACATCGATGATGTTGGGAATATTATTAATAGTCATTGGCTTATCAGTAAGTAGACAGCCGCTTATAATTTGTAAAGCTTCGTTTTTTGCGCCTTGAGGGGTAATTTCACCTGAAAGTTTGCAATTCCCTTCAACAATAAAAGATCCGTTATTCATATATTAGTGCTTGTAAGTCAAGCTCAAATATATTAAAAGAAAACTTAATATAATAACAATTATCTTCTTCTTCTGTTGTTATTATTTTTGTTGTTGTTGTTTGGCCTTCTTCTATTGTTGTTGTTTTTATTGTTAGAAGGGTGTCTTTTGGGTTTGTACTTAACAGCAGACGTTAAAGTATCTAAAGAACGATTTTCGTCAACAGATAATTGACCCTTTGACAATGACTTTAAATCTTCAAGAATAATATCATCACTTACGTAATGTTCTCTGTTCCAGTTTTTATAAGCCAACTTCATGAAAGATGCGATGGTTTCAACAAAACCCTGCTTAATAGGTCCTTCTTCCATGGCAATCGCCTTTTCCATCAACAGTCTTACGTTGTGACCGTAATGACGAAACTCACGCTCTTTTACAGGGTATTCAATGATATCAGGTTTAATACCTCTATTTTCTGATTGTGGTATTATTCCATTAGGTGGGGTTACATCAATTTCATAATTAGATATTATAAAAAAATGCTTCCAAAGTTTAGATCTGAAATCCTGAGTATTTCTACTGCTAGGATTCATTTGATACATTAGGTTTATAATTTGCTCTGCGAAAGCTTGTTTTTTTTCTTTGTCCTCAATTGTCTTATTATAGTTGACAAGATTTTGGACGTGACGGCCATATTCGGAAATTATTAAAAGCTCCTCTTGGCTGTTGTAAGTCATTGTAAATTCCATAGTACTTTATTCTACTGTTACCGATTTTGCTAAATTTCTTGGTTGATCAACATCACAACCTCTCATCACGGCAATATGATATGCCAATTGTTGAAGAGGTATGACAGATAACAAAGGAGTTAACGGTTCTTCAATTTCAGGTATTTCTATTATATAATCTGCGAGGTCTTTGATAATTTCATCGCCTTCTGTTACAACAGCAATGACTACGCCATTTCGGGCTTTCACCTCTTGAATATTGCTTACAATTTTCTCGTAAGCACTTTTATTGGTTGCAATTACAACGACAGGCATATATATATCTATCAGAGCAATTGGTCCGTGTTTCATTTCCGCGGCAGGATATCCTTCTGCGTGAATGTAGCTAATTTCTTTGAGTTTTAGAGCACCCTCAAGTGCTACTGGGAAATTATAACCTCTTCCAAGGTACAATGCATTAGATGCATTTTTGATTTCAGAGGCAATATATTTAATCTTATCGTCATTAGCTAGTATTCTTGCAACTTTAGAAGGAACACTTTCTAAAGACGCCAGTAGTTTGCGATAATAATCTTCTGACAATGTTCCCTTATGGCGTGCCAAATGCAACGCCATCAAAGCCAATACAGTAACTTGACTTGTAAATGCTTTTGTTGAAGCCACACCAATTTCTGGTCCAGCATGAATGTAAGACCCTGAATCTGTTTCTCTTGCGATAGATGAGCCTATTACATTTACTATACCATATAAAAAAGCTCCTTTCTTCTTGGCCATTTTAATAGCAGCAAGAGTATCGGCTGTTTCACCTGATTGACTTAAGGCTACAATAAAGTCACTTTCTCTGATAATTGGATTTCTATATCTGAACTCAGAAGCGTATTCAACTTCTGTTGGTATTCTTGCTAAATCTTCAAAAAGGTATTCTGCTATCATTGCAGCATGCCATGATGTACCACAGGCAGTTAAGATAATTCTTTCGCATTGACCAATACGATTAATGTGTTGTTTCATCCCACCGAGCATTGCCCAACCTTCATGAGCATTTACTCTTCCGCCCATACTTTCACTAATTGTTGTGGGCTGTTGAAAAATTTCTTTCAACATGTAGTGTGGGTATCCACCCTTTTCTATTTCATCAATTTTTAGGTCCAGTTCTGAAACTCTAGGGTTTTGAATTTCATTATTTGAATTTCTGATTTCATAACTGCCGGATCTGTTGATCGTAATAACTTCACCATCTTCGAGATATATAACCTTATTTGTAAATTTTATAATCGGACTTGCATCAGATGCTAAGAAGAATTCATCCTCACCGATACCAAAAACCAAAGGACTTGAAAAACGAGCACCAACAATTTTGTCTGGTTCGTTTTTATCAATTACAACGATGGCATAAGCGCCTATTATTTTTGTCAAGGCTATACGTATTGCCTCTTCAAGACTTAAGTCCTCTTTGTTTTTTATTTCTTCTATAAAATGAATCAGCACCTCAGTATCTGTATCAGAAGTAAAAGTGTGACCCAACTCTATTAATGCTTCTTTTATGGGGGCATAATTTTCTATTATACCATTATGAACAATTGCTAAACTACTACCTCCAGACTTGTGAGGATGTGCATTGGTATCATTTGGAACACCATGGGTTGCCCAGCGCGTGTGGCCCATACCTGCAGTTTGCGATAAGTCTTGATTCGATTTCTGTGCATATTTTTCCAGCTCAGAAACCTTACCCTTTTTCTTAAGTATAGTAATTTTATCACTTAATAAGGCAACACCGGCACTGTCGTAGCCGCGGTATTCTAGCCTTTTAAGACCTTCAAGAATTATAGGGTAAGCTTCTTTATTACCTAAGTAAGCAACTATTCCACACATATATTAAATTATGGTTTTGACGTAACCAACTTTAATCTCATAGGAAAGTCTGGATGTGACTGCCCGAGTACAATTGAACGTGTTGCACGTTGCGGTTTATTACGAGCCTCTATCGAAATTATTGGATTTTCAATTTCTCCTCTTGCGATCAATATTACGTGATTCGAAATATCTAATTCATACTTTCTCAATGTTTGTCCACCAACCACAGTACTTTCTAATGAACCTCCAAGGTAATCTGCACTTGTATTTGAAAGGCTTGAATCAAGTATTTGAGTCGAAGTTCCACCTTCATTAACAAATAAAACATCAAGACCAGCTACAGGATCGACCAAGGGATCTGTTTCTTCCAATAAGAAAAATTCCAATTGTGCTTTATTAATTATTGTATTTTCCAATGTTTTCACACTACTTAAATCAACACTTAAATTCACACCTTGCATTGATTGAATATAGGCAAAGTCTGTATTCACCAGACCAAGAACTTCACTTACGGGTGTGTTTGAATAATCGTGCATGAACTCGCTTGTCCTTATCGCTCCGATGTCAATTAAGTAACTACCTTGAACATTCCCTGTTAAATTCGTATAGTAAACGGTTATGTTTAAGGGAGAATTATTTGAAAGGTTAAGGCCAGCCATGCTGCTGTCATCCGGAGACGACCTTAAAACAAAACCTTTAACGAATTCTTTATAATCTGCTGAATTTTCCTCATTGTTGAATATAGAGGTGTCACCAA
>Ga0206131_10002353_pt1:0-12500 | contig 23030 bp, 16 predicted proteins | sample Helgoland_Spring_FD_148636 | JGI IMG/M metagenome (GOLD analysis project Ga0206131, IMG submission 148636) | Pelagic subsurface seawater microbial communities from Kabeltonne, Helgoland, North Sea - Helgoland_Spring_Bloom_20160517_1 | ecosystem: Environmental > Aquatic > Marine >...
GTACCCTAGGGGATACGTCAGATGTTGTTACAAAAGAAATGTATACGTTTGAAGACCGCGGCGGAGAACAAATCACACTACGTCCTGAATATACCGCGGGAATAGCGCGTGCCTTTATATCAAACGGTCTTCAACAATCGACGCCGTGCAAATTTTACAGCTTTGGCCCTATTTTTCGTTATGAACGCCCGCAAAAAGGACGCATGCGTCAATTTCATCAAATGGATTTGGAAATTCTTGGTGTAGAAGAGCCGCAAGCCGATATTGAAGTTTTGGCAGTTGCTGCCGATTTTTTAAATGACTTGGGCATAGGAAAGCATATTACCCTTGAATTAAATAGCCTTGGGGACCCTGAAAGCCGTTCAGATTATAGAGATGCCTTGGTCCATTATTTTACCGGACATAAAGGAAAGCTCAGCGAAGATAGCCTTAAACGGTTGGAAAAAAACCCTATGCGCATTCTCGATAGTAAGGATGATGGGGACCGGGAATTGATTAAAGATGCGCCGCGCATTGCTGATTTTTATAATCAATCGACAAAAGATTTTTTCAAAATGGTCATTGATGGCGTTGAAGCGCTTGATATTAAGTATGTGATTAATGATCGGCTTGTGCGTGGCCTTGATTATTATTGTCATACCGCTTTTGAATTTACGACGGATCAGCTCGGCGCCCAGGGTACCGTCCTTGCGGGGGGTAGATATGATGGTCTAATGGAAATGATGGGTGGACCAAAAACGGCCGGTATTGGATGGGCCGCTGGTATGGAAAGGCTCGCGGAACTGATTGCTGATGATCTTTTAATTAAACAAAACCGTCCCGTTGTCGTAACACCTGTTGGCGCAGAAGCACAAATCCCCGCCATGAAACTTGCTCATGATTTGCGTGTTGCAGGTATTGTGGTTGATATGGCTTATAAGGGGAATGTTGGCAAAAGAATGAAACGTGCCAATAAGCAAAATGCCTCTTTTGCAGTGTTGCTCGGTGAAGAAGAAATGGCCCGGGGCGTTGCAATGGTTAAAAACCTTGACCAAGGCTCGCAAGAAGAAGTCTCATTAAGTCAGATCTCTGACTATTTAAAAGGAAAAGGCTAATGATTCCACGCGAAAGACTGGATCAATTTATCACGCGTCACGAAGAACTGGAACATTTGATGTCCAGTGGTGAGGAGCTGTCTTCTGATGAGTTTGTAAAAATATCGCGTGAATATGGTGAATTAACGCCAGTCGTTAAAAAAGCGAAGGATTATATGGCGGCCATTCAAGAGCTTGAGGATCTTGAAGAAATGCTTGGTTCTGAAGAAACGGACGCTGAAATGAAAGAGCTCGCAGAAATGGAGCTTCAAGAATTAAAAGAAAACATGCCTGAAATGGAGCATCAAGTTCAGTTGATGTTGCTGCCTAAAGATGTTGATGATGAAAAAAATGCCATGCTTGAAATTAGAGCCGGCACTGGTGGTGATGAAGCGGCCCTTTTCGCTGGCGACCTTTATCGAATGTATCAAAAGTATGCGGCCATCGAAGGGTGGCGTTTTGAAACCGTTAGCTCTTCATCGAGTGACGCGGGTGGGTTTAAAGAGGTCGTTGTTTCAGTGAGTGGTTCAGGTGTCTTCGCTAAGCTTAAATATGAAGCAGGCGGTCATAGAGTTCAGCGTGTTCCTGATACGGAAACGCAAGGAAGAATTCATACGTCTGCGGCTACCGTTGCCGTTATGCCTGAGGTGGAAGAGATTGATATCAAACTTGAAGATAAAGATCTAAGAATTGATATTTTCCGGGCTAGTGGACCAGGCGGTCAAAGTGTGAACACAACGGACAGTGCCGTACGTATTGTGCACATTCCCACAGGAATTACCGTGCAACAACAAGATGAAAAATCACAGCATAAGAATAAAGCCAAGGCGATGAAAGTTTTGATGTCACGTGTTTATGCTGCTGAAAAAGAAGCTAGAGACGCCGAAAGGTCCGCTGACCGGAAAGATCAAATTGGATCTGGCGACCGATCAGCACGTATTAGAACGTATAATTTCCCGCAAGGGCGTATGACGGATCACCGTATCAATCTTACGCTCTATAAATTAGACAGTATTCTTGCTGGCGAGGGTTTAGAAGAAGTTATAACCTCATTAATTACTGAGAACCAAGCAGCACAATTAGCCGCTATGGAAGGCTAATGTGGATACGCTCGCTACGCTTAGAAAGAAAATCGAAGCTAGATTAAGAAAAAAAGGCATTGAAGAAGCGCCTCTAGATGCACGCCTTCTAATTTCTCATATTATCCCCGTAACTGAAATAGATTTCGCTATTAATGCTGATCAGACAGTGAGTAATGAGCAGCAGAACTTAATTGATATACTCGTACAGAAACGAGAAAAACGCATTCCTATGTCGCAAATATTTGGAGAGAAGGAGTTTTGGAGCTTAAGCTTTAAAGTGACAAGAGACACTCTAACACCAAGACCTGATAGCGAAACACTTATTGAAGTCGCTTTAAATGAATTTGAAGATAAGAATGCTACTCTCTCAATCCTTGATCTAGGAACAGGGAGTGGGTGTTTATTATTAACATTATTATCGGAACTCAAGAATGCGACAGGTTTAGGAATAGATGTTTCAACCAGTGCAATAAAAGTTGCTAATGAGAATGCAACAAATTTATCTTTGAATAATCGGGCCACTTTTTTGAAGAGCGATTGGTTTGAAAAATTATCTAAAACAAAAAAATTTGATCTTATAATTGCGAACCCTCCTTATATTGGACTCAATGAAAAACCTGAACTTACCCCCGAGGTTTGTGAACATGAACCCTATAGCGCATTATTTGCTGGCGAAGAGGGTTTAGATGACTATCGCATAATCGCGGCGGATATTTCCAGCTATATGTCGGAAAAATCAATAATAATATTAGAAATTGGCTATAGACAATCGAGCGCAGTGATAGATATTTTTGAACAGAAAGGATTTAAAAATATTAATGTATTTCAAGACCTTGGTGGTCGTGACCGTTGTTTGTTAATTAGACCGTAACCGGGTTTTGATAAAAAAATGAAAAAGACACTTGGCTTTTAGAACGGTCCGCGCTAAAGTCTTTTCACGCAAAAGATATGCGTGGGTACCGAACAAAAGATTCGGTGATATAACTCCAAAATTCTTGAATAACCGTGCTAGGGGCATAGATGCCCGCTAATCAATCATATTGATATAATAGCCCACAAAAGTAATAGAAATTTAATGAGTACAAATCAAAGATCCCGCCAAAATAAGTCGGGTAGACACAATCATAAATCAAACAACCGTGGTCGTTCACAAAATTCTCGTGGTGGACGTAAAGGCGGTGGTAAGCATCAGCAAAAACAACCCTTAACAGCGACACGGCAAATTGATAGTAGTGGGCCAAGTGGTAAATTACGGGGCAATGTCAAACAACTTTATGATCAGTATAAGTCATTGGCACATGATGTAAGAACAAAGGACCGTACTCTTTCAGAAGCTTATGGCCAATACGCACATCATTATTATATTCTTTATTCAGAATTTGCGGCTGCGGAAGCTGCTCTTGAAGTTGAGCGTGAAAAAGAACGCCAAAGAAAGAAAGAAGAAGCCGCAGAAAATCAATCAAATGTCGTTTCAGCCAATGAAGATGCTGCTGCTGCATCTGATATTGAACAGGATGTGACGGAAAATAAAAAAGAACAGGTTAAAAAATCACGATCCCGTAAAAAGGATGAAGAAGCGCCGCTTGAACTTCCCCTTGATTTAGATGAGGAAAAACCCGAACCTCCAAAAAAGAGAGCGCCAAGAAAAACGCGAAAAGTAAAAGAAGAAGTGGCGGAATAAGCCGAGTTTCTTATTTTTATCTCTTTAATCTATTAATTCTCCTTTGCCCCTTGTGTTGCCGAAATGCAACATTATATGTTGTTTAATGTTAAACAATAATCGGACAGTTTCGGAGTATCATAATGGATTTTGAAAAATTTACCGACAGAACCAAAGGGTTCATCCAGTCCGCACAGAACTTTGCCTTACGCGAAGGTCACCAGCGCTTCACACCCGAGCATATTTTAAAAATTTTGCTCGAAGATAAAGAAGGGCTATGTGCAAATTTAATGACCGCCGCGGGAGCAGACCCATCAGCGGCATTGACCAATATTGAAAAAGAAGTATCAAGCCATCCAAAAGTGGAAGGATCCGGCACGCAGCTTTATATGGAGCAATTAACGGCAAAACTATTTGATAGTGCTGGGGAAGTTGCGAAGAATGCTGGCGACGAATATGTTACAGTCGAGCGTCTATTGCTCGCGTTAACGCTTCTTTCGGGTAGTAAATCTGCTGAAATATTAAAAAATGCAGGATTGACCGCGCAAAATTTAAACACGTCAATTAATCAAATCCGTAAAGGACGTGCCGCGAATTCACCAAGCGCTGAAGATGGCTATGATGCCCTTAGTAAATATGCGCGTGATTTAACTGAAGCAGCTCAAGAAGGAAAACTTGATCCGGTCATTGGTCGTGATGAAGAAATCCGTCACACCATACAGGTCTTATCGCGCCGCACAAAAAATAATCCCGTTCTTATTGGTGAGCCGGGTGTTGGTAAAACCGCTATTGCTGAAGGGCTTGCGTTACGCATTACAAACGGTGACGTCCCCACGAGCCTTAGTCAAAAACGCATCATGTCATTGGATATGGGGGCATTGGTTGCTGGTGCCAAATATCGTGGTGAATTTGAAGAACGTCTAAAGGCCGTATTACAAGAAGTCTCTGCTTCTGATGGTGAAGTTGTACTTTTTATTGATGAGCTGCACACAATCGTTGGTGCGGGCGCGTCTGAGGGGTCTATGGATGCATCAAACCTCTTAAAACCGGCGCTTGCACGGGGTGAACTTCATTGTATTGGTGCAACAACCCTTAATGAATATCGTAAATACGTTGAAAAAGATGCTGCACTAGAACGTCGTTTTCAGCCGGTCTTAATTGGTGAACCGACAGTCGCAGATACCATTTCAATTCTGCGTGGATTAAAGGAAAAATACGAACTCCATCATGGGATCCGTATTAAGGATAGCGCTCTTGTTGCAGCCGCTACTCTTTCCAATCGTTATATAAATGACAGGTTCTTACCTGATAAAGCGATTGATTTGATGGATGAAGCCGCCTCCAAGATTAAAATGGAAGTGGACAGTAAACCCAGTGAGCTTGATGAACTGGACCGCAGAATAATTCAGCTTAAAATCGAACGTGAAGCCTTAACCAAAGAAAAGGATGCGGCGTCAAAGGACAGGTTAAAAAATCTTGAAAAAGAACTTAGTGAACTGGAAGAAACATCTGCAACCTTAACGGCACAGTGGCAGAAAGAAAAAGATCGCATCGAAGGCGATCATAAAATCAAGGAACGCTTAGATGCTGCACGTGTAGAGTTAGAAAAAGCCCAGCGTGAAGGTAATCTCGCACGTGCCGGTGAGCTTACATATGGCGAAATTCCAGATCTTGAAGAAAAACTAAAAAATGTCACGGAAGGTGACGCGGATGATAATCAACTTTTAAAAGAAGAAGTCTCGGACAATGACATTGCTGCCGTTATAAGCAGGTGGACAGGTATTCCAGTTGATAAAATGCTTGAAGGAGAACGTGAAAAGCTTCTTTCAATGGAAGAAAATATTGGCAAGCGCGTAATCGGTCAAGACGAAGCGGTTTCTGCTGTTGCAGCCGCCGTTCGTCGTGCGCGGGCAGGATTACAAGAAGAAACCCGCCCGATTGGTTCTTTCCTCTTTCTTGGTCCAACGGGTGTTGGTAAAACGGAACTCACTAAGGCCCTAGCAGAATATCTTTTCGATGATGAAAATGCCATGGTCAGGATCGACATGTCTGAATTTATGGAAAAGCATGCCGTTGCTCGTCTTATCGGCGCCCCTCCAGGGTATGTTGGATATGAAGAAGGCGGCGTGCTTACCGAGGCTGTCCGCCGTCGACCATATCAGGTGGTTCTTTTTGACGAAGTTGAAAAAGCCCACGGCGATGTCTTTAACATTCTGCTTCAGGTTTTGGATGACGGTCGTCTCACTGATGGCCAGGGACGTACCGTTGATTTTTCGAACGTATTGATCATTCTTACCAGCAATCTAGGCAGTGATATAATAGCAGTGCTCGGATCAGATGATGATGTTGATACGGTTCGAGAAGATGTGATGGATGTGGTCAGAGCTAGTTTTAGGCCTGAGTTCATAAACCGTCTTGATGAAATAACTCTTTTCCACCGTTTGGCGGAGAAACATATGCATGCGATTGTCGATATTCAATTAGCAGGTCTTGAGAAACGTCTTGCTGACCGTAAAATCACGCTCAATTTAGATGTATCAGCAAAAGACTGGCTTGCGCATACGGGCTATGACCCCGTCTATGGTGCGAGACCTTTAAAACGGGTTATTCAGCAGAACATCCAAGACGGCTTGGCCAATATGATCCTTGCTGGGGATATTCTTGATGGCAGTACTGTTACTGTAACCGCAGGTGCGAACGGCATTGAAATGACTGTATGATAAACCTTATTTGTTTGCCCCGCAATTGCGGGGCAGCAATTTACTAAATTATCAAACTTCAAAAATATTTCGCTTTTGATCGCTCTAATGCAAAGCGGCGATCGGACGATCCAAAGATAATTTTGTGTTAAGTCGTTAAATCTGAATGAAGTTGATACACGAAAATGTGACTTTTAATTGATTTTAATCGCTCAAATTGCGTGCTAATAGCATTATATAGATCGATTAAAGATTATTAAAATTAGGTATTTAGGTCATTGGCGCGTAAATTTATAAATGAATGGACCCGTGAAGATTTTGAAGCTCACCTTCAAGACATAACGGGCCATGATAAATCGGTTCAAAAGATCATGATCGCGGGTGATGGAAACATGAATTTCACTTTGCGGCTTATTTTTGATGACCAGTCTTCGATTATTGTGAAACAATCTCCGCCCTATTGTGCTAGAATTCCAGAAATCCCTGCGCCCGGAAATAGAATTATTTCTGAAATAAAATTTTATCAGTTATTAGAAGAGGATCCACTTTTAGCGCGACATTCACCAAAATTACTCGGTTTAGATAAAACAAATAAAATTGCCTATTTATCTGATCTTGGAATGGCAACTGATTTTGAATATTTATATAATCAAACCGAAAAACTTAATACTGAAACATGTGAAAAATTAGTTCGCTATTTGAAAAAGCTTCATAGCTTGGAAATTTCATCAGATGTTACGTTTGAAAATCTCGATATGCGGGCACTTAATCATGAATATATTTTTGACCTGCCTTTTCAGGACGGCGAAAGGGCCATTGATTTAAACCAAGTGACCGGTGGATTAGCTGAGGAAGTTGATCATATATTATCTGAAACAGAGATAAAAATAGCGGCACATGAATTAGGAAAGTTATATTTTGAAAATACGAGAACGTTAATTCATGGGGATTTTTATCCAATGAGTTGGATTGAAACAACTAAGGGAATGTTTATAATCGATCCTGAGTTTGGCTTTCTCGGATTACCTGAAATTGATCTAGGGTTTTTTCTCGCTCATATGCTGCTCTCAAATAACTTTGCAGTCGCATATAATGTAATTAATAAAACTTATGGTCCTTGTGATTATTCATTGATGGCAAAATTTTGTGCCGTTGAAGTGATCAGAAGAATTTCATATGTGTCACAGTTGCCCATAATCAATTCTCTGTCCTTTAAAAAAGAGTTACTTATTTCTTCTGCGGAAGTGTTAAAAACAGGAAATATAAAAGTATATGAAATACTTAATCATCACGATCATTAGCCTGTTGTTTTCATCAATAACATTTGCGCAAGATAATACTGTTCGCTTTGCCCTTTGGGGAGGAAACGAAGATATTAATCATTGGATTGATACCTATGTAAGCAGTGAGTTAAAAAACAAACATGATATTTTGCTAGAACGTGTCCCACTATCTGACACACAAGATGCGATCCAAAAATTAATCCGGGATAAAAGGTTCGGACGTGAAAATGGCTCTATCGATCTTCTATGGCTGAATGGTGAAAACTTTAAAGCCATGAAAGATAACGATTTAACATGGAAGCCGTTTTTATATGAATTGGAGAATTCAAAATATATTGATTTAAAGAACCCAACGATCGCCAATGATTTTGGTATTGAGCATCTAGGATATGAGGCGCCTTGGGGCAGTGCGCAAATGGTCTTTATTTATGATAGCGCAAAAGTCACTAACCCACCTGAAACATTAGATCAACTCACGAACTGGATAAAAGAAAACCCTGGTAAATTTATTTATCCGGCCCCACCGGACTTTACCGGTAGTGCCTTTATAAGGCAAAGCCTTGCCAACATTTTGGGAAAAGAGGCCTATGACAATCTTATCAATAATTTTTCAGTAAACAGATTAGAGCAAGAGTTACCAAAACTTTGGTCATGGTTAAAAGAAATAGAGCCATATTTGTATCAAGAAGGCAGGTTTTATCCTGAATCGATTAGTAAACTTCATCAAAATTTTTCCGATGGCACAGTATGGATGACGATGGACTATTATCCGTCGACTGCACAAAGAATGATTGATAAGGGTATTTTTCCTAAAACGGCCAAAACCTTAGTCCTCAAAGAAGGGGCGCTTGCTAATACCCATTATGTGACTATTCCTTTTAATGCGAGCCATAAAGAAAATGCAAAGACCGTAGTAGATTTTTTATTGGGAATTGATGCACAAGCCTCTAAACTTAATTCAGACAACTGGGGTGATTTTAGTGTTCTTGATATGTCAAAATTATCCCCCCAAGATGCAGAAAAACTGCAATCAGTCGATTTAGGTGAAGCAACTTTATCACTGGAAATTTTGAATAATGCAAAAGTACAAGAGTTTCCTGCTGAGCATATTTCAATGATTGAGGAAGAATGGAAAAGCAACATAATTCAAAGATAGCCCTGTTATCCCTGATTTTTCTGGCTTTAATAAGCCCGTTTGGGCTTTTTATTTATGCTTTTTTCAACGTGGCGAGTGAGAGCATCTTTGCGCTCACAGAAAGCTCTCTTGACCATATTTCCATTTATGAACTGATATTCTCTATTTCAATAAGCGCAATTGCTACCTTCATTTCCGTCATTTTCGGAGGATTGCTTAGTTTTTATCTTTTGAGCTTTAGAAAAAAAGATTTGAATTTGGGAATGCTAAATATTGTTTTGGTTTTACCTCATATCGGTTTTGCCTATATCATATTTTTATTTTTTTCTGATACAGGGTTTTCGTTTCGATTTCTTCATACTTTTGGTGTGCATTCAAACGTTAGTCTTGTGAATGATACTTATGGTATAGGTATTATTCTAAATTACGTACTTAAAGAAATACCTTTCATTGTTCTCTATCTTCTTGCCACTAATAATACAAAAAATCAAAACTTTGTTCTCGCGGCAAAAGATTTAGGCGCTGGATTTTTACAATGTTTTTATAAAATATATATGCCACTAAATTTGTTACAATTTGTTTCAATATCCATTGTAATATTTGCTTTTATTCTTGGAAATTATGAAGTGCCCTTCTTACTTGGCTCAAACTCTCCTCAATTTTTATCAGTATCAGCGCTAAATAATTTCCAAAGCATCAATATCGATCAGAATATCGCGAGTTATTTGAAAGTAGTTATTATATTTGTCACATCATTTATTGTTTCTATTCTTTTAAGGCTAATATTCAGGAGTTCGAAATGATTAATAATCCGCGCTCTTTCAAAATCATTAATATTTTTTATTTGATACTACTTGGTCACCTTGGATTTTGGCTTTTAGCGCCTAGAATTCCTTATCCGCGCCTCATACCAGACACTATTGATGTTTCGGGGTTAATAGAACTTCAAAATTTTGATCTTTTTATTTCTGCGCTCTTTAACTCTTTGCTCGTTGCGGTTTTGGTAATTGCGATTACACTTACATTCGCCGTTCCTCTTGCACTTCTGCTTAGTAAACATCAAACCAAAGTAGGCAAGGTGATATCAGGATTGCTTTATATTCCTGTTCTCGCGCCCGTCTTATTGCCTGCATTTGGTCTCTATGAAATTTTTATAAGATTGGATATTATCGGAACACCTTTATCCGTTGCCATTGCTCAATCAACAATATTATTTCCTTATATGCTTAAACCAATTGAAAACTATCTTAGTAACAAGGGATTTTATTTAGAAAATGTTGCGGCTGATTTAGGGGAAAGTAAAGGCAGAACGTTTTTAAAAATTACGCTTCCTGGCCTCATATCTCCTATTCTATTTGGTAGTTTTCTCTGTGTGATTGGCAGCTTTAATGATTATATCATCGCTTTTCTAATTGGGGATCTTAATGTTTCTACACTTTCTGTAACTCTTTATCCTTTGATACAATCTGATAATAGAATTACGAGCCTCATAACAATTTTATTTTATGTGGGGCCCCTTATTTTGCTTGCACTTTATTCCTCAAAGTTGAAACTCATTGGTAAGAATGGAAATCTCTATGCTCGCACTTAAATCTTTTTCATTTTCTTATCAAAATAATATTATATTTGAAGATCTTAACCAACGTTTCAAAAAAGGCGAAGTTACAGCCATTGTTGGTCGTTCTGGGGTTGGAAAGTCAACCTTCTTTTCCCTGCTAGCGGGACAAGAAAAATTGAAAGCAGGCTCGATAACGCTGGATGAGAGAAACTTAACGGATTTACCGTCCAATAAACGACCGGTCATTCCAATGTTCCAGCAGGAAAGTCTCTTCCCTCACATGAGTGTTTATGAAAATATTCGGTTTCCTCTAGTGTCAAAGTACAATCATAATCGATTTAAGGGTATCGATCATAAAGCCTATATCTTGGAAAGGCTTAAGGAAGTCAAATTAGAAGACTTAGCAGACCGAATGCCGGACACATTAAGTGGTGGTCAAAAACAGCGCGCCACACTCGCTCGATCGCTTGCTGCGAAACCAGAGGTTCTTTTACTTGATGAACCGTTTAGTGCGCTTAATGACGAATTGAAATATTCTTTAAATCATGAGCTTAATAAGCTTGTTAAAAACAATAATATTATCGCTCTTAAAATTACACATGATTTATATGAAGCTTTGAATTTCGCGGACAGCATCCTTTATCTTGATAAAGGAGTAAATTTTAAATTTAACACCGCTGATATTGATCATCTCATTGCCCCTGCTGAGGTCATTGAATATTTTATGCTCGGCGTACTCACCATAGATAAATCTGCTTATTTTCCGCTACACTCACTCAATGAAATAAAGGGGGAGCACTCATTTAATTGTGAAATAATAACAAAAATGAAGCGTGGGGGTCTTTATGAATATTCTCTTAAAACTAACGATCAAAATTTTAAATATTTCAGCGAAGTAGATTATAAAAAATCTTTAACATTATATGCCAATAATGAACAAAAAATTATGACCTTAAAAGGTAATTGAAGGCAGTAAATCGAATTAGCTTTCGGTTTATAATTTCCATGAACCGACATTATGCGTGATATTAATATCTCTATCCGCTTCACCTTTTGGTGCGATATCCCAAACCCAAGCTTCAAAAGGGTCGGGCAACCCTAAATCCGACAGTGAAGCAACGGTTTCTAACAATATTTCATTTTCCAAATAATTTCTCGAAATATCAGAAATCATAAGCACGGCTGTATCTTGTTTCTTTAACCATGTTATGTGATCTTTTATAACTTTTTCTTTAAACGCATCCTCTAGCTTATAGTTATGGGTTTCAGCATATTCGTTCATTTTTATTGGTAGCTGAGACAATAGATTTAATGATATAATCAGGGGTCAGGCTTTTGACTTAAGTACCATTGTCCTGCGGGCTTAAAAGCGGTACCACTACGGATTGCATCGAAGATATTTTCAATTAATCCAGTGATGTCTCTCTCCTCAAAGGTTACTTCAGGAAATCGTTTTTTTGTCTTTGGTAAATGAATAATATCAATACATGTAATTTGATGCTTTAAATCGAGCAGCCGTCTGATTGGAACGTCATGAAACCCACCGGAACCCAGTATCATAATCTGTGAGCCCGCGGGTAGTGTTTTCGCTTCATTAATAATCAATGATTTGCACTGATCTAGATGCGGTTGCCATGCGCTTTGGCATCGTTTAACACGTGCTTCGATGGCAACTGCTTCTTTTAAGTATCCCATCTTTTTGACATAACGCGGCGCCGGCGTCATCAAATGGGTGAGCGCCTCAAGGATCATTACGGGGTGATCTCATCGGTCACTTTATCGTCTGATTTGGCCAATAAAATATGGGTTTTCGCATCATTAATACGCGTTTGAATTTTATTCATGACAACTTCAAACTCTTTATAAGGCTCGCCCGTTAATTTTATACCTGACGGCATTTTAAGATTAAGCGGATTGACCTGTGTACCATCTTTATGCACTTCATAATGTAAATGGCGGCCTGTTACTCTGCCCGTTGCACCAACATATCCAATAATTTGCCCTTGACGC
>Ga0206131_10002353_pt1:17500-23030 | contig 23030 bp, 16 predicted proteins | sample Helgoland_Spring_FD_148636 | JGI IMG/M metagenome (GOLD analysis project Ga0206131, IMG submission 148636) | Pelagic subsurface seawater microbial communities from Kabeltonne, Helgoland, North Sea - Helgoland_Spring_Bloom_20160517_1 | ecosystem: Environmental > Aquatic > Marine >...
GCGAGTCTTACCAATTCTAACCAAACTCCGAATACCGTTGAGTACTATCCGGCAGACACACTATGGGTGCTAAGGTCCATAGTGGAGAGGGAAACAGCCCTGACCGACAGCTAAGGTCCCAAAGTCATGTCTAAGTGGGAAAGCATGTGAGAAGGCCAAAACAACCAGGAGGTTGGCTTAGAAGCAGCCACCCTTTAAAGAAAGCGTAACAGCTCACTGGTCTAATAGCCATCTTGCGGCGAAGATGTAACGGGGCTAAAGACATGCACCGAAGCTTCGGATTTGATACTTTGTATCAAGTGGTAGCGGAGCGTTCTGTAAGTCTGTGAAGGAGTACACGCGAGTGGCTCTGGAGATATCAGAAGCGCGAATGTTGGCATGAGTAACGATAAAGAGTGTGAGAGACACTCTCGCCGAAAATCCAAGGGTTCCTGCGTTAAGCTAATCTACGCAGGGTTAGCCGGTCCCTAAGGCAAGGCCGAAAGGCGTAGTCGATGGGAACTCAGTTTAATATTACTGGGCCAGATGAGAAGTGACGGATGGTGTAAGTTGTTCCTCCTTAATGGATTGGAGGGGCTGCGAAACTGTCCCAGGAAATAGCCTCATCATTAATGACCGTACCCCAAACCGACACAGGTGGATAGGTAGAGAATACCAAGGCGCTTGAGAGAACTATGTTGAAGGAACTCGGCAAATTGCCTCCGTAACTTCGGGAGAAGGAGGCCCTCTATGAAGGCAACTTTTTAGAGGGGGCACAGACCAGGGGGTGGCGACTGTTTACTAAAAACACAGGGCTCTGCGAAGTCGCAAGACGACGTATAGGGTCTGACGCCTGCCCGGTGCTGGAAGGTTAAAAGGAGGTGTGCAAGCACTGAATTGAAGCCCCAGTAAACGGCGGCCGTAACTATAACGGTCCTAAGGTAGCGAAATTCCTTGTCGGGTAAGTTCCGACCTGCACGAATGGCGTAACGACTTCCCCACTGTCTCCAACATAGACTCAGTGAAATTGAATTCCCCGTGAAGATGCGGGGTACCCGCGGTTAGACGGAAAGACCCCGTGCACCTTTACTATAGCTTTAGAGTGATAATGGATATGTTATGTGTAGAATAGGTGGGAGACTTTGAAGCGGTTGCGCCAGTAGCCGTGGAGTCACAATGTGAAATACCACCCTTAACCTGTCTATTATCTAACCACGACCCGTGAACCCGGGTCTGGGACCCTCTATGGTGGGTAGTTTGACTGGGGCGGTCGCCTCCCAAAGAGTAACGGAGGCGCGCGATGGTAGGCTCAGGTTGGTCGGAAATCAACTGTGAGAGTGCAATGGCATAAGCCTGCCTGACTGCGAGACTGACAAGTCGAGCAGAGACGAAAGTCGGTCATAGTGATCCGGTGGTCCCGCGTGGAAGGGCCATCGCTCAACGGATAAAAGGTACGCCGGGGATAACAGGCTGATAACGCCCAAGAGTCCATATCGACGGCGTTGTTTGGCACCTCGATGTCGGCTCATCTCATCCTGGGGCTGGAGCAGGTCCCAAGGGTATGGCTGTTCGCCATTTAAAGAGGTACGTGAGCTGGGTTTAGAACGTCGTGAGACAGTTCGGTCCCTATCTGCCGTGGGCGCAGGAGAATTGAGAGGAGCTGTCCCTAGTACGAGAGGACCGGGATGGACACACCTCTGGTGGACCTGTTGTTGCGCCAGCAGCATTGCAGGGTAGCTATGTGTGGAAGGGATAACCGCTGAAAGCATCTAAGCGGGAAGCCCCCCTCAAGATAAGTTCTCCCTTAAGAGCCGTGGAAGACCACCACGTTGATAGGCTGGATGTGGAAGCGCAGTAATGCGTGAAGCTGACCAGTACTAATTACTCAATCGACTTGATATCTCATCATGAACAGAGATCAGAATAAACTTTTTAGTTTTGTTCCCGGTACGCGTTGCGTCCCATGGAACGAGCTCAAGGCTGTGGCCCTGAGATAAAAAAGCTGATCTTGAGCAGGTGCTCATTTACATAATTTTTTTAGACAACTTATATTACTTTTAATTGATCTGGTGGTTATAACAAGATTGTCCCACCCGGTCCCATCCCGAACCCGGAAGTGAAAGGTCTTTGTGCCGATGGTACTTCGTCTTAAGGCGCGGAAGAGTAGGTCACTGCCAGATCTATTAAGAGTAATGTAAAACCCTTCACAATCTCAAAGATCAAATAACCGCCTCAACAAGGCGGTTTTTTTGTATCTAGATAAAAATATAAATATCAGATATAAAAATCTTATAACGCGGGGTGGAGCAGCCCGGTAGCTCGTCAGGCTCATAACCTGAAGGTCGTTGGTTCAAATCCAACCCCCGCAACCAAAATAAGCCAGTTAGGTCAATGACTTAACTGGCTTTTATTTTATCCATCATTTACGCCTTGCAGAAATTGCCGCGTTCATTGTCGCTTTTGAAATGCTTTAACGTAAAAAAGCAACCAAATCTCTAAATCCTAATCCTGCAGGCCCCACCCCCGGGGTACCCCCCTTTTGTGAGAATAGGAGTCCCTGATCCCTATATATACAATTTTAGACAAACTAATTTGGATTTGGACTTATCTTGGCCCTCGTTTCAACGGATCAGGATGAAATGGGTGACCGTCAGGCAACCCAGGCGGTACAAAGTCCCTCATCTTTTTAATTATTCTAAGATCCTCAATGGTTAATTCATTGTGACCTCTCTCATCAATACGTCTTTGCTGACCCTCAGTCGGTGTGAATGGATCAGGGCCACCAACTTTACTTTTCTTACAAATGCTTCCTTAATTGTTAACAGACCAGATGTCTTATGCCACGGCTAGTGCTAATAGCGTTGCAGAGTATTTACTTTATTTATTAAATCTTCTTAAATGGAAAAATACAAACTAATTCCTTATCTATGAATTTAAAATGAATATTATTTTCATTAATCACTAAATTGAGATCGATAGTTTCATTTTTTAGACCCTTTATTACAATTTTATTTTTATTTATTTTTGTAACCTGACCAAGATCACTCCATACAATTTTATCTTTATAAAGTTCAATAGTTGTAGGTGTGCTTTCCATAATATCGTCTAAAGAAAACTCTCTATTTAATTTAATTATACTAAGGATTTCTTTTGAAAACAGAAGGGATGTCAAGCCACAATTAATTTCGTCCATTAACCCATTCGAAATTGCATACTTATTCAGATTTCCATCCAGATCATTAGGATTAAATATATATTTTTGAGGTTTTTCTGCTTCACTACAGCCAATTAAAAATATAGATAATAAAAAGATTGTAAAATTATTTTTTTTCATAGTCTCAAAACTCCTTAATTTATTTTTTACAAAATAAAACTTATATTTGCGGATAATTTACATACTATTTAGCTAAAAGAAAAGTCTAATATTTGGTTTGTTAGATAAAGAATTCATCGATTACAATCTCTTGGTCTAGGAACGACAATATTTCAATTTCTCTAATCTCATCTTTACCATCGCCTAAATTATCAACATTATAATCGATTGTTTCGACGGTTACTGTACCCTGATTATCAATAGTAATAGTATATTGAGAAATTGGGCTTTTAAATATTGCCTTGTCATAACCATCCCCCCCAAAAAGATAGTCGTTTCCTGGACCACCTACAAAAATATCATCAAAATTCGAACCCGTGAGTTGATCATTACCCTCAAGCCCAACGAGAAGGGCACCGAAATTTGTTTCATTTATGATTTCATTGGTACTAGTAATATCTACGAGGGTATGAAAATGAGGTAAAATAGTGTAATCGTCAGGGTTAAATACTTCCTCAGTTTCGTTTTCTCGATGTCTACTGTCATACCTTATAGTTGCTGTAGCCTTTAACTCGAAAAACTCTCTGGCAATATAATCAAAAATGGCTTTGTCATTTTCGACGGTTTCTACAATGTGTAGTGCAGGTCCATTTTCCGTTTCTGAGATGAGATTGATTAATTGATAGAATGAACTCATGTCTTCTTTTTGATCATCAAAACTAAATACTGCGGGAAATTTTACATATTCCTTGTCCCCATTGAAGAAATAAGGCACCTCAATAACGATACCATCTAAAAGTTCTAAGATCTCTGATTTAAGAAATAAAATTTCTTGTGTTATGCCAGAAGCATTTATACTTAGTTGAAAACCAGGATATGATTGATCAATAAAACCACGTAATTCTGACAATGCATAAAAGGTCAATTCAGCTAACTCATCATTGGTATATGGCTCACTAAAAAATTCGTTACTTACTGTCCATAAAGGTGAAAGAATTGTATCTAAAAATATACCATTCCATCCAGCTTCGGCTAAGTCCGATATAAAATCTTTATTCAAATCTAGGTATTCATCATCCCAAAACTCAACAAGATAAAGTGGGTGCTTGCCAAGGTAAGACCAATTTTGATATCGACCTAAATCGGGAGGATTTTCTTCAACCCAATCAGTATTAGGAAACGCAAGCCAAGTTGGTGCACTATGATTTGGAAGCCCATCAGTATTTAACCAAGACATTTCTATTTCTGTACCTAATAAATCACCTCGAATAGGGCTAATTTCTCCAAATGATTTATTAGCAATCAATAATTTCTCATTACCAGATCCCATTTTTAGTTGACTGATAGTGGATCCAGACCTTATTTCTGATACACGGTCCAAAGAATTCCAACTATCATATTGCATAAATAATACATCTACTGGTTGCACTATCGCCTCATCAAAGGCTTTCTGTCCAGGTCCCCCGGCCATCCCAGCAGTTGTATAGAGCATCGACTGCGCATCTTGAAGCCCAAAGCTAGCTAACCATGAATTGGTTTCGACTGCTTCTGATAAATCTGGCAACTGTTGGTCATCGTTTGTGTTGGATATAAAACTAATAGATTTTGCAATAGGCTCAACATCACCACCGCATGCCGTGAGGACAATTGGACTAAATATAGACAGCACTTTTAACTTTTTATTTTTCAGATCGAAAATATTTATATAAGCCTCTTTTTATGAAATTTTCCTAATATTGAATATTTCAACGTTATACCCAAATCCCTCACCTGTAAACCTGAGCTCAGTTCAATTTAACACACTTACTGGTATCTGGGTAGAGTGAGGAGTAAAAAGAAAATGACCAGACGGGGCATAAATCTTCTGCAGTGATGGGTTTGCTGTATTCTTGTCCTTCGTCAGATATTCCATTATCAGAATGCAAGTCCATAGTGGACTGTTGATCATCTTTCTTTTTCTTGCGCTTTTTAGGTTTTGGCACTGGTGTAATAAGTTCTGAGCGCCGCCTGCCTGCGATTGGCAGATTGTCAGTTGGCTGGCCTTCGTCATCAAGATCATGATGTAAAGCTGGTTCATCATATGGAGAATTTAAAATAGGCTGCTCAAAAAATGAATTCGACACAGAAATATCCCCTTTATTAAAACGAATCATTTACCCCGTCAAAGCTTATGAGACCATTTAAAGTATTTGCATAAGAGAGGTTTTGATCTCATCGTAATGACGTAAGGAATGAAGA
>Ga0206131_10002355_pt1 | contig 22989 bp, 16 predicted proteins | sample Helgoland_Spring_FD_148636 | JGI IMG/M metagenome (GOLD analysis project Ga0206131, IMG submission 148636) | Pelagic subsurface seawater microbial communities from Kabeltonne, Helgoland, North Sea - Helgoland_Spring_Bloom_20160517_1 | ecosystem: Environmental > Aquatic > Marine > Epipelagic ...
CTAAATATAGATGTGTTCCTACAATGATGCCTTTTGCTGGTTATTTAGGTAAAGATACTATGTCTAATTTTGTGTATTGTGTAGGAAATATTCAAAAAGATTTAATGTCTTACTTTTTGGAACCTATTCAATATGTTTTAGGAATGGTAGGCGGTTTAGGGGCATGGATATTGGAAAGAGTTCAATTTATTCGTGTATTTATTACCAAATTAAGAAGTTTAATAACCGGAATTGTAGGAGATATTTACGGCATGTTTGTAAATGTTTTGATACAATTTCAAGGGATGATAATAAATTTAAAAGATACGATGGGAAAAATTGTAGGATTAATGGTCACTATTATGTATCTTTTACAGGGTGCTATGTTCACAGGACAAAGTATATATGCTGGACCAATAGGAAGCACTCTTAGAACGATTTGTTTTTCAAAAACAACTCCGGTGAAATTAAAAACAGGCGAAACAATTGAGATGAAAGATATACGTTTAGGAGATATTTTAGAAAACGGGACAGAAGTATATGGTTTATTAAAACTAAAAGGCGACCCTTCAAATCCTTATTATAAAATTTGGAGCGAAAAATTAAATAGTTACATTTACGTTACTGGCGAACATAAAATCTTTTCCAGATGTGAAATATCAGAAAAAACAAACAATATAGATAATTATGTGGATGTTAAAGATTATGATAAATCAATAAAAACCGATATTTATGATGAAGAATTGGCATGCTTAATAACAAGCAACCACCAAATTCCAATAGGAGAATTTATATTCTGGGATTGGGAAGATTAAAATTATTAATAATATTATCCAAACACTATATAAGATGGATAATATTATGGAAACATTTAATGGATATTTCAATAGTTTATATAAGAAAAACCATTATTTAGATAAGTATGGCGGGTCTGTAGTAATGACATCATTAACACTCTTGTTTTTTTTTATAATATTCTCATACTACTACATTCAAAATAAAATGGAACCTATAAGAGCAGATTGGGCTAATCAGCGTTGTCGGCCAGAAGTTATGCCTTTTGCTGGTATGATAAATGCTCCCAGAGGTACATCTCAAATGGATTATACTAGTGAAAATTTCGTTCAATGCACTACTACTATATTGGGTTCTATTACCGCGTACTTTCTAAAACCGTTTTACTTTTTATCAGACTTACTTGTGTCTTTTTTTAAAAGTATTATGAGTGCGGTAAATATGATAAGGCTTTACATTCTTTCTTTAAGAACAAAGCTTGAAAGTGTTTTTAAATATTTAGTAGCTAGGATAGTAAATGTTATGATTCCTTTACAAAACATTTTAATTAAACTGAAAGATACTATGGCAAAAACAATGGGTATAGCCACAACAGGGCTTTATACTGTATACGGTTCTTACTTAGCTATTAAAGCATTTATGGGTGCGTTTTTACAAATATTAATTTTAGCTTTAATTATAGCCGCAGCAGCAGTTATTATTTTATGGATACTTCCTTTTACATGGCCCGCAGCTGCAGCCGGATCCGTTTTCTTTTTACTTATTTCAATACCTGTTGCTATAATAGCTAGTTGGACTTCTCATATTTTAGATATATCTAGTAGAAAAGTACCTGGAAAACCCGGTTGTTTCGATGAAAACACGGTAGTAGAAACTGAAAAAGGGGAAATAAAAATTAAAAATATAAAATCTGGAACAATTCTCAAAAACGACGACAGAATTACAGGTGTTTTTAAATTAGCATTAAACGGTAGAGATATTTATCGACTTAATGATATTATAGTGACCGGTTGTCATAAAGTTTTTCATGAATCTTTAGGATGGATTGATGTTTCTGAACATCCCGATAGTATAAAAATAGAAAAATACAGAAAGCCTTATATTTATTGTTTGAATACTGAGTCAAAAAGAATTTACTTAGGTAAAAATAAATTTTTAGATTGGGACGATTTAGAACCTATTGATATAATTAAATTAAAAAATTTAAGATATATTTCAAGACGAGGCTCTATAAGCGAAGTTCATAAATATTTAGAATCTGGCTTACACGGAGATACTGTTATAGAATTAGAAAATGGAAATTCTATTAAGTTACGAGATATAAAGGTAAATGATCAACTAAGATTCGGTGAAAGAGTTACTGGTATTGTAGAAATAGATACAGAAAAAATAGATGTAAAGAAATATAAATTCGATACATTTAGCATCATTGGAGGTCCTAATATACATTTTAAAGACACAGATTTAGGAAACTTTAATACTTTAAAAATAAATGGAGAGATAATGAAAACAGATAAACCTAATAAATTATATCATTTACTAACAGACACGGAGTTTTTTACAGTAGATGGATATAAATTAAGAGACTATAATTCAGCAATAGAAAATATTTTAGATATACGCGACAAATTATTTGCTTTATTTTAATTATTATCTATCAAATATGTATAGCATGAATATTAAAGTTCTTGGTATGAAATTAAGAGTAGAAGTTGTACTTGCTTCTATGGCCGTCGGAGCCGTGTTGGGTTGCTATTTGCTTTGCGGTTGTGTTACACGCGAAGGAATGGTTTCGGCCGGCGCAGCTTTAGATTATGTTATGAATAAAGGAGTTCATAGCGATACATACGATTCAAAATACGATCAGGTTGAAGTAAATACAGGAGCTAGTATGTCTCCACAAGTTCCTCTCCCTGAAGGTCAAATGTTTATGTGGGCCAACAACGAATTTAGTGGAAAATGTTGCGATACTTCCAATGTAAGTGGTGGTGGCGGTTGCGCATGTATTACAAAAGAACAAGCACAATACCTCAACTCTCGCGGAGGAAATCGCGCACCTCATTCTGAATTTTAATTGTGTATATAATATTTAGTTAAAATATTAAGATATTATATACAATGTCAAGAACTAGAGCGAATACAGGTAGAAGAAATAATAGTAATTATTCGGAACCAAAACAAGACCATAGTGATGTGGGTTTTGACGGAACAAGTCCAGAAGAATTGTCCCTCGCACTTAGATTACAAAAGATGAAATTTGGCTCAGATGCACCGTGTCCTGCCGGAGATATGGATTTAACATGCCCAGACGACAAAAAATTGGCAAAAAAAAAGTTTAAAAATTTACACCCCGATAGAAATACAGGATGTAACGAATTAGCTGGATGGATGACTGGTAGATATGGTGATACATGTTATGGAGATAAAGATATTCATCCAGAAGTAAGATGGGATAGTAAGGATAAGGATCAAGTTAAACGAGAATCAGAACAATTAGCTGAAATAGATAGATTACAAAAACAAATGGGACAAAACATGGAAGGTGAATTTAGTGTCAGCAAAAGTGAAAATGATGTTCCCAGTCATTGTTCGTCAAAAAAAGTAAAAAAAGCCAACGGAGTTGTAGGACGTTATTGTGAAAATCCAACAGTGACTGATAAATTATGCGAGTGTCGTCCAGGTTCTCCAGCCAATGAAAAAGTTATGACCGAACAATCGTCTAAACCAGAAGTAATGGCGTTAAAAGATGGTCCGGTTGGACCTAGTGCCAGAGATTTAGCTGGATTATCCACACCGACTAACCAACCCGTAGATATGGGTCATTGTCAAAGCGTTGTTGATCCAACTTCAGGTCAAACTTATTATTATCACGGAGAAAAAACAACATGGGATCCTAATGACCCTATCTGTCATAAACAGTTAGTTTTACAAAATTCGCCGTCCGCAAAACCAAAACATAGTATTAAATCCGCAGCAAAACGCGTTGTAGCAAAAAATCAGGCATCTAGAGCAGGAGAGGCTTTAGTTGGTGCGTTGGCCGATACTCGCGCAAAACATGGACATGCTATGGTGGAAAATATCACACATCATGCTCACCATTGGGAACAAGGCACCGTTGCTGCGGATGCCGCTAGTTGGGCAGTCGAAAAGTTTGCTCATAACACAGCCACCGGCGAATATATTATTTGGAGTCAAAAAGTAACACAAGATGATTGCGGAAATAAAGGAATTTGTGCGAGCCCTAGTGCGTCTGCGGCGGATTCATGTAGTAGATGCGTTTGGGTATTATATCCTAGTGTTAAATATGGAACTGAAAGTGACGCTTCTGGAAAACATTTTGCAAATGTTCCAGGTCAATTTTGGTATTACAATAAAAATGGCGGAACATGGCATACAAAAAAACCAGAAGGGATAGAATTTGATCAGGTTGAGGTAGCTAGTGTTACTAAAAAACTTTATGGCTCAAAAAGTCATGCTATGGATAAATTAAAAAGAGCAGCAAAAAAAGCAGCAGAGGTGTCTGCTGTAAGTAAATCAGATGATTCGGGTAAAAAAGACGAATCTAAACCTATAGATGAAGAAAAAAAAAGACAAATAGACACAGGTATTTCCGCAACAGCTATAATAAAGGATGAAGAACAAGACAGATTTGCAATATTTGAAAAAATAATGAATCCAAAAGTAAATAAAATTAAAGAATTAGATACAAATAATGTATTAGATTACTATTTAATGTAAAATTATATTATAACTAATATTAATTATAATATAAAAAGTTAAAAGAATTATTAATTAATGGGAAACATCTGTTATAAAAAAGAAATTAATTATAACAAATCCTATAAGAGAGGAAGAAGTTTATTGAGATTTCGGTGTTTTAAATGCGGTGATCCTAATTGCGTACATGGAAGCGGTAAGTATTCTGACCGTCTTTCGTGTCGTCAGCATCTTTTTAATAAAAATGAAACTTGTATTCATTGTAACTGTAGTATAGAAAATAAAAGCTATGGATGTTATCATGTGAAAAAAAAAAGGATTTTTTGAATATTAAGATTAAAAATTCAATTCACATTTATCGCAATATTTTATTATTATTCCCTGTTTATAACCTTTCATAGAATCAATACTATCTACTACCCAGTTGTGATTACAATGACTTCTTAGATATAGTTTTGTTCTGTTTAATTCTTCTTGTTTTTCTTTTAGTTCAGTTTCTAGATTAAAAACACTCTGATATAATTTTTTTTTATATGAAATTATACTATCTAAATCAGGTAAAGTAACCACACAACCATTTACAATTATATCCATTTAAATTAATTATTAAAATTGCTTTAAATGTGTTGGTCATTATAATACAAATGAAAACGTTTTTGTTTGTATTATTTGTTTTAAACCTTTTTTTAAGATTTAATTGCACGGCGACAATGTTTAATGACAGAGTAAGAGTATGGGATAGGATTCCACAATATTTTGTGGATACAAGAGTTAGTAATTTTTTAAATCAAAATAGAATTACTAACTGTTTTGAATTTTTAGAAACTGAAACAAATTTATTATTAAAATGTTGGAGAGATAATCAATTAACCGACGTAGATATAAGAATCAATCCGGGTAAAAGATCTCAGAGAAATTACATGGTTAGTATGAGTATATAAATTTAAGGATCATGAAAAGACAGTATTCTAGTAATTGTTACGTTTGTATAATTACCACCAAATACATCACCTCCATGAAAATCTATATGTAAATCTTCACTTCCAGTAGAATATCTCACAATTTGAAAGCCACCATCAATAGTTACGCCTCCCCAATTTGCTGGAGTTGCTACTTCCAACGGAAGATATAATACATCATTGTATTTTAATACAGGCGCGTTTTCGGTGGTAAGTCCCGTTCCTGAAAATCCTACAACCACATTCGTTCCCATGCTACTAAGCGACCAACCACCATTATACCATCTTTCAATGGCAAGATTTTTTTTACCGTTAAGAATCGAAGTTGTAAATCCAGAAAGCGCAATATTGTCTACTACGCTTTCATTTATACTTCCTAACGCAGTAGATTTAACAGGATCTCCATATAGATTAAATAAAGCTTCTTGTAAACTATTTCTTACAAATCCCACTGTATATTCATCTAATTGATTATTAACAGTTATATCTGTGGATGGAGTTATAGATACTGAAGAAGTAGACGTTTCTCCTCACATATCACTTTCTCCTTCTCCTTCTCCTCCCATATCTCCTTCTCCCCCTCCTCCCATATCGCCTCCTTCTGCTTCCACAACGACGTCAGCATCTCCCTCTAGTATTAGACTTTCTTCCGTATCGCCCATATCATGATCGCGTAAAATTTCTACTCCAACAGAATATCTATTAATGGTTTGGTCGTTAATTGTATATGATACCTTTAATCTGATATAGTTTTCTATATCACCAGATTGAACCGTATATTGAATTGCGTCAGATGAATCTAAGTTTTGATAAACTCCTGAGGATGTAGTAGAAGTTTGCCATTGATAAGAATATGAATAACTAGGTGCATTTGTATCATTGAAACTTAATACTGAACCTGAGTGCGAATCTGGAACATTTAATTCAACTTTAATTAAACATATTTCATCACTTTCAATAACAACTGGTGCTATTATATCACTATCGTAACTGACATGAGGATAAGAATACCATTTAAACTTTCTTACTGGAACAAATATAATATTACTTCCATCATCAACTCCTTCTTCTGTATATGTGTAAATACCTTCTGAACCAGGAGTAGCATCTCTAACTATATTAGTTACATTATCATAGCTTTCTGTTGTTCTATTGTAATAATATCTAGTAAATACTTTTTCACCTTCTACTTCTGTTTCAAATATTGGACTATCATAATTATCATTGTTAAAATCGTCTTGTGTCACATAAATATTAATATAATCTCCGCTATACATACCGGGACCTTCCCGTATTTTTTCAAATAACATCATTCTTTGTTCTGGTCTATCAACCAATAACTCTCTTCCTTCTGACGGCCACCATTGGGTTACAGGTCTTAATCTTTTGTTTCCGATTGCGTCGCCTTCTGATTCTACAATGTATTCTATATTTTCATATTTACCGGCTGTATTAGGCTGTAAATCATGCGAAAAAACCTTAAGAATATACCTTAATTTTTTATTTTGTAAAGACTCTGTTACGCTAATACTATTATTAGAAACTGTATCAGGTGTGTAATTTGTCTCAGAAGAAGGAATATCGGTCCATGTTGAACCATCTACTGAAGATTGCCATTTATAACTAATTTTTTTTATTTGGTCTTTAATAGGAGATGTTAAAATATCATTAGAAAGAGAAGGGACTGTTAAAGTATTTTCATTATTAATAGTTTCATAATTTGAACTTTTATAATTCCCTGAAATTTCTGGTATAATTGTAAACGTAAATGGATTTGCCCACCGCGGTACCAAGCCTATTGAATTATCTGTTATATATATCGTTATATTATTAACACCTATATCATCACCAACAAATTTAGACGTTCTTGTTTCTAAACCACAGAATGTAGTGTTGCTAGTAAATGAAAACAATCCAGAACTACGGTAATCGGGTGTAATACCAAATGAATATGTAGTCGAATCAATATTGTCATTTACAGGGTTTAATATATTTGATATACTATAGTTTTTACCTACCATAGAAATAAGATTGGGGATTTTTTCTCTAACGATAGGAGGTTTAACATATTTAATATTTACTGATAATTCTGAAAGTAAACCTGGTATATGTAAATTGGCTAATTTATCTGTTTCAGATTTAATTTGAGAACCTTCTCCGCTTAAAGATAAAAGACGGTCTGATTTTGTATTTTCTTGATAGTAAGCAGCGCCCCATAATTCTATTGCTCCATTAACTAATGGATCGCTTAAATTAATAATAAATACTAATTTATTTGTATTTTCTGTTTTAAATATTCCGCCAACATTATTCCATGAAAGACCTGAAGAAGTTATATCAAATACGGCACTTGTTTTATGTCTTTCAATAAATTCGTCTAATACTCCTCTATTATGATTTATATTTGGTTCATTCCCGAACCCACCTATTTGTAAGTTAATATCTGGTATACTATCTATATTATCCGCTGTTTCAATTCTTACCTTTTTACTAAATGTAACTTCTAATTTTACTTGCTCACTATTAAGATATGTAGTTCTTAGAGAAGAATCAGGCGATTCATTTACCACATTAATATTTGTAATGACAGGTCTTGTATCAGTTATTAATCCTGTTGATGACGAATAAGAAACTCCTCCGTGAATATCCGTAAAGCCGGATGTAGGATTTGCAAAAGTAGATTTTACGCGTAATTGTTTACCTACATCAGAATTTAATAATGTGTAGCTTACGCTATTTTGTCCTGGTATATCTGAAAAGATATTATCACCACTGTCTACTTGCCATTGATATGTAACATTTACTAAATTGTTGTCATGGTCCGATTTCAAATTAACTGTTAAGCTACTTGAACCTAAGTCAGGTGCTGCTGTAATAGGCATTCCGACATCATTTATAATTACTTCTGGAAGAACTAAGTCTGATATATTTGATTTAAAACTATTAGAAGAATCTTCAGGATGAGTCATATCTTCATTATCTGTTACTATACACCAAACTTGTATTTTATAACCTATATCATCTACAGATAAAGTATAAGAAGCACCATCTATACCATTATTTAAAACTGTACCAACCGACGCATTATCTAATGTTCCGTCTTGATAGACTCGCTTCCATGAATATGTTATACTTTTAATTCCTTCGTCATCTGTGAAACTAGGAACAGCATTAACAGTTTGTCCGGGCTTTAAGAGACTAGGATAAACTATAGCTACGCTTCCTGTAGTAGGAGAATTTACACTTATTACGTGTATATCAACAGATACATTTGAACTATTTGTTCCATCTGTAGCAGTCAAATCAATTGTATATGTTAAATCGCCATCTGGAGGTGTTCCTGTTAAAGTAGCAGTTCCGTCTTCATTAGTAGAACTTAACGTGAGCCATGACGGTAAAGTTTCGCCTTCTGTAACATTAATAACTATTGATGACCTGTTGCCACCTGTAGTAATAATATTTGAAAAAGTAAAACCTATATCTTCGTTCATGGTATGCGAACTTCCTAATATGGATCCTGAATTATTTTGAACAGATATATTTAAAGGTTCTATTGTATCTTGAACTGTAACTGTAAAATCAAAAAATAAAGGAGCCATTTTATCATCATACCCTTTTATGCTAATAGTATAATCTCCTATTTCTTCAATTGTGGGATTTTGAATCGAAAATGTTTCATTGCTGAAACTAATCCAACTAGGCAGAGTATCTGTTGATAAAACTTCAAAGTGAATATCTCCTCCATCTGGATCTATTATAATATCATGTACTGGAATACCTATTGTTTGATCGACATTTACATAATAATTACTAGTAACCGGTGTTTTTAAAATAGGGACATTATTAGCTAAAACATCAATTTCAGAAAGTTCTATTAATGAATAAGTTCCGTCTAATTTTTTAAATTTTAAATATGCTTTTACCTTGTGCCATTCAAATGAAGAAAATTGTTGCCCTACAATATAAATAAGAGGGTATGCTTGTGTTATTTGTCTATAATCATATGTATGTGTTATATAATATCTCTCAGTATAATAATTCCTCCATGAATAATATACTTCAAAATCAAAAGAAGTATCTACATTTGGATTTAAAAGGAGATATTCTGTACCTTTTACTTGAATATCTTGTCCAGCATAAATACTAATATCATTTTCTATTCTTAAACCAAAATCAAAATCTAGATTATGTTCAATGGTGTTGTTAATAAATCTGTTTAATTTTATACCATAATTTGTTCTCAATGAATGATTTTCTTTAAGACTAATTGTTGAATCAGTTGTATCATGAATTTCTTCACTTAAAATAACTTTTAATGTTTTTTCAAAATCTTTTATTACATCTAAAATAAATACATGTGGGTTAGAAGGTATAGCTATTTCAAAATCTTCTTTATTAATGGTGTTCCCACATATATCAGTATCAATTAATAAAATAATTTCGTTTTTATCTACAGACGATCTTGCCGCATTAAAAATATTGCCTATATTTGTAACATTGTTTGTTATACTAGTAGCTGGTTCATTAAGTAATATATTAGAATATTCATCTGTTATTCTCATATTTCCTACATACTCAACTTCCACATTATCAGAAACATCTATTACATTAGAAAAATCGGTTTCATTATAATTTATAGTTAAAACCAATGAATCATTATTTTTCATTATCGAATCTGGGGCAACTAATACGCCATTTCTTTTTATAGAAAAATCATTTAAATAACTATTATCAAAAACGTCACCTCCGGATACATTAAACGGAGTTACAATATCATTACTATAAATGCGAGAAAAGTTTATTATTATTTCAAAATAATTTATTTTTTGGGAAACACGAGATGTAGAAGCTATTTTAAAACCATCAATATTATTTACAATATTGTTTATTTCTTGTGAACTGTAAGCTTCTATGCCGTCTAACGACCTTATTCTATTATCTAAAGTTAAATCTAAGTTATTAAAATCCCACGCAACATGTAAAATATTTTTATAATTAATAGGATCAGATACGGTATATTCTAGATAAACTTTTCCATCAACGTTAATTGTTTTTACTGAAATCACTGTAGTTTCTACTGAGTCAATATATAATTTATAATATCCTAATTCATTGTTATAATTTATTTCATCTATATTTATACCCATTGCAATATGTGTTGTTTTTTTAGAGAAATCCATTATTATTTTTGTTGGGGTTTCTGTAGACACAGTTCCCGAATTGTAAATTACAGTATATAATGAATTTTTACATTCAACTGGTGCCGTAGAAAAACTGTTTAAACTTTTGTTGTATTGATCTTTTACACCAGATCCACTATATGATATATCATATACAGTTTCTTTTTGTAATACTCCTGATAAAACAGGTATTTCTATCTTATTACTTGAACGAACAACAGCTAATCCAAAAGTAATATCTTCTTTTAAATAATTACCGTTATTATTTGAAATAATCGAGGCTGTAAAACAATCGAAATTTAATGAATGAAGAATATTTCTTGTTAAAGGAAAAAATATAGAAATAGCTTTTCCACCGTTTGAAGTTTCTACATTTATATTTTTAATATTTAAACTGTCTATCACAATAGCTTCATTTTCAAATGTTTCTATCTCTGTACCATATATATTTCTAATTTCTGAATCTTCTTTTAAAGATAAAGTATAATTAGAATTTTCTATAATATCACTTTCTAACGTTAAAATAACCTTATTTGTTTCAAATAAAACTGCAGATTTTATTGTTTTTGTTGGTGAAAAAATAAAGTCATCTATATTTATTGTATTTCCACATATATCAATACCAAATGATAAAATAACTTTATCAAACTCTTCGTTTTCAATTTTAATATTATTTAATGAACCATTTACTCCCATATTATTTTTAACACTAAATTCATTTAATTCTAACATGAAATTATTGAATTCATCGTATATTTTATCTTCATTTATTACTTGTAACGTGATTACATCACCGCGAGTAATTGTTTTATAGAAATTTAAATTTTTTAAATCTATAGTTAAACGTATAGACCCGTCTTCATTGCTCGAAATATTATCAGGATTAAAAGATTTATTTGTGGTATGATTTTTAATTACAAAATCATTTACTGTAGCTCCACCAGATGTATTTATAAATCCTTTTATTGTCTCGCCTGATATAATTCTTTTAAAATAAACATCTAATTCTAATTCTAACGTTTCAAGATTTTCTTCAATAATTAAATCAGGATCAGCTTTAATAGTAATACCGTCTATATTATTAATGACATCTATTACGTCTAAGTCGCCATATATTTTATTTTTTAAATCATATATTGAACTAAATATTTCATTGCCATATTCATCTATTATTCTATTTTCACTTGTAAGAAGTTTTGAATCCCATGCTATAGCAATATTTTCGGTGTATTTTATTATCTGATCCAATGTAAATTCTATTGTTTTTATTCCGTTAATCATTATTGACTTTACAAATAATACATTTATTTCTGTTAATATTTCTTCTGAACTAATTTTATAAGCTTTATATTCATTACTGGAATTATTATAAGACCATGATATATCGTTTCCTATATTTACTACAGGACCGTTTACATTTTTTTGAAATAAAATAGTTATTTTATCTGATGTTTCAGTTTCAATATAAACATCATTTATCATTAACGATTTAATACTGTTTGAAAGAATAGAATTACCCCATAAAAATACAAAATCATGTAAAACTAAATCAAATTGATCTTTAATGTATGTATTAACTGGGTTAGTGTAACTAATATTAAAAGTATCTCCTTCTTCTATTAATCCATCTAATACTTGTAGTCTTAGTTGATTTTTTTTATCATTATCTATTGTTGCAGTTGTATTAAATGTAACAGATTCATAATTTGATTTAAATGATTTAGACACTGATACTGAAAACCCATCGAAATTTAATCCAGAAAGAATCTTATTCTCTGCTACTTCTATATTAAGTTGTTTTCCTCCATCTTCTTCTGGTACGTCTATATTCAAAACTTGTAAAAATTTTGTAACTAATGTATCATTTAAACTTATTACATAAACCCCGTTCTTATTTTTAATTGTATCAGGAACTGTTGATAAATACAGTTTATCAGATGATTGTCTATCTAATATTAAAAATATAATTTTACTATTTTCAGAATCTTGTTCTACTCCTATTACATTAGGTTTATCATTGCCCAACACTCTAATAATAAAATTAGATGTAGATACACTATTACCACATATATCACTACTATAAGTAAGTTTAATTTTCAGAGGTTCTTCTATCAATTCTTCAATTAAAACTACAGAACCTCCATATACTATATTATTATTTATTTGAATATCTGTTTGTTTTATCATGTAATTATCATAATTATCTTTTATGGTAGATGGCCAATTTTCATCAAGATAATCCACTGTAACACTATCATAAATATTTATAACTTTATCAAAATTTTGTGTGTTGTAATCTATAGATAAAATTATATCTCCATTCTCATTTACTAAGCTATCAGGAAAAAAATCTTTATTTGTTGAATTATTTTTAATTTTAAAATTATTAATATTTAAATCAATTAAGGTAATTGGCACTATTTCATTATTATTATTTATTCTAGTAAAATTAAGTAATATATTAAAACTGGTAATATTTTGATTTATTAGTGAGGTATTTGTGTTAATAGTAATACCATCTATATTATTTTCAATCTTTATAGCTGAAGAATTTTCTGTATCAATTCCTGCTTTTGGATCATAACGTGAATTAAAAACTATATTATTATATACATCTTTTATACATTTTTGTTTGTTTTCAGATCTTGAATCCCATTCTACACTAATATCATCATTATGTTTAAATATAACAGGAGAAGTATATTCAACGCCTCTATTATTTTCATTTTCAAGGGTAATGGTTTTAACAACATCGGCACTCAGAGTAATATCATAATTCAACGAATCATTTAGTACATGCATTTTATATGTATTTAATGGATTATTATAAGGTAATAATAAATTATTACTTACCGATACTAGGTTATTAGTAACAGGGTTTTTAAATCTTAAAAAAATTTTATTAGGTGAAGTAGTTTCAACCGATGCACTATGAAAAATTAAATTTTGTACAGAATTTTTACATTCAACTGGAGCAGTAGTAAATGTTTTTAATTCCAAATAATGTTGATCAATAATGTTATTTCCGGTGTATGAAATATCATAACTACTTCCTCTTTCTATAGCTCCTGATATTGCTGTAAATTTTAAACGTCCATCTAATGATGTAGGGGTATTTGAAAAAACTACACTGTTATAAACACTATTAACAGTTGGATTAATAATAATATTAAAATTATCAAAATCAGATGAATTAGAAATATTTCTAAATTCACTAATAGAAACAAAAATAGATTTACCTCCATTTTCGTTTGGACTATCTATATCGACTACAGCAGGGAAATCTTCTTCTTTTATTGAAGAAATTATTTCATGTTTTTCGGTATTATATGAAAAATCAGATAAAGGAATAGACAAAGATTCCGATAAATTTCTGTGAATAATATTACAAAAAGATGATTTATTAATATATGTTACTTCTAATTTATCATCTGGTCTAGGAATATCACTTTTATTTAATTCAATTAAAATCTTTCCCGGATGCTGAGGAAATCCCGGATGATTTATAAAAATATTTACATGCTCAATCCTAACATCATTTACTTTTACTAAAAAATCATTTTTAACATCGCCTACAGGGCATGAATTTCTAAGTTTAACAGGTACACTAGCAGTTACTAAAATATATGCTTTAGAATCTCCCATTAATATACATAAATTATATATTATATTTATTACTGACGAACAATAAAGATAATATTTATATAAAAATTATTTGTATAGAAGTTATAGAAATTTCTCTTACGTCATCTGGTGTAATTATCGTAGCAAATTCTGATTCTTTTCTATTTTCTCTTATAGTACATCTTTTATAAATTTCTAATTTTTTGTTTTTAAAATTATTATTTTCATCTAAATCTATAAAAATTTCAGGTTGTTTTGTATCTATCTCGGCATACTTATTATTATAATTACCCGATGAATCAATTATATTGTCCTGAGCAGTATTATTATCGTCTGAGTAAGTTAAAAAAGACACATTACTTGTATAATTATTACTTATATCTGTATTATCAGGACCCGGTATATTATTAAATGTATCACTTTTATATTGTTGACCGTAGCCTGCAAAATAATATAAATCCGTTCTAAAGTTTCCCAATGCTTTTTTTAGATTTAACAAATTGTTATGACTATTATATTTAACCATTACACCATTATTGTTTACGCAAACAATATTGGTTCCTGTAGCATTTAATGAATTAGAAATAAATTTACTTCTAACTTCACAAAATTTTACATTATTTCCTTTATCAATAATATATTCTTTAGCCGATAAATTTCTATTATTTCCAAAACAATGGCTCATTTTATATGTATATATCAAACAAATTAAAATCTACCAATTTATTATATGAATTTTGATTTAGATAATAAAAATTACACAAAACAAGATTGTATGGAAATTTTTAATTTAGATAAAGATATGAATATTACGTCTGATAAAATTAAAAAACAATATGATAAATTACTAAATGATATTGAAAAAGAAAATCTAGATCAAGACAGTTTAAATAATTTTAAAACTTTTTTAAAAAATTGCCATGGCAAATTAATATCTGATATTGAAGAAAATACCAGTAATTATAAATTAATTAACACTGATTTTACAACAAATTTAAATGTAAGTGAAACATTTCAATCTAATAATAAATTTGTAATAAAAAAAGATGGGGAAGATTCTCATCACACAAATAAAATTAATCCATTTTCTAAAACTGAAAGAATACAATTACTAAATATTAATACACGGTTCAGAAAAAATTATTATGATACAAAATCATCCAATTTCATTATCGATCTTCCAGAAGAATTTAAGAATGTAACTAGTATTACGGTAGTTAGTGTTCAAATACCTAACTCATGTTATAATTTTACATCAACTCTAGGGACAAATGAATTTACAATTGAAATATTTGATTTAAGCGGAACTAGTGTTGTCTCTGGAACTCAACAAATTAAAACAATCAAAATTACAAATGGTATTTATACAGGAAAACAATTAGAAAATTATCTTAATACTTATGTTTTGTCTACACCACCTTTAAATAGAGTAGGGTGTAAATATGATGAAATTACAAGAAAATTTAGATTTTTTAGAGATTACAGACCATTAGCAGATGGAGGATTACCTATTAATCCGGGAACAACATACGCTTTTAATTTAGATTTTAGAATACAAGATGATGAAAATCGTCCTACACAATTAAACATGGGATGGATTTTAGGTTACAGACAACAATATTATAATTGGGAAAGTGATTACGTAGATAATACTAGTGTATCTTATGCTTCTCAGGAGGGTTATAATCCTGAAGCTGTTTATGATAATTTAGGATGTAGATATTTTATTTTATGTATTAATGATTTTAACAAAAATTATTCAAATACATTAACATCGCCTTTTCAGGAATCTATATTTAATAATGAAAACGCTATTGCTAAAATTCCTAGTAATCCAAATATGATTAATTTTTCTGATATTTTTTATCAATCTAGAAGAAGTTATTTTGGTCCTGTTGATATAAAAAAATTACATATTCAGATTATGGACGAATTTGGACGTATAATTGATCTTAATAATAATGATTTTTCTTTTAGTTTACAAATAAAACAATTATATGACATGCATGCAAATAAAAATATTTAATTAATACATATGGAAAGAAAACGCAAATATTGCCAAGGAGCGCGCAATTGTTATTTTGAAAATGATACTACTTATAAAACAAACGTAACAATAGCTCAACCAAAGGAAGCTCCTAAAAACTTGAATAGAGAAAAAGCTCTTTCCGCCAGATATACAAGACAAGCAACCGCAAGTGTAATTAATAGTATTTTTTCGTCAGGTGGTTATGGTTCGCCAGATTCACAAAATAGAAAACAAGATACATTAGCATTTCAGGATAAACAAGAATTAAGCCAGGTCAATCCAACATGGCAATCGGGCATGGCTTTTTCAATGGGTTACATCACTAAATCTCAATCTAAAGTAGAAGCTAATGTTGGTTCTATGGATAGATTAGAACGTCTTAAAGCTAAAGCTGTTGCGCTTTCTAAATTTGAATAACTTATATAAAATTAATTACTTTTCTATTTTAGTAATTAATTTATAATTTACCATTGTGTTCTACATTGCGGACATTTATTTAAATTAATACTACATGATTTATGACACCAAAAAGAACAAGTACCACAACCTTTGAAACCGGTAGTTATACCATTATCCCATATATGGGAAACGATATTCATATTTTCTAAACAAATAGGGCAATTTTGATTATGTATTTCATAATAATATCTAACTGGTCTAAAATTCCATCTTTTTATTTCACAGCAATTTAAAAACCTTGTGTGTCTTTGAAAACTCATATTAAATAATATATATTACTGTTATTATTATCTTATTGTTTTAATTTATCCCATATTTATTTATCTCTCCATTTTATATATGCGCGAAATACAAACAAAAAAGAAAATAAGTAAAATAAAAAAAAATAAGACTAGAAAAAACAGTAGAAATAACCAAAATAAAATAGCTATAAACAGCGAGTTTGAATCGGGGAATATAATTCATAAGTCTACTAACAATAATAAAGTAGTTTTAGAAATAAAAGATGAACCGTATAAAAAATCCACAAAAAATAAATATCAAAACTGGTTTTATTTTAAAGTTATGGGTATAAAACAACGAACTCGTTTCACTATAAAAAACATACATAATTATGATAATGATTGGAAGGGATTTAATGTATGCTATTCTTACGATAACAAAACATGGAAAAGAAAAACGACAAGATTAGTTAATAAAACTAAGTTAGAATGGTCAATTAACCCAAAAAAAAGCACTATTTGGTTTGCGTATTATCCGCCCTATCCTTTTTCAAAAAGCAAAAAACTTTTCCATAATATGAAAACTATAGGGAAATCAGGAGAAGGGAGACCCATTTATATGAAAACACTAGGATCAGGTAAATATAAAGTATGGCTTATAAGTGGTCAACATCCGGGAGAAACTGTTAATTCATGGATGCTAGAAGGGTTTGTTAAAAGACTCATGGAGAGAAAAAATAAAATGTTTAAAAAATTCACTTTTTATATAATTCCTAATGCTAATCCTGATGGAAATGTTCACGGACATTGGTATGTTACAAAACAAGGTATTAATTTAAACCGCGATTGGAAAAAATTTAAATCTCCAGAAGTAAAAGCCATAAAAAAACAAATCGATACAATAGGATACAATTTAGTATTTGATCTTCATGGCGATGAAGGCAGTAAAAATCATTTCTTAGTAGAAATAAAAAGTAAGCATCCTTTATTCGACTTTATCAATAAACGATTGAATCAAAAAAATAAACATTTTCAAATAGAAAACTATTATAAACCAAAATACATGAAACATGTAAAAGATACATTAGACGAATATACTATGGGAATAACAATGGAGTGTGCTACAAAACATGGTTTATTCAATCATAAAACTCTCCAACAAGAACCTATTAAAATAGGAAAAGATTTGGCTGATATATTATATGAATTATAATAACCAGAACATCTAATCACATAATATAACAATAAATTATTTCAAAAGTTAATTTATTGTTTTGATAATTCTAAAATGTGGTTATTAGCATAATCAATATAATATTTTAATATTTTTTGCTCGCTTAAGATAATATTAAATATATTTCTTTCAGGTGTAAATCGATCATACGATTTAAACATGTTTTCATTTTTTTTATAAGAATATTTATAATTGTTTAGTTTTTTTCTACATTCAAAAGACAACAGAGCAAACATGGCCATTTCATTTCTATCATTTATTTTGGAAGTAGGATTATGTTGTAATTCTTCTTCATTAGATACGGCAATACGTAATTCTTTACATAATTGATCTAAATCAAAACTTTTACCCTCTTTATCTAATAAATATTCTCGACCATTAAATTTAAATGATAGTTTCATTTGATTATCTGTTTCGTCACAATTTTCCATGCAAAATCCATAATGTAATAAAAATTTATAATTTGATTTGGCTCCATATGAATCCATTACCTGAGTTTCAGCAGATAAATTTTCTAAAGAATTCATAACATATCCATTTTTAGTATTATCAAAAAACCATTTTGTTTCAGCTGGTCTAAAATGATTTAACATATCTGCCAATGGCACCATTGCAGTAGCATCATGACCTTGTATATTTAATCCAAAATTCCTAGATCCTACTATAGTTCTACACCACATAAAATCATCTTCTGAAAATCTTTCTTCTAACTCCGGTAATACCTTACAGATAGTGTTATAATCTTCGCTAATAGATTTTTTTCGACTACTAATCATATCTAAAAACTCACTACCCTGTAATAAATCCAATTCTTCTTCCCAAAACAAAGGAAAATTATCCATTACAGTAGGTAAAATATCGTAGTAAGGTTTAAATTTTTCATTTGGATCATCTATTGTAGATAAAATATATAACATAACATAAGTGATTTTTTTTAATAGTTCGCCTTTATGGCTAAATGCGCCCGACTGGTCTAATTTTTTAGACCACTCTACCTCTTTACCTAATATATCTGTTATTAAAGACTCTAATGGAATAAACATAATAGTTTTATTTTTTGATATATTGTTTCTAGTATAAACACCTCTTTCTTCATTGTTATATAACTTAAAATAAAGATCATCTGATTGGACATTATTTTTTTTTAGCCATTCTACAAAACGTTTCATATTTTTATCAGAATTTAAATCTGTCTTTGTTTCTTTTTCAAAAAGCTTTTTCACTAGTTTTTTATTATTAGACATATTTTTATATATAAACTTATTAAAAAATATATTTTTATTCACATTAATTGTATTTGACGTTTTTATTTAAAAAATTATTTATAATATTTCTTATAATGAGTTTAACACATTTTTTCGAAATTTTTGGAGGAGTAAGCGGTTTTCTGGCAGTACTAGGAGGGATATGGAAGTGTTGTAAAAACTATGAAATTAAATATGATTATGAAAAAGAAAAAAAAAATGTGACTAGTGTATTAAAACACGCTTGGGAACATAAAGGAGGTAAATTTCCTGAAAATATTTCATTTGGTAGAAATTATAATAGAGAAGTTTTTGCTAAAAAAAAAGACGGATCGTGGGATATTAATATTAAACAGGGTTTTGGAAGTGTTTATATTTATTTAGACATAGACCAGTGTCCCTCATGGGAATATAATAATAAGCACCATTATCTAAGAATAAATATAAAAAATGTCGTAAAAGATATGAAAATACAATTTCAACAAAAATTTTGGGGAGATGATTATGAAAGCGGCGGACACGATACTATTCGACAAGATATAAAAGAGAGCGGTGTTCATATTTTTAATAAGAAATGTTTGATTACAGACGACCCTGATTCAGTTGTTAAGCGCGAACAACTAGGAGTTCATATTACAGGACATGTAAAAGATATAGAGAATGTAACAATAAATGAAGCTTATTATGGCGAGCAATGGTCTTTTTATAGATTATTTTGCTGTAAAAAACATATAAATACATTATTATGTCGAACAAAAAAGAAAAATAATTAATGTTTAAAATATGTTTCAATAATATTTTAATATAATATATTTTATTATATTAAATGGGTGGCGGTATTTTACCAGTAGCAATTGTAAAAGGAAAACTATATTTTTTATTTTCCAGAGAATGGAATAAATCAAAAGATGATCCTGGAAAATGGAGTGATTTCGGAGGTTCTCGAGAAAAAAACGAAACATACAAACAAACTGCCGTAAGAGAAGGATATGAAGAATCTTCCGGATTTTTAGGTTCAAAAAAAAATATTAAAAGTTTGGTAGAAAATAATTTAATTACTAGTATTACTTTCAATGGATATACAACATATATTGTATTAATAAAATATGATAAAACCCTACCCAATAGATTTAGAAAAAAATTTACAGATACATTAAAATCTAAACCGTCGTTGGTTACAAACCATAATGGATTATACGAAAAAGACATGGCAAAATGGTATAGTTATGATGATATGAAAAAAAAATTTACTTCATTCAGACCCTGGTATAGAAATATCGTTAAACAAATTTTACAAAATCTTTAATTTAAATATACATATGAGCCAAAACGTTATTTTCTTTTGTTTTCATAATCAACTTTCCTACAACTTCTTTTGTAACTGTAAAAGGGAATTCCACTTTTATAGTTTCTTCCTTATTAAACAAAGTAGAACCTTCCTTCATAAGTCGATATAGATTTAGTTTTGTATAGATAATTTCCAAACATCTTTTTAAATTTCTTACACCCTTTTCTTTATCTGTTAATGTATCTGCTATGTGAAGAAGAGTTTCATCTGGTATAATAATTTGACCCTTTTCAAAATTCACATTCTTCTCAATCTTAGGGATCAAATAATCTCTGGCAATAACACATTTATCATCATTTTTATACCCATCTGTTTTAATTCTATACATTCTGTCTTTTAAAATAGGATTTACCTTATTTTCCTCATTATAACTAAATATAAACATTGCTTTACTTAAATCAAAATCTATATTTGAAAAGTATTTATCATGGAATTTATCATTTTGTGTTGTGTCCGTGAGATGCGTCAATATACCAACAATCTCTTCACCCTTGGGTGTATCACTAATCTTATCTAACTCATCGAAATAAATTACAGGATTCATACATTTACAATTCAAGATAATATCTACTATCTTACCCCACGAACTTCCCTCATAAGTATAAGAGTGACCTTCCAGAAAACTACTGTCTGTTGCTCCTCCCAGAGCTAAAAACGCAAAAGGCCTATTTAAAATTTTACTAACTCCTTCTTTAATAAGAGTAGTTTTACCCGTTCCAGGAGGACCTTTAACAGCAATAGCTGTTCCCAGAGAATCAGGATTAGAAATCCATTGTCCTACCATTTGTAAAATTTGCATCTTAGCATCATTCAATCCATAAACAGCTTCGTCTAATGTTTTTTTAGCATTTTCTATAAATTGTTGACAAACTTCTGGACCATCTTTAATTGAAATAGGCAAATTTTGATGTGTACTAAAAGGGATACGCATAAATGTATCTACCCATTGTTTAATTTTGTAATATTCACCTGAACCCGGATCCATGTATTCCAATGTATTAATTTTTTTCAACGCATTTGCTTTAAATTCTACCGGAATGTCTGATTCTAAAAGAGCCATGCGATAAGGTTTATCTATCTTTACAAAAGAATTTACTTCTTTTAGTTTAGTCAAAATCATTTTTTGTTGCTCTAATTCCATACTCTTAAAGAATTTAAAATCGTTCATTGTATTTCTTTCTCGCATTAGTTTCCGTAGATCATGAAAGTTCTTTTCTTTTAGTTTCGCTTCCTTTTTCTTTTGCTTTTTCGCATCATGCTTTTCCTTTGCTTTAGATAATTGTTCAAACTTTTTTTTCATAGCTTCAGAACCTTTATTTTTTTTAAGTTTCATCAATTCTTTTAGGTCCTTGAGAGGATCTTCCTCCTCATCATTTTCAAATTTCTTAATTCTAGTAGAAAGATTTTTCTTGTATATCTTTTTACCCTTATAAGCGTTAATTAGTTTTATATCGTATGTAACTTTTGCTCTTTTTCTATTTCTATTTACATTCATAACTTTACCCTTTTTAAAATCACTCCATCCTTTTTGTTTTAACATGACAATATCATCTTTATTATATTTTGTAGAATAATATGTGCCATTTTTTCTCATTTCTTTTTCTTGTTTTGCTGCTAATTTTAACCAATCTTCTTCTGTTATTTCATCCATGTTTTTATTTTTAACATCTTTTTCCCATTTAGACTTTTTGGATTTCTTTTTTTTTTCATCTTCTTCCTCTTCATCTTCTTCCTCTTCATCTTCTTCCTCTTCATCTTCTCCCTCTTCATCATCTTGTTCCTCTTCTTCACTCTCTTCTGTATCATCATCATCTTTCCATTCTGATTCCTCAAAGTCTTCATCATAGTAATCCATGTCGCCTTGATTCTGACCTACAGTAAATATAATATTAAATTTCATATTATTTCCTAGCATATCTTTCATTACAGAATCCAATTCTTCATCTTCATTAGGAAATTCATCGTCTCCTAAAACGTATTCACAATCGTCATAATCTTGTTCATCGTCTTCTTCCTTTTTATGTTCTTCTTCTGAAACGTCTTCTTCACTTGATTCTTGTTTTTTATTTTTCTTTTTATTAATCTTTTTGTTTTTCATATATTTATTTTTACGAGACTTTTTAGATTTCTTTGTTTCTTCTTGTTCCATAATTTTATCAATCTTTTCCAATTGTTTAAGTCGTTCTTTACCCGCCTTAGA
>Ga0206131_10002359_pt1 | contig 22967 bp, 21 predicted proteins | sample Helgoland_Spring_FD_148636 | JGI IMG/M metagenome (GOLD analysis project Ga0206131, IMG submission 148636) | Pelagic subsurface seawater microbial communities from Kabeltonne, Helgoland, North Sea - Helgoland_Spring_Bloom_20160517_1 | ecosystem: Environmental > Aquatic > Marine > Epipelagic ...
CGTCTCTCGCGTGCCCTCCGATGGAGCGGCGGGCGGAAACTATCTGAAATCTACTTCAGGTCAATACCTTTCCTCATCTTTTTCCAAAGTTTTTTCTCAACTCATCACAACACACTCAATATCAAGGTATGACAAAATGAAAAAATATAGATTAGTGCATCACGGGAGGTGCTGAACTGCTGTTTTCATCGTCGGACCCATCCGGCATACGTATGGATTCAACCATATCCTGAACTTCCTGAGGAGGGGCGGGAGTGAAGGCACTAACGATAAAGGTAACAGCAAAGTTAATAAGCATCCCGATGGAGCCTATTCCTTCTGGAGAGATACCAAGCAACCATTGTTCTTTACTGCCACCCAAAAACTGGAAGTAGATAATGTAGCCTGCAGTGAAAGCAATACCCGACACCATGCCTGCAATAGCACCCTGCTTATTAACTCGTTTGAAGAAAATACCCATCAACAAAGTCGGAAAGAAAGAGGAAGCGGCGAGGCCAAACGCAAACGCTACTGTTTTAGCGATAAACGCTGAAGGCGGGTTAATACCAAAGTAAGCTGCAACAGCTAGCGCTACAAAGGCAGCGATACGGGCGTAACTGACCTCTTCCTTATCGGATAGATCGGGCTTGACGATTTTTTTCATTAGGTCGTGAGAAATTGATGTTGATAGGACTAACAAAAGACCAGCAGCTGTTGACAGAGCCGCAGCGATGCATCCTGCCATAAGCAATCCGATGACCCATGCAGGGAGCCCTGCCATGTGCGGATTCGCCATGACCATAATGTCATTACCAAACCAGAGTTCATTCGGATTGGTCATGTCTGCCTTGCTGATGAGCAATCGTTCGCCGTGCTTACCAATGCGCTGTTCCTTGGGGGCATTAGGTGCTGGATAAGCAGGTTTTTTCCCTTGGAATGGAGAAGATGTTTTCTCTTCAGATTTTAATGGCCCGTAGTACTGGATGACGCCATCGCCATTTTTATCAACCCATGCCATCTGACCGGTTTCTTCAAACTCCTTGAACCACTGGGGTGTCTCTTTGTAACTGGTATTATTAAGCTTCTCGATCAAATTGACTCGGGAGAACGCGCCAATCGTGGGAGCTGTAAGATAGATCACGGCGATAAATGCAAGGGTCCAGCATGCGGAAGTGCGGACCGCTTTAACGTTTTTAACTGTGAAAAATCTGACAATCACATGAGGTAAGCCAGCAGTACCACACATCAGAGCAACCGTGATACAGAAAATATCGACGGTAGCTAGTTTACCATCAGTGTATTTTTCAAACCCAATCTCTTGGTTAATATTATTAAGTTTTTCTAAAAACGGAACCACTTCATCACCCGCAGTATAATTTCCGATCAGCCCCAGTTGTGGGATGAAATTGTTAGTCAGGGCAATCGCAATAAAGACAGCCGGAATTGTATAAGCAAATGCCATGACGCAGTATTGCGCGACCTGTGTGTAGGTGATGCCTTTCATGCCGCCCAGACCTGCGTAAACAAAAACGATCGCGGCACCAATGAGCACCCCTGCTGGAATTCCGATACCAAATAGCTGGGAAAAAACGACACCCACACCTCGCATCTGGCCCATGATGTAGGTCATACAAATGAAGATTGCACATACAACAGCGACGCCCCGTGCCATTCTCGAATAATAGCGGTCGCCAATGAAATCTGGCACAGTAGCTTTTCCAAACTTCCGGAGAAATGGAACCATTAACACGGTGAGCAGAACGAATCCACCAGTCCACCCCATGAGGAATCTTGATGCATCATAACCAACAATCGCTACGGTTCCAGCCATAGAAATGAACGTGGCTGCGCTCATCCAGTCGGCCGCAGTTGCCATGCCGTTGGCGAGTGGCGACACCCCACCCCCAGCTGTGTAGTATTCTTTGGTTGATGCCGCACGTGATTTGACGGCTATACCGATATAAACAGCAAACGATAGCCCGATGAAGAGGAAGTTCCAGTAATCTTGAGTCATGATAAATAATTATTTAGAGCTGAATCCTTCCTGATTCTCGAGTCGATTCATGAAAAATTTGTAACCAATAAGGAGACCGACAAAGCAGATGATTGCTCCCTGCTGTGCCATCCAGAATCCGAAAGGGGCATTTCCTACCTTGGGGAAATTCGCATCGAGCCAATCGCGGAAAAGAATACCTGAACCAAGACTAACCGTGAACCAGATAGCTAAGATGACAAAGACGAGAACAATATTTTTCCGCCAGTATCGGGCGTGGTTGTGGTGTGGGTTTTGATCGCTCATAACAAATGTGTCTGAGCTTTATAATGCCCTGCCAGCTAGATGCAATGTGAGAATTCGACAAATCACGCATCTCGCTTGGGTTGACAAATACGGCGGCACGTGGGATCACTTTGTAATGCAAACTGAAATCATAACAACACGTGAGGTCAATGCGGTGCAAATCCCCAGTGGAGATCCGTTTACCTTACCTGCCGGAACTGCCGTCATCATTACTCAGACCTTAGGCGGCTCTTACACCGTTGCTACGCAGTCGGGGCTTGCACGGATTTCATCCGAAGATGCTGATGTTTTGGGTATCGACCCTGAAACTGAAAATAAGAGTGCTGAAAAATCACTTCCCGCTGATGCCAGCAAAGAGGATCAGATTTGGCACCAGCTCACCCAAGTATTTGATCCAGAAATCCCCGTTGATATTGTGAATCTCGGCCTTGTCTACGATTGCTCCCTCGAAGAGGAAGAAGACAAGACAGTAGCTAAAGTAAAAATGACCCTGACAGCACCTGGTTGTGGGATGGGCCCAGTTATTGCTGCCGATGCTCAAGCAAGGATTACGACCATTGACGGTATCGACGATGCACATGTAGACCTAGTGTGGGATCCACCATGGAATCAAGATATGATGTCCGAGGAGGGTAAGATGAAACTAGGGATGATTTAATGTAGGGTCGAGTATACAGGCATCAGGGATGCCAATCTAACGGATCAACCTGGTAGTAACCTTTCAATTGCTGATACAAATCTGGATATTGTTTGCTTAGCTGCTTTGGCTTTTCGTAAAAAGTTTCTGTTGCCACAGCAAAAAACTCAGCTGGATTTGTGGCACCGTAATCATCAATCACGGTACGTTTCCCTCGCCCGAGCTTACGAGTGAATTTATCGTAAGCCTCGGAAAAGTCCTTTGCCCATGCACGGTAAGAACCACTGCCATGAAGCTCGGGCACACCATCAGCGACACCATCGACTTGATCAAGTTGATGGGCAAACTCATGGAGTGTGACGTGATGCCCATCCTCCTGGTTACACCCTCCAGCAACCACGCTATCCCACGCAAGCACAACACTACCGGAGCCCCAGCTCTCGCCTAGGCGAACAGAGTGATCACCATGCCCACTCTCAGCTTTGTATGCGCTGGGGTACAAAAGGATACTTCTTAAGCTGCGATAGTAATCATGCTTTCGGTTCACTAACAGCAGACAAGCCTGTGCCGCAATTACGTGGCGCATCTGCTCAGTGATACTGTCCATACCTCCACAGGGCTCGAAGGATTTCTCTTCCAAAAAAACGTGCATGATGCCTTCTAGCTGATCACGCAACCGGGAGGGTATCCTTGCAAAAAGCGGGAAATCCTCAGCAATGCTGCTGCGTTGTGCATCAGACAGCCTAAGCTTGAGCAGATCGCTCCGGCGAGAACGAGTCATTGCGCCACGCACAACGAAGAACAAAAAAACTAATACAACACAACCAAGCAGAATATAGATACCTGTCATGGCTATCGATGATTCCAGGCTAACAAGTCATCAAAAGTCACGCCGGCACCACCAAAAATATCCAGCGCACTTCCCACCGTGACATCAATATTCCCTGAGCTCATTTGATCAACTATTTGCACATCCTCCAAGTTTGCAACACCACCAGCATAGGTCATAGGGATACCTGCCCACGCCCCCATGTGTTTGACGAGTTCCACATCGACTCCAGCACAGAGTCCCTCGACATCGGCCGCGTGGATTAAGTATTCGTCGCAATGTTCAGCGAGAGAATCCAGAGTAGCGTGCGTGATATCAACATTTGTCAGGGTCTGCCATCGGTTCATTGCAACCGTCCAGCCAGCATCTGTTTTGCGGCAACTCAGATCTACAACAAGTCGTTCTGCTCCAATTTCTTGAGCCAGATCACGGAGATTTTTTTCTTGAAACTTACCCTCCTGATCGAACAACCATGAGGTCACGATGACGTGCGATGCACCAGCCTCGAGCCATGCCTGCGCGTTATCGATATTGATTCCGCCGCCAACCTGCATTCCCTCCGGCCAAGCGGCAAGTGCGTCAATTGCTGCTTGCCAGTTACCTTGTCCTAGCTGAATGACGTGACCGCCTGTGATGTTGTGCTCACGGTAGAGTTCCGCGAACCATGACGCCGACTTATCAGAAACAAAATTCTCGTCTGGTCCGGCTCCATTGTCACACAATGTGCCACCGACAATTTGTTTCACCTTGCCAGCATGCAAATCGATACAGGGTCTGAAATGAGTCATGATTAAATTGTATTTTGATTTTAGACTACTCTTCGTCAACCGCAAGCGCGTCTTCGAGTAACTTCAAATAGTCCTCACGTGGGATTTCAATTCCACCCAATTGCCGTAAATGATCCGTCATCCACTGGGTGTCCAACAGCGTAAAATCATTTTCTCTCATCCAATCAACCAGGTGCACCAGGGCTATTTTGCTAGCGTCGGATTTCCATGAGAACATGCTTTCACCAAAAAAAACTTTTCCAATTGCCACTCCATAGAGGCCGCCTTGTAATCCCTCGTCATCCCAGCACTCAACGGAATGAGCATAATTTAATTTATATAATTCAGTGTAGCTGGCCATGACGACTTCATCAATCCAGGTTTCTTTCCTATTCGCACATGCCCTGATTACCTCAGGAAAAGCGGTGTTCATACGGATATCGAACGCTTTTTTTCTTAGGCTTTTTTTCAGCCCTCTGGGCACATGAAATCGATCATCAATCGGCATCACCCCACGCATCAGAGGAGAAAACCAATGGATCTCGCCCTCCTCTGCCATTGGGAAAACACCTTCTGTGTAGGCGCCCAGAAGAATGTGCGGCGGAATGCATTCCATGGTAGGCAGAGTCATTGAGAATTGGGGGCGTTGTCAATCACACATAGATAAGAATACCTTCAACATGGAAGATAAGTCACAACAATTATCATGGTAAACACCTAGCCCGTGAGTGGGGGAAGATTTTCAAGCAGTTCAACTGACTGAGAATAGTCTTCATCTGATACTGCAAGACGTATTCCCCCATCCAACGCAAAAAAGGGTGTTAGAGACGCCATATGCTCATCGAGGATAACGCAATCAATCCCATGACTACGCAATTCTAATTGAGCCAGCTGAGCCGATATAAGAAGCGTATATTCACGAACAACTTTCATATTCCTACTATTCTTTACCACCGAGTTTCACCGTCATATCGAAAGGAGCAGTCACTTTTTCAGCACCGCTCCATATATCCATCTCAATTTTGAGAGCTTCCGCCTCTTTTTTCAGAAAACCAATCGACCCTTTTTTCTTGATGATTGCCACAAGATTTAGGTTTACGCCATCAGAGGGTTCGCATGTTTTCCCAAGGAACTCGGATGTCTTGAAACCATCGAGCTCTTTTGCCCTCGACTGCCAAACCATTTTGATTCCGGTAAGTTCTGGGTAGGTTTTCGCTATGGCAGGCATCACAAGCGTCAGGCTTAGTAAAGCGATGTAGTGTTTTGCTTTGATGGTATCAGGCTGGGCAAAACGCAGGATTCAGGCAATCCCGAATTCTCCGCCCAGCCACATTTCTTGCCAACAATGAGAAATGCGACCTAATTCATGAAATCCTGCTTGACTCAGGCACCTGCCGCGCATATCTCCTGCCTCCCGCAACCAAACGAAACTATTTTCCCATGGCCACTACAGAAGTCATTCTCCGCGACAAAATCACCAACCTTGGTGCCGAAGCAGACGTTGTCACCGTTAAGGCTGGCTTCGCCCGCAACTACCTCATCCCTGAGGGCAGGGCATACGAGGCCACTAAAGCTAACCTCAAGCATCTGGATCAACTTAAGGTGCAGCGCGCCAAGCGCGAAGCCGAAGAGCACCAGCAGGCACAGGAATTAGCTGCCAAGATCAAGAAACTCAAACTTGAGTTCACTCTCGAGACAGGGCAAGGAGGCAAAGCTTTTGGATCTGTTACTACCATCGACATCCAAAAGAAACTTTCCGACAAAGGCATTGAGATAGACCGTCACACCATTCAACTCAGCTCACCCATCAAGACTTCTGGAAAACAGGATCTTGAAATCAAACTACACACTGAGATAACGGCTAACCTGAAAATCAATGTGAAGACTGACGGCGAAGAGGCCAATACTGCATCTGCCGAGTAGATTAATCCAGGACATCATAACATTTCAATCACCTCTTCCCGTTCGTTCGGGGAGAGGTTTTTTATTTGATATCCAGACCATTCAGCCACGTTTCTAGGGCGGCAAAAAGTTGATCACTAGCCTCGCCATTAAAAGGATCGTGTAACATGCCTTCAAACTCGCAGTAAACCTTCTCGGTATTTGGCAACTGCCTAAAAAGATCACGGGCAGTCTGAGCTGGGCACACTGGGTCATCTTCCCCCTGGGTGCAGATGACAGGCACGGAGGCAGGAATGTCCGAAGCATGTTGCCTCACGAGTTGCTCAATATCGAGCAACGCTCGCGCCCACCCCAGTGAGATACGCCGATGCCATAGTTGGCGTTTCTTTAGTGCTGGCCGCTGCTTGGGATAATGCGATTTTACGTGGCACATTTGCGATGTAACACCGGTAGTCACCGTCAAACTAGGAATGATTGGAGTAAAAAATCGTAGGATTGCCTTATACCATTCTGAGCGTCTACCTCCTGGGTGTATCAGTGGTGATGAGAGCCAGGCAAAATCTGGCATGGGGTAATGGTCTCTTCCCGCAAAGATTAAATGCCTAAGAGCCAGTAGCCCACCCATAGAATGACCCATGACTCCATAAGGATATTCACCAATAATTTTCAATGTATCGCGCACTACGCAATCCAGTAATTCATCATCACCACAATGCCCACGTCTACCCGAGCTGTAGCCGTGCCCGGGCAGCTCAGTGATGACACAGCGTATTCCTCGCCGCGTGAAAACATCTAACACATTAACATAGCGCTCCGCGTAGTCACCCTGGCCATGATAAAAAATAGCTACAGCAATGACACTACCCAGATCCTCCGGATCAAATACCATTCGGTGCAGCAGTTGTCCCTTGATACGAATCCAATGAGAATTGGCAATCATTGCTCCAAGGAATCTGCAAGCTGAGCGAAAAACTTGCCAGCCACATCATGCTCATTTGCTAACAAACTATTTCTAATCTCAGAAACATAACGGTGCAAAATAACGCCTAAGTGGCCTTGTGAAAGGACCGCCGCTCTGGCTTTTTCAGAGATTCTAGGGTGAACTTTTAAAAGAGATTCGACATCAAAAGTCCGTCCATGATGAAAGCAGTCCACTAAGGATGTTTTCCCCTCCACTTGAATACGCGCCAAAAAATGCGCCGGATAATTACAACCTTCTACACACACCCCCAAACGACGCCCTAACAACATAAACAAACAGGCGAGACTTGTTGGGTTTCCCTGCTGTACATCTATCACATGACAAAGGTCAAAATAATTACAAGCATCAGCTTTTTTCTTGTCGCCGCAATACCTGCCGCTGGAAAATAACCAATCTCGTAGTTCAGCTGCAGATGGCTCGGGCAGGTCCTGCCGCACTTCATCGGCAAGTAAATCCAACGAATCCGGTAGCGCTGAACGCATGGTAACTCCATCATGAAGAAAATCGGAGAGCAGCCGTAATGTATGCTCAAAACTTTCCCAGTCATCTTCCCATGACGCTACCCCACGTGATGGGACTATCCATTCATCGGCGAGTGTTTGCCGCCGACCCTCTGCGAGTAGAGATGACAAGCGCTTCTTTCGCCCCCGGGAAACATCAATTCCTAGCGCCGCAATGTCTTGGCTAATATCTCCCCCAAATTTTCTGAGCTGCTGGCTTACAACAGGAGAAACTGATGGATCATCGTCGTCCAGCAGTCGAATGAGGTAAGGTAAGTCATTAGTGTTAGGCACAGTCATACCCTAACGCATTCACCCTCCGGTAACAACCCGTAATCACTTAATAAGCACAAAAAAAGGGCAACACATTCAAGTGCTGCCCTCTTTGATTGATGTTATGATTATTCGGCAGCCTCTCCATCTGGCTCTCGTTCTTGAGGCATTGGTGGGACTTCTCTTGGAATAAGATTCAGCTTCAAGCCACCGCCCGCTTTGTCGATGTTGAGTTTATCAATACGCTCTCGAATTTCGTCAGGCACAGCGGCTTTGTCATGATCAGTTTCATACGGTCCTTCATATAATATATTTCCTGCCTTATCTTTGACGATGACTTTCTTATCTCCATTGTTCGATTTCATACTAATCGATCCATCATTGTCCATAAATGTGACAGATGTCCCTACACCAAATCGCATAATTTGATCACCATCTGCGGCTCCCGCTCCCTGCATGAGAAGCTTTCCAATATCAAACTTCATTGCACCTCCCTGACCCTGCATCATCTGCCCCTGTATGTCTTGTAGGCGTTTCATCAGCTCTTTTTTCATGGGGAGAATTTCTGCCGGTGGCATTTCACGGCCAATATTTCTCTGTAACCACTGCACATCAATTCCAGGTTGTTGTCTAAGGTGTCCTGCATTTTTACGCTGACCTAACTCAATTTCTATTTTCTTTGCCTTACCACGGCTAAAATACTTCACTTCAACCTTATCCCCGGGAGTTTTCTGAAGAACGACTTCCCGCAAGTCATTTTGATTGTTTATTTTTTTACCCGCAAGCTCCGTCAGGACATCGTGAGTTTTTAAACCCGCATTGTCGGCAGCAGATCCGGGGACAATATGATACAGAGTCAGTCCGTTTCCCTGCACTAACCCAAGATGTAGTGAGAGGGTGTCACTGGTAGCCATACCGGCAACACCCAGCATCGCTAATTTTTTTACTTCCTTGGGAGTATCCTCGACAACGGCGTCCTTGCTATCTTTCGATTTAAGAGCTTCACCTGCGATAGGTTTCTCAATACCAAGTGCGGGGATTAGTAGCGCTGCGGACACCACACAAATGGCTCCAGCAGGGTTAAAATTGTTATTTAGTTTTATTCTCATAGCCTTAATTTTTTGTTGCTTGTGATTCGATAGTGCTTCTACGCGATGTGCCACGCTTCAGCATAGAAAATACTTTTTTGAAGTCAAAAACTGACTCTCATTGTAACTTCGACCGGTAGTTTCTACACTCAAGTGGAACAACTTGTAAGCGCGACGAAGCTGGTTTTTTTGTTTAAAAAAACTAATTGGTTTGCACCGGTAGCAAGACATACTGCACGACTGGACGGTCGATTGTGATTTCGCGCCCATCTTCGTCTTGGATCCTAATAGTCTCCAAACTGTCTAGACGGATACAACGATGCAGCGATTGGTCACCCGCCATCATGACACCTCGATCCGAAGTGTTTACAACACGGTGACTCATGGCGTCAGGAGCTAACCAGGCTCGCTTGGATGAGAGCTTACGACTCTCGCTGAGATTGTTTGTATTGACGATATCTTGCAAAGCACTAACGCCTTGGACACCACTCTCATCAGTATTCGTTTTGGTTATCATGAACGCAGTAAACGCACCCAATAAAGCAACAGCTGCAGCAGCGAAAACACCTTTCAACTTTGGTTGTGTTTGTATGGGCTTGGAAGTTTGATCAGGAAATAAAACAAGCTTTTCTTCAACAGGGACATGCTCGTGCCAGCCGTCCATGGCCTTGATCATCCGCGACAGCAAATCGGTTCGCATTGTAGCTGGGGTGATTTCGCCCAGATGCTTTTCAAGTTCGTCAAGCCCAGCGGCATCAGAATCATTACGTTTACCCATCATCTCGCATGCCAGCGCAAAGCGCCCAGATGTTTCGTCCGATAATGACTGTGGACTGAGGCTTGAGAGTAGCTGTTCAAGTTCACAAAGTTCTGGCGGTAGAGAATCGTTCATTTGTTGATGTTTAGACGTGGAAGGCAGGTGATCCTGATGTGGTCTGAGTGATTTACTGATACGTAATATTGTGATGTGTGAAACTGATAGCTTAGATATCCTCAGACCTGCGTGTGGATTCGAGGCTTTTTCGTAAACGCTCTAATCCGTAGCGGTATCGTGAAGCAACCGTGTTAAGGGAGACCTCTAACATGTCCCCTATCTCCGCAAATGTATGCTCACCCCAAATTTTAAGAATGATAACTTCAGCAAATTTGGAAGGAAGCTTCTTAATGCCGTCCTCAAGCTGCTCTCGAGTCTCGTCGTTGGAAGCATCGCTCAGAAACCATGGATCTGTTGTAGCACCCATTTGAATTCGACGGTCTCGTTCAGACCTTTCTTCGCGCTTGCCACGACGGTCGTTTTTCCTCCCTAAGTCGATGGCTAGACGCCTTATTGCCGTATACAAGTATGGTTTCCATGATTCCTGCCCACCATCAAATGTCCCTTCTTCTACTTTGCGAGCAAGTTTGATGAGAGCATCTTGCATTACATCCTCAGCATCATGTGCGTTACGTGTTTGCTGCCTGGCAAATAACAACAGCCGAGAACCGTTGCCTGCAAGCCACTGTCGCCAAGACTGAGCAGGAGATATGTTTGCACCAGTTTCTGGCGAACCTGTGCCCATTGAGATGGTGTTAAAAGCTGGTTTCACTGACATAATCCGTAATATTAGAATAGCGTCGCACTGATCGGGTTTTGTGCAAGTATTTCGAAGAAATAACTACCAAATTTGCTGCTGATTCATCGCGCCTGATAAAAAGCTTATATCCATTGACCCGTAGGAGACCGAGGGTCTTTAGCCAGACTCTCAGGCGTACCGCAGGCGACCAACTGCCCCCCATGCTTGCCGCCACCAGGACCCATATCAATAACCCAGTCCGCGGCACGAATGACATCAAGATTATGTTCCACAATCACTAGCGAGTTCCCAGCATCACGCAATTTGTAGAGTACATCAAGTAAGACGCGAATGTCTTCATAGTGTAAACCCGTGGTTGGTTCATCCAGCAAATAAAGGCAATGGCCGTTGTTTGGGCGCGAAAGCTCGTCAGCAAGCTTCACTCGCTGCGCCTCGCCCCCAGACAGCGTGTTCGCTGACTGTCCAAGATGAATATAACCTAAGCCTACATCACAGAGCGCGACCAGAATACGGCTCAATTTGGGCACATTCTCAAAAAAAACCGAAGCAGCTTCGGCCGTCATTTCCAACACTTCTGCAATATTTTTACCCTTATAAGTGACTTCAAGCGTTTCACGATTGTAGCGTTTTCCTCCGCAGGAGTCACATGTGACAAATGCATCGTTGAGAAAGTGCATATCGATTCGAATAGCTCCATCTCCTTGACACTTCTCGCAGCGGCCACCTTTAATATTAAAACTAAACCTCCCCGCTGCATACCCCCTTTGCCTAGAGAGTGGTAGCTTGGCAAAGATAGCGCGGATCAAATCAAGAGCTCCTGTATAAGTAGCAGGGTTCGACCTAGGACTTCGGCCAATCGGCTTCTGATCGACTACAACAACCTTTGAGATCTGATCAATTCCCTCAACGGTATCATGCTTTCCTGGTTGGCTCATAGCCCGATGAAAATGCCGAGCAAGCACACGCCGGAGGATGTTGTCTATGAGAGTAGATTTCCCGCTACCACTGGGGCCGGTCACCGAAACCATCAGACCAAGCGGTATAGCCACATCAATCCCTTGTAAATTATGTTCGCGAGCGTTTCGGATGATAATTTCTCTGTTTCGCTCCGCACATTTATTAGAAATCTTGAGAGGGTTTTTGCCTGTGAGCCACTTCCCCGTGACGGACTGCTTATGAAGTATTACATCATCAGGTTTACCCGCAGCCAATACAATACCGCCGTGGCTACCAGCTCCCGGACCAATATCGATCAACCAGTCGGCCGCCCGAATTGTCTCCTCGTCATGCTCAACGACCACCACAGTATTTCCAAGGTCGCGCAGCCTAGAGAGCGCTTGAATCAGTCGGGCATTGTCAGCTGCGTGTAGACCAATACTGGGCTCATCTAGCACATAGATCACCCCAGAAAGCCCTGCACCGATTTGGGTGGCGAGCCGAATACGTTGCGTCTCACCGCCAGAAAGGGTGTTGCTAGCGCGATCGAGGGTGAGGTAAGAAAGCCCGACATCATCCAGGAATGCCAATCGACGTAAAATCTCTCCCAGAACTCCCTTCAACGCCTCACCTCGGCCTTCCGGTAGGTCTATTTTATCTAGCCAGTGGAGGGCGTCTTCGACGGGTAATGCACAGAACTCGTCAATCCCCATGGGGGCGTCAGTAGGATGATCTAGCGTCACAGCGAGAATTGAGGGTTTAAGCCTCCGCCCCTGGCAAACAGGACACTGGCGCGATGTCATGAAGCGGCTCATGCTAGCGCGAACAGCATTACTTTTGCTTTCACGAGAAAATCTTTCGACGATACAGCATAAGCCCTCAAAAGCCTTATTAAAAGGACGTTTGAATCCATCTTTTTCCCATATCACCTCGATTTCCATCTCTCCCGTGCCGTAGAACAGCGCGTGTTTAAATCCGTCGGACATGGAGGAAAACGGTGCATCCGTGTCCTGGCCCATTTCCTGGGCAAGAGCTTCTATTTTTTTCCGCTGCCAGCTTGTTTTGCGTTTGTTACTTTTCCAAATTAATATGGCCCCGGAGTTAATCGACTTAGTAGTATCAGGGACCAACAAATCTGGGTCACATGACATCTCGGTTCCGAGCCCATGGCAATGAGGACACGCTCCGTGCCGTGAGTTAAAAGAAAAATGCTTCGGGGTGAGCTCTGGAAGCTCAAATCCAGTGACAGGGTTCCGATAACTTGTCTGGAACGAGACTTCCTGCCAGTCATCCGACTCAGGTTCCATGACGAGGGCCAGCGCATGGCTACCACAAATCCTGAGTGTAGTTTCCACTGAGTCAGCGAGCCGACTCATCGAACCATCCCGAATCACAAGCCGATCAACGACGATCTCGATGTTCCTCACCCGCTTTGGCCATTGGCTAGCTGCTTCTTCGATCTCAAGCATTGTGCCGTTAAGGCGAATACGAACAAACCCCTGACGCTGGAGATTTTCTAACAATACATGCACATCACTAGCCTCTTCACGCGGAACAGGCGCGAGCAGAACAACCTTGGATTTCTCTGGTTTATTTGAAAGCGCATCGATGATGTCTGCCGATGTCATCTTCTCTAGCCGCTCTCCTGTTTCAGGATCGTGAGGGACACCCATCGCAGCATAGAGAATGCGCAGGTAATCGTAAATTTCTGTTGAGGTAGCAATGGTCGAGCGCGGATTCATTCCTCCAGTTCGCTGCTCGATTGCGATGGCCGGGCTGAGACCCTCAATGGAATCGACATCCGGCTTATCGAGCTGATCAAGAAACTGCCGCGCGTAGGCGCTGAGGCTTTCGACATAACGCCGTTGTCCCTCGGCATAGAGGGTATGGAAGGCTAGCGACGACTTACCACTGCCACTTGGCCCGGTAATGACCACTAGCTTGCCACGCGGGATTTCCACGTCGATGCCGCGCAAGTTATGTTGCCTTGCTCCCTTGATAACAATAGCGTCCACACAACCCCTTTAACGTATTCAAACAAAAAAATACAACGATGATTTAATCATTCAGCAGATTACATGACCTATAATCAGGAATCGAGTTAGCTTAGCCATCATTCTTTCCCTCACGAATGTGACTAGTAATTCCTCCAGACGTTGGTGCCATTATTCAAGGTGTGCGAGGATGGAGGAAAAATGCCCAATGCCAGCACCATATTGAACAATTGATATGCGAGTAGAATTTCCACTGGATTTTACCATCGCAATTCTTCCAGAAATTGTTCACGTTGCATCCGTGACTTCACGCTACCCCAGCAAATTTCAACACCGCATGCTCTGGCGCGCTCTAACCGGGATCGCCATTCTTGTGATTGGCGTTCTCGTTGTCGGCTTAATTTGGCTCACTGGCCAAATACTAGGTTATCTGCAACCGGTACTGGTGCCAGTCGCCGTCGCCGGCATCATTGCCTACTTATTGGACCCCATTGTTTCCTGGGTTCAGAAAAAAGGATTGTCTCGACTGAAAGCCGTAATGACAGTATTCGCGACGTTTGTCGTATTTTTGCTGATTCTTGGCTATGTAATAGTACCTCCGATTGCGAAACAGGCATCAGCAGCAATTGAGGATAAAGAGGAAATTGGAGCCAAGTTTCAGTCCACCATTGAAAAAATTCGAGCCGCGGCGTGGCTACAACCTGCCGAAAAGTATCTCTCTCAAAAAGTTGATCCAGAAACAGGAAATCTATTAGCCACATCAGGAGACACACCCATAACAGGTCAGGCAACAGAGGAATCTACCAGCCAACTTACGATTGCAGAACCTCCCGGCCAACACCGCTGGCAATATTTATTATCAAAATACGCTGGCAAAATCACCTCAACCATAACTGGCTGGTTTAGTGAGGGCTCAACAAGAGTATTGGGCTTCGTCGGACTTCTGCTGGGCTTTGTGATGACGCCTATTTATCTCTATTATTTCCTTAAGGAAAGCTCGGGCATTAAAGCACACTGGCACGACTACGTCCCACTCAAAGCCTCTAACTTTAAAAACGAGGTGGTCGACACCCTGCAAGAAATCAATGGATATCTGATCTCATTTTTCCGTGGCCAAATGCTCGTAGCATTTATTGACGGCTTGCTAGTAGGTATTGCCCTTTGGATTTTCCAACTACCATACGGACTACTCATCGGCTTGATCCTCGCAATCCTTGGCGTCATCCCATTCATCGGTAATATTATCTGCATGGTTCCCGCGTGTGTGATTGCATACGTTCACTTTGGAAACCACCCAAGCTATCTCGGGGACAACCCATGGATGTATGTTGCTGCAGTTATTAGTATTTTCTTAGTTGTTCAGCAAATTAACTCACTCGTTACTGCACCAAAAATCGTTGGTGACTCTGTAGGCCTGCACCCAATGACTGTCATATTTTCTATGCTTTTCTGGTCACTTCTGTTCGGTGGCTTTATTGGTGCTCTCCTTGCAGTACCGTTAACTGCTGCCGTGAAAGTGCTGTTCCGCCGCTACGTCTGGGAGCGTAAGATCATGGATCCTCGGGAAACAAAGAAGCCCGACGATGACTCGAGCGATCCACCTAAGGAACCCAAACCTCAATTGGCATGATTTTTTTTGGGAACATACTCCGCTGACACCGCTCTTTTAGAGAACCAAACATGCTACTGTCCGTAACCTCGCTATGAAACACCTTCTCACCAGTTTACATCTAATTTTCGCCTTCAACGCCTCTGCCCAGAATGAAGACTTCAATCCGTTTGCAGAGGAGAGCGTTCCGGCGCAGTTAATCTCCGAAGCAAAATCCGTTGCACCCGGCAGTGTAGTCACACTGGCAATCCAGTTAGAGCACGAAGATGGCTGGCACGCGTATTACAAAAACCCAGGTGGACCTGGATTACCGCTAAAGTTTGATTGGAAATTACCCGAGGGATTTGAGCTCAAAAAACTCCACTGGCCTACACCGCACCTCTACAACAGTAGCGGAACACAATTTTACGTTTACGAGGGTAGCTATGCGATCCTTGCCGACATCAGCGTGCCTGACAGTGCAAAACCGGGCACCACTGCAGAGCTCAAAGTAACTCCGCACTGGCAGCTATGTAACGACAGGGGGTGCCTACCACCCGACTCACTCGATCTCAGCGTCAAGATTCCGGTTACCAACGAAACTCAAATCGATGACATCCAAAAATCGCTGTTCAATGCTGCTCAAAAATCAATACCGCTCACGAACTCGCCATGGGACATCAAGGTTTTCAAACAAGGCGGGTCATTTATCATCGACCTCTCTTCAAGCGATTCAAGCGCACCTGAGCTCAAAGATGTTGTGTTCATCAGTTCGGACAATCAGACCAATGGCACCAACCCGCAGAAGTTTGAAAAAACTGATACCGGCTATCAGATCAGCATTCCTGCAGCCAAGACTACTGGCAATGGCGATGAGGTTGAGAAGCTAGCTCACCTATCAGGCATTCTCCATTCGAAGTCTGGTTGGATTAAAGGTGATACCCGCAAAGGATTAGAATTTAACAAGCTGGCATTTGATAAAAAAACGCTTGAATCGGCAAGCTTCGGCACATTGTTAGGGATCATCGGCGGAATGTTATTAGGCGGCCTCATTCTCAACTTGATGCCATGCGTTTTTCCAGTCATCGGGCTCAAGATCATGGGATTTGCCCAACAGGCCGGTGAGGATAAAAAGAAAGTCATGCTTCATGGCGTTGCTTTCGCAGTCGGCGTACTGACATCATTTTGGGTTCTTGCTGGATTCCTACTTTCACTAAGAAACAAAGCCCTCGAGGGTGCTGGCGATGATGTAGGATGGGGTTACCAACTTCAAAATCCTTACGTCGTGCTGACGATTCTTCTGCTGATGTTTATCCTTGCACTCAACATGTTTGGCGTCTTTGAAATCGGCACCAGCGCTACAGGTGTCGGGGGCAAACTCCAAAGCAAACAGGGACTTCAGGGGTCTTTCTTTAGTGGAGTTCTGGCCACTGTCGTTGCCACACCATGCTCCGCTCCGTTTCTAGGAGCAGCCATTGGCGCGGCTTTTATCCTTCCCAATGTGCAGTTCATGCTGGCATTCACTGCCATGGCGCTCGGACTCGCCCTGCCCTATCTCGTTCTCTCTGTCTTTCCTCATCTAGTCGAAAAACTCCCCCGCCCCGGCCCATGGATGGAAAGCTTCAAGCAGGCGATGTCATTCCTTCTATTCGCTACAGCCGGGTATCTATTATGGGTTTACGTCGCACAGACCGGGCTCGACTTCATGCTCGACAGCATCATCGGTCTAAGTTTGATCGCCACCGCGCTCTGGATTTACGGACGCTGGAATCTTCCCCACCGGTCCAAAAAGGCAAAAACCATCGCAAAGGTTCTCACAGTCGCCGGACTTCTGGGTGGTATTTTAATGCTTATTCCTCCCGACAAATCCAAACAGCTTCAGTGGGAAAAATGGAGTGCCACCAAAGTCGAGGAACTCAATGATGCAGGTACACCTGTCTACGTCGATTTTACAGCAACATGGTGCGCCACATGCCAGGTGAATAAAAAGAATGCCTACCCGCCAGAAATTGTTCAGCTTTTCAAAGAATTTGGTGTCGTAGCACTCAAAGGAGACAAAACTAATCCCAATCCAGAGATTGAAAAAAAACTCCAGGAGCTCGGTCGGACCGCCATCCCCGTGAACGTGCTTTACGTCCCCGGTAAGGATGAACCGATCATTACTCCAGAAATCCTCACCGCAGATTACATACGTGAGCTCATCACAAGCAATTTGGAAAAACCTGTGAAGGAGAGAGATTAAGCAGTTAAGAAAGCCTCGTCCAATCCCAGTCATCACACCCGATTTTCCGTGTCTTCCACGCCCTTCGTCGGTTAATCTGCGCGTATGAGCAATGATATCCCGAAGCTGGTTAAGGACGACCCATGGCTTGAGCCATACTCCGACCACATTTCGAGACGTATGCTCAGGTTGCAGGATCATTTGCGTGAAGCTGCAGCTGCTGCAGGATCGCTCAAGGACTACGCGTCCACGCATCTCGACCACGGAATTCACTACGACCCATCAAGCGATATCTGGAAAATCCGCGAATGGGCTCCGGGTGCCAAATATGTGGCACTGACAGGTGATTTTAATAACTGGGATCGTGGTCAATACCCGCTTAACCGCGAGGACGACGGCACATGGCGAACCGCGCTACCGGGCTTTGCCCTCAAGCATGGTGATCTGGTCAAGCTGCACATCGTGGGGGCAGACGACTCGGTTCGCGACCGCATACCGGCAACCATTCACCGAGCGGTGCAGAACGAGCAAACACACGATTACTCAGGACAGATCTGGCAGTCTGACGAATCCTACGCTTGGAAAAACGAATTCGATCCATCCTCTATCGATTCTCCTCTGATTTACGAAGGACACGTTGGCATGTCCGGCGAGGAGCCCCGACTCCACACCTACCGCGAGTTTGCAGACGAGGTGCTACCACGCATCGCCAAGCTCGGGTACAACACCGTGCAGCTCATGGCGATTCAGGAGCATCCGTATTACGGGTCATTTGGCTACCACGTGTCGTCTTTTTTTGCCCCATGCTCACGTTTTGGCACCCCGGAAGATCTGAAATACCTCATCGATACCGCTCACGGTATGGGTATTGCCATGCTAATCGACATCGTGCACTCACACGCAGTCAAAAACATTGCCGAGGGGCTCAATGAGTTTGATGGCACAGACCACCAGTATTTCCATTCTGGAGAAAGAGGCGATCACCCGCAATGGGACTCCAAGTGCTTTGACTACGGCAAGGAAGAGGTTCGCCGGTTCCTACTATCCAACCTGCGCTACTGGCTGGAAGAATTTAAGTTCGATGGCTTCCGGTTCGATGGCGTTACCTCGATGCTATACCATCACCATGGTGAAACCAGTTTCGATCATATGGACAAGTATTTCAAGGATGGCCCAGATGAGGATGCTATTCTCTACCTTGGAATGGCGACCACACTTACTAATGAACTGCGTCCCGGCGCCCTAATCATCGCCGAAGACATGTCGGGTATGACTGGGCTATGTCGCCCAACATCCGAAGGCGGTGGTGGATTTACACACCGTCTCGCAATGGGTATACCCGATTACTGGATTAAGCTTCTTAAACACAGCAGAGATGAGGACTGGAACCTCGAAGAAATGTGGCGTGTGATGACTAACCGCCGTCACGGTGAAGCAAACATTGCTTATGCAGAAAGCCACGACCAAGCTCTAGTAGGTGACAAAACAATAGCATTTCGCTTGATGGACCAGGAAATGTACTGGCACATGAGCAAAAATAGTGAGCATGGCACCATCGATCGTGGTATCGCGCTCCACAAAATGATTCGGCTTTTCACCCTCATAGCTGGCGGCGAAGGCTGGCTGAACTTCATGGGCAACGAGTTTGGCCACCCCGAGTGGCTCGATTTCCCGCGTGAGGGCAACGATTGGTCATACCATCACTGCCGCCGACAGTGGTCGCTCGTTGATAACCCCGCACTGAGATATGAAAGCCTGAATCATTTCGATCAGCAAATGATCCATCTCACACACGATTACAAATTGTTAGCATCAAATAACACCGATCTACTCTGGGTGCACAATGATGACAAAATCATAGTAATCAAACGCGCAGGGCTGATTTTCGCCTTCAACTTCCACCCCGATAAATCTTTCCCCGATTACCCGATCCCGACCACGAAGCTTGGCGAGTATCAGATCGTGTTGGATAGTGATTCTGAAGAGAATGGTGGACACCAGCGAATCAACACATCACTGACATTTCAGACTGATGAAGATCATCAATTGTCTCTCTATCTACCAAGTAGAACTTGCATCGTGCTTGCGCTTCATACTGAAAGAGCATCAAGAAAATGCCTAACCTCAGGATAGATCATCATACCAGTCGATTTATTATAATGCCGCCACGAATAACCAGTTATGCATAAAAAACGGCAACCAAGAGGTCACCGTTTTGTTAGTTTGCAATAAGATTTGAGAATATGTCTATTTTCTCCGATACAGAAGAAATGCCATTGCACCAAGACCCAGCATAACGCAAGATGATGGCTCTGGGATAGCTGTAAAATCCGCACTCAAAGACGAAATTTCAACACCATCACCCGCACCATTCACGTTAACAGTAAATCCAATCAAGAGGGCATCACCAGCCGATACGGCAACATTGCCAAACGAGTGACCAACATCAACTCCCGCAGGCACAGCCCCCGCCCCAAGCGTAGTTTCATCAATGGTAGTGCTTACAATTCCAGCAGAGTTGATCTGATAAAACCAAGTTACCCCCTCGGAACCAATGTTAAATACGTCTGTTCCGATCGTGGTTGCAACGCCATTTATATTCACTATTCCATTTGAAGTGATATTGATAGGATCGCTGGTCACAGTGCCATCACCACCCCAGTCTTGAACTCGCATTTTATCACCTGCAACAGTAATAAATTCATTAGTAGAACCATCTGTAGACGGATTATTGTGTGTAAGTGTCCAATTGCTACCTGAAATTGGAGAAGGCTCAATTGCATCACCGCCGCTATTGTGCGTTGATCCCTGCCCAACTATCGAGAAGTCCATGTTGTATAGAACTGCTGAACTCACTGAGGCTGGGGCTAGCATCGCCAGCGTTACTATTGCTATTTTCATATTACTTGTATTAAATTTGTTAATATTAGGACTTGGGTATGACTGAGTGAGAGGAAGAGTGTTGGTTGATAATCTAAGATTAATTAAGATTTGGCAGGATAACTGTAGAAATGATTTTTAGTCGTAAGCAAGATTTAAAATAGATGGATATATAGATTATTCATATATTTCATAATACCTCCAGCATAAAATGATATTATTTAACTCGCATCATTCTATTAAAATACTTGGATATTAACGATATTGTATCAAGATATCTCACTGGTGTTTCCAATATGAATTTTCAGTTCAAACCTAGCGGTTAGACACACTTCTATATCCAAACAAAGGCACCCCTTAAATAAACACAGAATGGGCGTTCGCCAAAAGGCAGTGTAAGCGCGAGTCTAATGGGCTACAAGGGACGCGCTAACTACAAAAAAACGACGACCCGAAGGCCGCCGTTTTGAGAATTCAGACTAATTGCTGTGTTGTTTTACTTCCTGCGGCGAGTGAGTAGAACAAGACCAGCGAGGCCGAGAAGAGCTGCGGATGACGGCTCGGGAATAACCGTTACAGATGTAACAGATGGTGTTTGATTCGCCGAATTGCTACCAATCCAATTATCTTTGTCACCAATCGCAGCAAGCCACTGCTCCCCTGTCTTTGGTGCTCCATTATTATCAAAGTCAAATACTGCATTATCAATTTCATTTATCGCAACTGCAGTAGTGCCATTGACCAAACCAGTGGGTAAGGCGGAATTATTTGAACTAGTGGCATTCGCTTGCCATACACCGGCTCCATCATCATTTAGTCCGTAAACAAATGTAGGACTTTCGTTTGATCCGGTGAAGATCAAGACTTGATCTCCTGATGCCGCAAGGCTTGGGGCTGTGCCAGCACCTTCCGAGACTCCTATTTCAATTATTGAGCCGGCAGCTATGGTAGCACCCACTGTATAGGTTTTAGTTCCCTCGTTATCGCGAAAGGATCCACTCGAGAGCCATCCATTATCAGTAAATAACAATGTTTCACCCGAGGCAATTTCATTCAAAGCCAGAACGTGAAAATTATCTGTATCGTCTGAGTTAAAACCGACGATTGCTAGATCCCCCATAACGACAGCAGCCTGAGAGGTTACAGTTGACGCTAAAATAATGCCGAGTGTTGCTATTGTCTTTTTCATTATGTGTATTTGGGATAGAAATGGATTAGGATACTTAACTAGGTTGAGTATGTAATAGATTTGGGGGTTGTCTCCAAATTTCAAGTAACAAAAATGCCACGTGAATTTTTACTGCGATAGGATGAGTTTGATAAACAGGTTGCGGCCGATTATTGCTTGCATCATCTGACATGTTACCAGCAGTAAACAGGCCAACTTATTCACAAACAGCTACATAGCTTGAGTATCTCAACTTATCAGGGGTTGGCTACTGGTGGTGGCTGTATTTTTTCCCGCACCGGGATCATGGTGCGGAATACGCCCACTGAGCGACTGGAATTAGTCTTTGGGTTGGTATCATATAGCACATAGAGCTGGACATGGCCGTTCCCATCCAGCCTTACAGCAGTGTTGTAGATGATTTTTTTCCTGGTTCCATATTGGGCGGCGAGCCGATATAGCTCACCAGTTTTGACGCTTTTATAGGAAATGATTTTTGTAGGTGCGACAGATACAACGTTGTCTCCAAACGCATGGAGTACAGTAAAACGAGAAAGGTTCTTTAACACGAATTGCTTTCCTATGAGACTTTTTTGATCGAGCGAGATTGTTCGCACCTTTGGTGGTTTATCCCATGGAGTGGGCCCAGTAACGGAAGGAGTGAGGAAAAAAATTCGCCGGCTGTTCACAGCGCCGGCAGGAATCGTCACATATCGCTGATACTTGGCATCATCGCCAGCGCCAATTTTGCGAAACAATACCAGCGGTTTATCGGGCGGGATCGGGCGCAAGACTGAGGGGTTGTTAAACGGCACGTTAAAAGTTAGCCATCGTGTCTTTTTATCGCCATCTGGCTTCCCCTTGAAATACAGCCTCGGTGGTGGTGTCTCACCAGGTTTTGCTAAGAGCATCACCGGAGCTTCTCCACCCTCGACATGTCTGTATTTCCTCGTTGGCTTCGGGCCGAGAGCAACCACGGATACTTTCGCCTCAGGTTTTTTGGGTTCAGCCTTGGTAACATCCTGCGCCTTTAATTGTGTGCCTGACAGAACAAAGATTCCGACTGTTATTAGATAGTGACGCATCAGAATGGTTCTAGATTTCATCGGGGCTCAGCCATCGCATTGACGTAATGACGAATTGCCTGCCGAAGCGTTTATTAGTCTCGGTGAGGCTACCGCCGAGATACTGCCCCGTAGCTTGCTGTATAATCAAGGGTATATCACCTGGTGAGTTACCACTGGCATCTACATACTGCGGAGCTCGTTCTACCGTCACTTCAAGCCAAGAACGAGCTTTAACCTCACCATTGTCACTGGATTCCCCATATGCGCGCACTGTAAAGGTGTC
>Ga0206131_10002360_pt1 | contig 22965 bp, 19 predicted proteins | sample Helgoland_Spring_FD_148636 | JGI IMG/M metagenome (GOLD analysis project Ga0206131, IMG submission 148636) | Pelagic subsurface seawater microbial communities from Kabeltonne, Helgoland, North Sea - Helgoland_Spring_Bloom_20160517_1 | ecosystem: Environmental > Aquatic > Marine > Epipelagic ...
CTGTATTATTCCATATTAATTTATAAAGTTTTATTTCTCTACTTCCTATTTTACCTTCTTCTTTACAATTATGAGGACATCTATTTATATCTGTAGGTCTTATTGCTTCGTGTGCTTCTTGTGTATTCTTATCATTTGATTTTGTTTTATTCAACATTTGTTGATTCAAATGTTTTGATGTCGTATAATCCTTTCCATACTTATCTTTTATATATCCTTCTGCTTTTTTAATAAATTCTTTGCTATATTTGTTACAATCTGTTCTCATATATGTAATCCAACCATTTTCATATAATGTTTGTGCTAATCGCATAGTTTGTTTTGGTGATATATGTAATTCATTCGAAGATTTCTGTTGTAGTAAACTAGTTGTAAATGGTTTTGGTGGCATTTTTTTTGTTTCTTTAGCTTCTTTTACATCTAATATATGGTCGTGTTCTACACTTTCACATAGAAATTCTTCCATTTTTTCTTCATTTTTATGATTATAATTTAATTTATATTCATATTCAAATTTACCTATTTTGAATATACCTGTTGTATCATATACTTTTTCACCCTTTGAATTTTTTATTTCCATTTCTCTATCATATATCAATCTTAATGCTGGCGTCTGACATCTACCTGCGCTTAATCCACTCTTTGAATTTCTACTAATATGTTTCCATAATATAGGTGAAAGCTTAAATCCTACTAACAAATCTAATATTTGCCTTGATTGTTGTGCGCGAAAAGTATTCATGTTTATTATTCCCGGATTTTCAATTGCTTTTTTTATTGCTGGTTTTGTTATTTCACGAAATTTTATTCTTTTTGTTGTTATTGGTAAATCAAATGTTTTACATATATGCCACGCAATTGCTTCGCCTTCTCTATCATCGTCTGTCGCAAGTATTACTTCGCTACTTGATTTTATTGCTTTTCTCAAGTTATTTATATATTTCTTTTTTGTTGGTAATAGATTATATTTTGGTGTAAAATTATTCTTTACATCAATTGATTTTAATCCATCGGTTATACCTCTTATATGACCGAATGATGCTACTACTTTATAGCCTTTTCCTAGATACGTTTCAATCTTTTTACATTTCGCATTTGATTCAACAATTACTAGTTTTGTCATATTAATTTAATATACAAATTTTATTTTAAATCAATTTTGTATATTAATAATCATCTTCATCGCTGCCCCAAAATGGATCATATCCAGGAGGAGGTGCCAGTAAATCATCGGCACTTAGATTATTGCATTTTCTTAAAATCCTTCCAACTGATATTTTTTCCTTTTCTTTTTCTTTCTACTTTACCAGATTTTTTTTTAGTTTCTCCTCTTAACGCGGAATCTATATACATTTCTTTCAAAAGTTGACCTACGGCTACACTTGCTTCATGTTGGTCGTATTTTCCATCTTCTATTGCTTTTAAAACCATAATTAACCTACCTAATATCTCTAAATTTAATTGACCTTTTACTAATCTATTGTAAATATTATAATAGTTGTTAAATAAAAAAGGTGCTCTAGAACTGCACATTTGGTCGACAGTTTCTTTTTTTAAATTTCCATACTTGCGTTTAGTTAATATAATTGTTTCTACGTCTTGTTTTATTTTCATACTGTGTTTTAATTCTCTAATTTTATTTGTTGTTTCTTCAGGTTTGTATTCTGAAATTAATTTTTTTAAATTTAGACTGTCTTTACTATCCATTTATAATATATAATTTTATATTTTTTTAAACTTTAATTTATTTATATATTATATATGTTAGCTAGATTCAGAAAAGCAAGAGCAATGTATTATAAAGGAGGAGGAAGTGATAATAGAGGTGGTATTGCTCCAGAACCAAAAGAAGGTTATGATTTACCTCTTCCAGTTGAACAATTTCCAAATGATGAAGCAGCAGATGCTGCCGCAGCATCCGCGAGAGCTCAAGATGTAAAAATCGCAAATACATTAAATCAATCCGGTGGTAGAGAACCTATAGCAAAAGACGAAGTTGAAGTTCATCAATTTAGTAATGCTACACCTCAAGGCAACGAAGCTATGAAAAATTTACAGGAAATTAAATTACAACAAGATTTTAATAAGTCAACAGATGTAGCAAATAATACAATACCAGATAATCAAAAAATGGGCGGGTTTAGAAAAAGAAAAAGATGGCCTCCACAAAAGAAAAAAACACGTAAAAGAAAAAATAAAAAAAAGAAGAAAAGAAAAACAAGAAGAGGTGGAAATCCGCATACAAAAAAATCAAAAAACGTTAAACGTGGACATTTACAGTCGCACAATATCTATAATCCTGTAAATCCTATAATGAGAAAAATTGGTGGCAAGAAAAAGAGTAGAAAATATAAAAAAAAGAAAAGAAGAAGAACAAGGAGAAAAAAATAAATATATATTTTTATTTTAAGAAATATATATTTTCTTATTTGGAATAGTTGGGGAGAGAAAAACACTGAAAAAATAATAACATTATAATTTATTATGAAGTTTCGTGATTTTTTAAATGTATTTATAATAATTCTTATATTTTTCATTTTATATTTGTCAAGTATTTTATCAGTAGGCTTAAAAGCATTAAAGGCAAACTGGCCAAAATATAAATGCAACCCTGTTGCCATGCCTTTTGCTGGTTATTTAGGGTATGATGTAATGGGAAACTTTACTGATTGTATTTCGGCAATTCAAAGAGGAGCAATGAGTAGGTTTTTAGAACCAATATATAATGCTATCAGTTGGATTGTAAGTATATCCGATTATATTCTCAAAACAGTTAGTAATATAAGAACTGCATTATTCAGTATGAAAGAAATTATTTTCAACGTTTTCAAAGATATTATGGCTTTATTTGTCAATATATTAACAAAATTCCAAAATCTAATTGTAAAAATTAAAGATTTAATGATGAAGCTTGGTGGAACTATGGCTGCTATTGTTTATATAGCAGAAGGTTTATCATTCGCAGGTGAAAGTATATGGAATGGTCCCATTGGTAAATTGGTTCGGGTGGTTTGTTTTCATCCTAATACACCAGTAACAATGGCAGATGGAACTACTAAGAAAATGAAAAATCTTAAAATTGGTGATAAACTAGCAAATAATATTGATGTAATGGCAACTATGATTATAAAAGGCAATGAAAAATCTCCATATTATAAAATTTGGAGTAATAAATTAAATGATTATATTTTTGTTACATCAACACATTTAATACAAGATCCAAAAACACTACGATTTATTGAAGTTCAAAATTATGATAAAGCAATACCAACCGAACTTTACGGAGAAAAACTAAGTTGTTTAGTAACAAGCACAAATACTATACCAATAGGAGAATTTACTTTTTGGGATTGGGAAGACTAGAATATTTTCCACTTAATATATAAATGGAAAATGTTTCACCACGAGAATATATAAAAAAAATATATAAGGAAAGTAGTTATTTAGACACATATGGCGGTTCTGTCGTAGGTGCAATATCAATTATTGCTGTAGTCGGTTGGGCTTGTAGTTACTACTATATACAAATACACATGAATCATTTAAGACAAAATTGGAATGATTATAAGTGTCATCCAGGTGTAATGCCTTTTGCCGGACAAATAAAAATAACACCCGGAATGACGCCTTTACAATTTACTTCTTCTAATTTTTCATATTGTCTTAACAAAGTTTTAGTTGAGGTTGTAAAACGTTTTATGGAACCTATATTGAATATGAATAAAGTAATATTAAAAATATTTAATAATGTAATTGAAGCTTTTAAAATAGTAGAAAAAGTTTTTGAAAAAATAAAGAATATTTTTGAAAGTATTATAAATTATATTATGTCCAAAACCGTATCTATTTACGTACCATTCCAGAAATTGTTAATAAATATAAAAGATTCATTCAGGAAAACTGGTGCTGTAATGGGTGTAACTATGTATTTAATTATGGGAATGGATTTTTTGTTTTTCAGTGGTTCGAAAACACTTATATTTCAACTCGCGATAGCTTTAGCTATTGGTGCCGCAGCAATTATTGGTATGTGGTTAATTCCGTTAACTTGGCCTCTTGCTATTGCTTCAACCCTTATATGGGTTGCTTCTCTAGCAGCAACTATATTAGTTCACGAATGGTTAAAGAAAATAAGAAATATGACAAGTGTTTCGTTTCCCTCGAAACCTGGTAGACCTAAACCCCCTCCTATTTTTAAAGCAATCGCAAAAGTGGGAACAGCAATCGTAGGTGGTATTAAAAAGATTTTTTGTTTCCATCCAGATACTCTTGTTACAATGGACGATGGTTCTACTGAAAAAATGTGTGATATTAAAATAGGAGATATTCTACGCGGTGGAAATCGCGTAGAAGCAGTAATGAATATTATGGGTCATGCGGATAATCCATTTTATGTTATTTATAGTGATAAATTAAAAAACGAAATTATGGTAACTGGAGGTCATTATATTTTTAGTAAAAAACAAGATAAGTATGTTTTAGTATCAGAACACGAAGATGCCAAAAAAAGTATATTTTGGGGTCAAAAAATGTCTTGTTTGATTACCGAAGACCATACTATACCAGTCGGTGAATATCTTTTTAAAGATTGGGAAGATTAATTTAGGGAACTTATTTATAAATATTAATAATCTTAACAATTAATATATATAATGAAACTATTAGGTTTAAGTTGCAGAATTGAATGTTGTATATTGTGTATTGTTATCGGTGCATTTATTGGTGCTAATTTATTTTGTTCTTGTATAACTAAAGAAGGATTTAATGCTGCTGGTAGTGCAATAAATTATGCTATGGGCGATGGTGTTCCGGGAGAGAAATTCGGTCAAAAACCACTTCATAATCCTTCCAGCACTTATGAAAAAGTTCAAACTCCTTTACCAGAAGGTCAGTTATTTTTTTACGCCAACAATCATTTCAAACCAGAATGTTGTAAATTTTCAACTGTAAGTGGTTCAGGCGGATGTGCTTGTGAAACTACAGAACAAGTAAATTATTTGAAAAATAGAGGTGGAAATAAATCAAAATAATTTAGTTATATAATGTTAAAAAATAAAACATTATATATATAATGAAAGGAGGAAGAGATGGTGGAATTGAAGAAAAATATAGAAATCATTTACCTGGTGATTTATCATTAGCAACCAGTAGAAATAAACCTAGAGTAAGACAACAAGCTTGGGCTGCACCTACATCACCCCAATCTAGAAAAAAAAGCCATATGAAAATTACTGAAGTATGTGATGGCAATCAAGTAAAGAAAATTTTACAACAAGAACTTGAAAAAGTTACATTGAAACACGGACTTAATATGTACGAACTTAAAGATTTGAAAAAAGATTTGAAAAATAAAAGCGTTGTTGCTGGAACAGATTATAGAGCAGCTTGTTCTAATGTAAGAAAACACGTAGCGTCTTCTACAAAAGTTGTTTTAAGAAAAAGACAAAGCAAAGCAGCTACAAAAATACAAAGACAAGTTCGATCAAATCAAGGAAATAAAGGCAGAAAATCTAGCATGCGTGCAACGAAAGAAGCTCGTCATAGTGGATCTAAAAAACGTGGTCCTGGTGGAAAATCATGCGCACCGGATCGTCTTATAGGAGGACTAGATTCAATCTTAAATGAATTGAAAATCAAGTTAAGCGTCGGTGAACGTAGATTAGTTGAAAGTGAGATGAAAAATGCTCCAAAAAGAACTGGTGGTTGTAATACTGTTGCTGTAAAAAAATTATTTGATGGACCACCTAATATTAAAAATAAAGTAATGACAGCTTATAATAAACTTGGTGATAATGAAGGGATCAAAAAATACAAAACCTTAAAAGGAGCAGCAGAACAAAGAATAAAAATAGCTGATGATAAATGTTTAAAAATGCCAGAAAAAAGTCTTGAAAAGCATGGATATTGTAAAAATAGCAACAATCCACAAGTAAAAAGTAGATTAGATAAATTAAAAGCAAATTTACAATCAAAGATAAAAGAAGAACAACCAAAAATAGCAAAAGCAGCCGAAGTCAATGCTGAAAAAGAGAGACAACGACAAATGCAACAAACAAATAGTAATGGAAAAATGGAAAAATGTGTAGCCGAAGCACAAACTTTAGATACTGATTCAGCAAAATTATTGCCTATAAAACCAGAACATAAAGTTGAAGATATAGAATCATTATTGGCAGATGTTAGTGCTAGATATGATAAATTAAAGCAAGAATGTGATACATACAGAAAAAAATCAAAACCGTATAATCAAAAAAGACTAATGATTCAAAACAGGATTGCTACTATGCAATCCGCAATTAAACAAAAGAGAAGAGAATTAGCAGAAAAAAAAGCGGCAGCAGAAAAAGCAAAACAAGAAGAAGCATTAGCATCGAAAAAATTAGAAAACGCTAGAATCGCAAAAGAAAAAGCAGAAAAAGAAGCTACAGAAAAAAAAGCGAAAGAAGAAAGATTAGCAAAAGAAGCTGCAGAAAAGAAAAGATTGACCGAAGAAGCGGAAAAGAAAAGATTGGCAGTAGTAGCAGCAGAAAAAGCAGAACAAGAAAGACTTAAAAAAGTAGCAAAAGAAAAAGAAAGATTAGCACAAGAAGCAACAGAAAAGAATAAAAGAGCAGCAGCAGAGGCAGCAGCAGAGGCAGCAAGATTAAAGGAGGCAGACGCGGAAAATAAAAGAAAAGAAGCTGAAGAAAAACGAAAAATAGAAAAACAGAAAAAAGAAGATGCAGAAAAAAAAGCAGAACAAGAAAGAAAACTGGCAGCAGAACAAGCTTTAAAAGCAGAAAAATTAAGATTAGAAAAGATTGCGGCAGAAAAGAAAGCAGCAGAAGAGAAAAAATTAAAAGAAGACGCTAGATTAAAAGCAGAACTAGCAGAAAATAAAGCGAAAGAAGAAGCAAAAAAAGTTAAAATAGAAGCAGCTAAAGAAGCATTATTATTAGAAGCAAAATTAGAAACAGAAACAAAGAAAAAGGAAGAAGCAAGACAAAAAGAAGAAGCAGCTAAAAAAGCATTGGCAGACAAAGCAAAAAAAGAAGCTAAAGAAAAAATGGATAGAGAAGCAGCAGAAAAAGAGAAAAAATTAAAAGCAGAACAAGATAAAATTAAAAAAGAACAAGAAAAAGCCAGAAAAGCAATGGCAGATGCAGCCGCAAAATCAGCAAGAGAAAAAGAGGCACAGAAGAAAAAAGAAGCAGACAAAAAGGCAAGAGATGAAGCAGCAGCACAAAAAGAAAAGGAACATAAACAAGCTCTTGTAGCCGCTAAAATGAAGACAATAGCATTACAAGGTCAATTGGCAAAATTGAAGGAAGGAAAAGAAGAAAACAATGAAAAATTGAGAGACATTGAAGCACAAATTAAAAAATTGGATGAAAAAGTTAAACAATCCAATGATGCTGCCTTAAAAGAAAGAGCAGATATGATAAAGAAATCTCTAAAAAATTATACTGAATTACTAAAGGCTTAATATTAATATTTAAAGTTAAATTAAATATTAATGTAATGAAGATATTATATTTTTTATTCTTATTTTTTGTCTTGATAAATGCTGATAATAAAGTAAGAGTTTATCAACGAATACCAGAAAATTTTGTAGCAACTGCTATTTATGAATTTGTAAAAGGGAATGGTATTAATAATTGTTTCCAATTTCAAGAAACAGAATCGCAATTACTTTTAAAATGTTTAAGAGATAATGAATTAGTAAATACCGAAATAAATATTATAGAACCAACACGAATAAGATGGACTTCAATATCTTATGTCGTATAATTATTTTTTGGATAAATTAGATATAGGATGCATAAATATCTTTCTTTTATTTGTTTTATTATCCTTTGTTAATGTTGCCGGATCAATAGTTTTGACTTCAGCATATTCAACTACATGAGCGTATTTGGTATCGTTATCTGTCATTGTATTATTATCAATTGATACTAATCGGTCGCCTGTATAATTGGTGCTTTTTGATGTATTAGAAACTTCTGTTTCAGTACAAACTTTATAATTAAATTTTTGTGTTTCATATTCCCCATCAAAAAAACAGGCAGTTTTCAAAACATCATGATTATAATCATGATATCCCTTTGTTAATGTTAATAAACTTGATTGATTTATTGTTGATTTTATTTTACCATTGGCATATGTTTGACCTAAATGTCTGGCTTCATTTGTATTTCCAAAATCACAATACAGACGTCTGTTTCGTTTTTTTTCAATGTACTCTTTAGCGGAAAAATTTTCACCTTTTTTAAATAATTTTACCATTTAGTATATGTATATATTTAATAAATTAAAATATTCTCAACTTTATATATTATGGAAGCGACATTGAATTTAAATAATTATACCGATAAAGAAATATTGGATTTGTTTGGTATATCCGAACAAGATTGTAAAAATAAAAATAAAATTAAAGACCAATACAATACGATTGTTGAAAACATAAAAACTCAAAATGAATTTACACCTGATTTTAAAAGAGATTTAATAGAATTTTTAACAAAAGCATTAGATAGAATGATTGAAGGATTAAAACAAGATTATAAATTGGCTGATAGTAGTTTTACACCCAATTTAGAAAAATCAGAAACATTTAATAACGAACACCAAGTAATAAAAAAAAATAATAAGAAATCACTTACGTCATTAATTAATCCAATTAGAACAGACAGAATTAGTAAATTATTAAATATTAATACTGTTTTTAGAGATAATTATTATAATACTCGTTCTAGTGATTTTACTTTTAATTTACCAGCACCAGTAAATAATGTTATAGGCGTTTCTTTAGAAACAGCAGAAATAGAAAATACATATTATGCTTTTAATACTCTCAATAGAACAAATGAATTTGTGGTTGAGATATATAATGTCGAATCGGCAAACGGACAACCTTTAACTGCTGAAGATGGAGCGAATTCTTTAATTACACAAACCAAGAAAAAAATAATAACAATAAAAGAAGGAAATTATACAGGAGAAAGTTTGGCCGATTACATGAATTTATCAATTTTTTCTCATGGAGAACTAGCTAGAATTACTTGTAAATATGATGGTTCCACCAGAAAATTTAGTTTTTTCAAAGATAATAGAGATGCGGATGATGGTGGGTTGCCAGATACAAATACAATTTGGTATAGGTTTAATCTTGATTTTAGATTATTAGACAATGTAAATAGAGATATACAAAAAAATATGGGTTGGTTATTAGGATTTAGAAAGCAACAATATAATTTTGTAGATAATTATGTTAGCAAAGATGATGTAACTGATAAATGTACTGAAGGTTTTTGTTGTGAAGCAACTTGTAATACAAGGGGAACTCCATATATTTATGTATGTGTTGATATGTTCAATAATAACCATTCGCAATCTATCATATCACCTTTTGCTGAATCTGCTTTTAATGATACTAGTATATTAGCGAAATTGAAAAATCGTATAACCAACTTTAATTATGAAAGTGGTGGTTTATTATATGGTTTTAAACGAGATTATTTTGGACCTGTTACTGTGTCTAGAATGAGAATTCGTATTTTAGATCAATATGGCGATATTGTTGATTTAAATAATAATGATTTTTCATTTACCTTGAAATTCGACCAAATGTATAACTTAAATATCAATTATGGAACTATGTTTGATTAATCAAAATCGTCATAATCTCCTTCTTTACATATTCTAAAAATAAGTCCACTAATAAAAGAAATACCTGCCATAAATAATAAAAGTTCGAAGACTGCTGTCATATAAATTAACTATTAGTTAATTTCTATGTTTATATTATATGTTATTAACTATCAGTTCTGTCTTACTTACAGGAATGTTTTTTATGTCAGGTTTTGATAAAATAATGAATTTTAGTAGTACCTCAAAAGGATTATCTGGCAAACCTTTTTTTAATTTATTCCCAAAACTAATAAGCCAATTAGCATTAGTAATCGTTATTATTCTAGAAATTATTGGTCCTATTTTGATTGTTGTGGGTTCAATGAACCCTGAATTTGATTTATTAGCTAATTTATCTTCTCTTGCTCTTGCTGCTTTTACTGTATTAGCAACTCTTTTATATCATTTTCCGCCAAATGGTGTTGAAAAATATTTTTTTATGAAAAATGTAACTATTGTTGGTGGTTTATTAGCATTATCACTTCATTTTGGTGGTATTTTTGCTTTATCTCAACCACTTATTTAATCGCTACATAACATATCATCTATTTCTTCATCTGTTAATCTCAAACCTTCCTCTTTCTCTTTTTTTATATTTTCCAATGTATATTCTTTATTTTTATTTGAAAAAAAGTTAATTTTATTACACAAATATCCAAGAGGATTTTTTACATTATCATATACATTTTCAACAAAATCTATATGTTCTCCCATTTTATCGCAATTTACTTTCACATCTTTTTCTAAAAAATTTAATATTAAATCTAATTTTTTATTCATTTCTTTCATCTCTTCTTTTAATTCTTTGATTTCTTCGACACTCATTATATAATATAATTAAATATATATTATGAAATTAAACTTACCTTTATTAAATTTATCCAATAGTGAAATGATTATACTAACCTTTATTGTTACTGGATTATGGGATGTTGTATTAAGAATAATGAATGAGAATTTTGATAATTTGCCTGATATTATCAAACATGTTCTCCCTTTCATAAAATATCTAGATCTATATTTCAAAAAACATACATTATTGGCTGCTGCTTTAATTGCAGCATTTGTTGGAGCAACTACACAACCTATTATTTATTCTATAACACCCTTTCCTAAGAATTTAAATAATGTTAATTATGTCTTGATATTTTTAATCAATTCGTTTATAATCAGTGCTTTGTATGGTTTTATTATGAAAGCTACTAAATTGTTTCCCATTTTAGAGGAAACATATTATAAAAAATTAGAAGAGGAAGGCGGTGTTATTAGGAGTATGTATCATGATGGAATTTCCGGATTAATAGTTCAATTTACAATCTTTATCATATTAATATTAGGTAAAATGATAATAAAATAATTTAGAAAATTTGTCATATTATATATATAATGTTATTTATATCTCCACCTTTTGGTAATTATATTAATTTACCCAACGCAACCCCCATACGTGGTAGTTTTACATTAAAAGAACGCAAAGGTAAATGGAAACAAATATTCAAAACTTTAAGATATATTCCACATTTTAACGGGTGGGTAAATAAAATCGGATTAAGAAATCCTGGTATTGATTACGCTATAAAAACATATAAAAAAGGTGAAATTATTAGTATAGCCATTATGAATCAACACGAAATTAAACCACTCGTTCATAAAATACCTGAAGATATGGATATTGAATTAAATGTTAGCTGTCCAAATACAGATAAACATATGATTAATACCGGATTGAAAGTATTTTTAAATAAAAAACGTAGTTGGTGTATTATTAAATTACCTCCTATTGATTATCAAGATGATTTTGATAGATATTATAATGAAGGATTTCGTCAATTTCATCTTTCTAATACATTGCCAACGAAATATGGTGGATTATCAGGAGCTTCATTAAAACCTTATACTAAAAGAAATATACAATATATAAAAAAATTTTATCCTGATTGTACTATTATTGCTGGTGGTGGAATACGTTCTATGAAAGATGTTGAAGAATATAGAAAAGTTGGAGCAGAATATTTTAGCGTATCTTCATTATGTTTTAACCCAATTGCTTTTTTGAAATTTTATAGTGAATATATGAATCCATTTTAATTATATAATCTAATGAATATATAATTAAATGTCAACTCGTAAAACACGCAAGAAAAGAGGTAAAGGACCAATTTTTTCAAGACCAAATAATAATGTTGGAAAGATATTAAAAAATCCTCATGACAATAGTTTTTGGGAAATTATAAGTGATCGAAATGGAACAGTCGATGTAAGAGAATTTTCTTCAGGAACCGGCGGAACAGGTGATAGAACAGTCATAACATATGATTTATTAGTTTTAAAACAAGCCGGTTGGGTTTTCCATGATATTGCTTCTTCTAGTGGAAGCAGTGGGGGTCGTAAAAGAAAAACTAGAAAAAAGGCACTAATCAAAATATCTTGTAATTTTGATAGTGGAAACATAATTCATAAAAAGACAAACACAATAAAAGATAAAAATATATTTACATTAGAAATCAAAAAAGATCCATATCCAAAAAGTGTAAAGAAAAAATATCAAAATTGGTATTACTTTAAAGTTGAAAACGCAAAAGGTAAAAAATGTAAGTTTATTATAGAAAATCTTGTTAATATTGATAATGATTGGAAAGGACACAATGTTGTTTTTACATATAATCATAAAGACTTTAATAGACATCCTACTGTATTAAAAAATAATACATTATCGTGGGAATTTACACCAAAGAAAAACAAGATATATTTTTCATATTATGTTCCATATAGTCTTTCTAGAAATTATAAATTAACATCTAAATTATCTAAACGAAAAGGTGTAAAAAAAAGTCTTTTGGGAAAAAGTCCTTTAAAAAATAAAATAGAAGTATTAAAATTTGGAAAAGGAGACAAGAATATCTTTATGATAGTAAGACAACATCCTGGAGAAACTATTGGTTCTTGGATGTTTGAAGGATTTATTTCGGCATTTTTCTCTCCCCGATCTACTAAAATAAGAAATAAATTAATAAATAAATTTACATTCCATATATTTCCTTTGGCTAATCCTGACGGTGTATCTTTGGGACATTGGTATACCCAATCACACGGACACAATTGTAATAGACAATGGCATATAACAAAATGTCCCGAAGTTAAAATGATACGTAATTATATTGAAAAACAAGGAAATGCTTGCTTGTATATTGATTTACACGGAGACGAAGGTTGTAAAAAACACTTTATAACAGGAAATGGCAAAGAAAAAGATGATAAACATAGTCCTTATAATTTTTTCAGAAAAAGAATGGTTGAATATAATAAACATTTTCAATCAAAAGATTATTATACTGTAAAACTTCATAAAGTTCATGGAACATTTGATGGTGCTTGGGATGATTCAATGACAATAGAAGGTTGTATGAAACATAATTATAATAGACAATCATTAGAACTTGAACCTTTAAAAATAGGTAAACATTTATTTAAAGCTTTATATGATTGGAGTTTTATGATATAATTTATTTATTTTTATATATATTTACAATCATAACTCCAAATATCACTAATGAAAATCCTACAAATTGCATATAATTCATTGTTTCATTAAAGAAGTAGTATGATAATAATACAACAAAACATATATACAAAGGTTGTATTGTTCCTATTGTATAATGACTGTTATTTTTTGATAATAAATACCAAAATATAACTAGTGCTATAAAATTAAAAAATACACTACCTATGTTAAAAGCCAATTCTTTTTTTGTTAATTCTTTAAAAACTTTTAAATCACGATTAAAATACATTGTAGTAATTAATCCTAAAATGAGAAAAGTTGGCGACCTAAATAAAAACATTTCATATGGTTCATATTTTTTTAATAAATAATTTTTATCTATTAATGTAGATATAGACCAAATTAATGCTGCTGTACCTGCTAATATTAAATCTTTCATATAATAATTAGTTACATTATTTCTTACAACACAAATATTTTTCAACAATATTCTTTTTATGTAATACTAATTTCCCCTCATCAACTTGTAGCATATTGTGAATAACGCCGGGTATTAATTGCTTTAATATTGGGTCTAGAGCTTCTAAAGAACCCGCATCGGTATTATCAATCGTATAAATTAAAATATCTACTATTAAGTCTATCTTATGTTGTGGTTTTAATTTGTAAAGTTCAGAAACTTCTTTAAGAACTATAATTGTAGCTTCAATTAAATTCTGTAAATTTACACCGTTTGGAAACATTCCCACAATTTTTTCTCCTATTTTTTTCACATCTTCTACTTTAATAGGAGATGTTTCGTCTTCTACTGATTTTAACTCAACAATATTAATCTTTGTTAATTCAGTCTCTCTTACCTCAACAGATTTATTTTCTGCCATTTATAAATATCAACAAAATATTTATAAATATTTTCTTTATTTTTTTCTGTTTTTTAATTCATTTTCAAAGTCTTTTTTTGTTAATTTATATCCCCAATGTTGTAGTGTTTGTCTGATTGCTGGACTAATCGAATAGTCGTCCCATTTATCTTTTCCACCTTTTTTCATTATCATCGTTATTAACCACTTTCTAAATCTACCATTCGGTCCTGCCAATTGTTTCCATCTTTTTATTTGTCTTTCATCGTCGGCGCTTCTCTTACCAGAATAATAATCACAATACCATTGAACCCATCCATATGGATGACTCTCTTTCATCCAACCTTTACTTTCCCAAAACTTTAATGTCGTCCCAACCTTCTTTTTATATTTATTTAATTTTGCATCATATTCATCAAATGGTTTCGTCATAAGATTATTGGGTATATCTTTCAAAAAACTATACTTCTTATGTTTATTCTTTAATGTGGTGTTGTGAAATTTTGATTTAATGGGTCTCCAATAAGTTCCTCCGAAACTACCCATCTTAAACATTTGACGAGGTGTTAAATTTGGTTTAAAATCTTTATCCATTTTCTTTGTACTTTTATTTTTTTTTGTCTTATTTTTCCTTTTCTTTTTTCCTCCTATTTTTACTTGTTTAACTCTTCGTGTTCCTTTTTTATATTTTTTATATGCCTTCTTAGCTAATTTATAAGCTCTACTTTTTTTACTACAATTTTCTTGAATTATTTTAAAATCTACAGCCGACGCTTTTCCACCAGTTATAGCACTTGCCATTCTAGCATAACCCCAAGAATGTCCTGTTTGGTTTGGTCTACTACCACTTGAAAAATAGGCACCTTGTCCTTTTTGAAACATTTTTTTTAATCCTTTTAATTTACATTTTGATGCTTTTGCTAATTTTCTAGTTGGTCTTATTTTATCTATCTTATACATTTTACGCGCTTTAATTATATGTGGTGATACTTTTGATTTAAATGATTTAACTTTTTTTCTTGTATAATATTTACCTTTTTTATAAGCTTTCCTAGATTTTTTCAGTTCTTTCCCTTGATATTTCTTATCTTTTTTTGAAAGTTGTTTTGGAACGTATCGTTTTGGAACACTGATTCTTTTCCTTCTCTTTCTACCACCACTTTTTGGCAATCCTTTCAAAAGCACTTGTCTAAAACTTTCTATCCATATTTTTTTTCTATCACCATCGTTCTTTATTAGGTTAGGATATAATTTCTCTGCTTCATTAGTCACTTGCCAGGCTATTTTTCTAATTTGATTTATCTGTTCTTGAGTAAGCTTACCAGAATTTAAGAATTCATTAATTTTTTCTTCGGTTCTTAACTTTCCGGAGATAGCATCTATATCTGGTATAGGACTATTTCTTAGAGAAAACGGATTATTTTTATTTGCTTCTTCTGTTAATCTTTCTACTTCTTTTGACAAATCATCCATAATATATATAAGAATAGATATTATTAATGAAATAAATCAACTAACTTTCTAGAATATTCACCATCAGAAGGATAATGAATACCAGCTTGAACTCTACAAATATCACAACGATATGCTATTTTTTTAAAGAGGTCTTCCTTTTCAGGATATTTCTTTGATAAATGTTTATATAATACTTGTGCTTGATATGCGTGTCCTGCTGGAAACGCAGGAGTTTGTGCGGTTGATCTATCTATTGGTTTTATAGTTTCATCTACTTGTTCTGGTCTTGCTCTATTAATTAAATATTTATTAGCGTATATAATACCTTGTACTTTTGAAGATAATATTATTTTATTCAGTTCTTTTAACGTTTCATTTACGTGTGGTTTAAAAGCACTAGACACACTTTTATTAGTTAAATGAAAAAAATTAACATCACTAGGTGTTCTGTTTTTTATATATTCTTTTACTACTTCTACTTCTTTTTTATTATTAGGATAAACCGGTATTGTAGGAAAAAAAGGAACATATCCTTTAAAAAATACAATATATATTAAATAAACTACTAAAATCATTATTATTTTTTTTACATTAAACTTCAGTTTCATTTATATATATAATTTTTATATAATAAAATTATTTACAAATACATGCCATATGGTATACCATTTCTATCTTCTTTCTTAACTAATTTCTTTGCTATATCAATACTAACAGTAAATGGAAAATTAACTTCCAATGTTGTTTCTTTTTCAAACAATTTACTATCTTTTTTCATTAATCTATATAAATTCAATTTTGTATATATTATTTCCAACGCTCTTTTTAAGTTTCTAACACCTTTTTCGTCTTGAACCAAGTTTTCAGCAATATAACCAACTGTTTCATCAGGAATAATAATATCTCCTTCTTTGAAATTTAAAGTTTGAATTATTTTTGGCAGCAAATATTTTTGTGAAATAACACATTTATCTGATTTTTTATATCCATCAGTATTTATTCTATACATTCTATCTTTTAATATAGGATTTATCTTTTTCTCATCATTATAACTGAATATAAATAATACTTTACTCAAATCAAAGTCAATTCCTGAAAAGTATTTGTCATGAAATTTGTCATTTTGAGTTGTGTCAGTTAAATGTGTTAAAATTCCAACTATTTCTTCGCCTTTTGGTGTGTTGCTTATTTTATCAAGTTCATCGAAATAAATAACAGGATTCATACATTTACTATTTATGATAATATCAACAACTCGTCCCCATACACTTCCTTCATATGTATATGAATGACCTTCTAGAAAACTACTATCAGTTGCGCCACCAAGTGCTAAGAATGCAAATGGTCTACCCAAAATTTTACTTACCCCTTCTTTTAACAATGTAGTTTTGCCAGTTCCTGGAGGTCCTCCAATAGCAATCGCTGTTCCAATTGATTTTGGATTACTTATCCATTGTCCCACCAATTGCATTATCTGCATCTTAGCATCGTCCATTCCATACACTGCTTCATCTAATGTTGTTTTTGCGTATTCCATAAACTCATTATATTTATCTTCGCCAGATTCCAATGACACCGGTAAATTTTTGTATTTATTGAAAGGTATTTTCATAAATGTATCAACCCATTGTTTTATTTTATAATATTCACCAGAACCAGGGTCCATCCATTGTAGTGTTTCTAATTTTTTCATAGCGGTTGATTTATATCTAACAGGTATATCTGCTTCAATCAACGATAATTTATGAGGAACTTCTACTTTTGTGTAATCATTTACTTCTTTTAATTTTTTCATTATTTTTTTTTGGATTGTGGTGTCTAATTTTTTGAAATATTTATATTCATTTAAAGCTGAATTGCCTCTCAATAATTTTTTAAACTTTTTCAAATTACTTGCTTTTTTCTTTTCATCTTCTTTTTCCTTTTTTGCTTTATCTAGTTTTTCTTTTTTATCAACCATTTCATAGAATTTATTTAAAACGGCTTTCTTTCCTCCATTATTGCTCGCTTTAATTAAGGTTTCCAATTCATTCATAAAATCATTGCTTTCATTTTCAGATACAATAGATGAAATTCTTTTTTCAGGAACATTTTTGATTGGTTCGTATTCATCTTCTTCATCTTCGTCCAATTGAATATCATAAAACTTCTTATCTTTTTTAGTTTTTATTTTTAAAATTTTTCCAAAATAAGGTTTATCCCAATCTTTTAATTCTACTTTTACTCTATCTCCAACACCTAACCCATTTGATTTTTTCTTAGACTTTTTCTGTTTTTTGATTTCTACCTTCTTTTTCTCTTCATCTTCATCGGAACTGATAATGACTTCTTCTTCTTCTTCATCATCATCTTCCTCATATTCATATTCATCGTCGAGCATTCCTTGCCCTCCACGACCACCGACTGTGAAAATTATATTGAATTGTTTGTTAAGTATATCTTCTGCTTGTTCGTGCATATCCTTTTCATCTTCGGATTCTTGTTCTAATTGTTCTAAATATTCCATCATTTCTTCATCAAGTTCTTCGTCTTCTTCTTCTACCTCTTCCAATTCTTCTCCAGGAACATAATCTTCATCGTCTTCCTCTTCGTCTTCCTCTTCGTCTTCCTCTTCGTCTTCCTCTTCCCTTCTAATAATTTTCTTGATTTTTTTATTTTTCTTTTTCCCACTTACTTTTTTCGTGCGTTTTTCTTTTCCTATCGGTTTCTTCTTCTTTTTATTTTTAGTTAGTTTTTTTGGCTTCTTTTTCTTTTTATCATCACCCTCATCTTTTTTAGCTTTGTATTTTCTACCTAATTGTTGAAACATTTTGGCAAAATCAGCAGTTCCTGATTTAGGAAGTTCTTCTTCTTCGCTTTCGTAAGCATCCATGAAAACGGCTTCTTCATCAGTGTCATCGTCGCTGCTATTATTTTTTTTCTTCATCTTAGAATGTCTTGATTTTTTAGGAGAATCGGACTTCATATCTTTTGGCATTATATTAAATATATTATATTTTTATTTTTTTAAATCAATTTCTTAGAAAAAATAATATTAATTGATTAAAAAATTTAAAAACAATATTAATATATATATTAATGTGTACGATTATAGCTTCTGATAAAAAGAATATATTGAATTCATCCAGGATTATAGGATTACAATTCAGTGTTTTATCTCCCGAAGAAATAAGAAATGCGTCTGTCGCTGAAATTACAAGTAGAGATACTTATATTAATAATAAACCAGTAATAGGTGGCTTGTTTGATCCTAGAATGGGTGTTCTAGAACCGGGTTTAATTTGCCCAACGGATGGTTTAAATTATATGAAAACTCCAGGTTATTTCGGTCATATTAATTTGGCTAGACCTGTATTTTATATACAATTTGTAGAAACAATTAAGAAAATACTTAGATGTATTTGTATTAAATGTAGTAAATTAAAAATTAATAAAGAGAAATATAAGTTTGTTTTAAAGATGCCTCCACAAAAAAGATGGGACTATGTATTTAAACTAGCTCAAAAAATTAAAAGATGTGGGCAAGACCATGAATTCGGGTGTGGGTGTAAACAACCAAAAAAGATATATAAACAAGATTTAGCCAGTATTTATGCCGAATGGGAAAACAACGAAGGTATTATTGACGAAAACGGAGAAAATAATAAAAAGCCTACTGTTAAATTGACGCCTGAAGCAGTATTAAAACTATTTAAAAGAATTTCTGATGAAGATGTAAATTTTATGGGTTTCAGTTCTTTGTGGTCTCGTCCAGAATGGTTCATATGTCAAGTATTAGCTGTTCCACCTCCAGCTGTTAGACCTTCTGTAAAACATGATGCGCAACAGAGAAGTGAAGATGATATATCTCATATCATTGTTAATATTATCAAAGCAAATTCTACTTTAGCTGACAAAATATCAAAAAATGCGGCAGAAAAAGTAATTGAAGATTGGACTACTGTTTTACAATATTATATTGCTACTATGGTAGACAATAAAATACCGGGTGTAGCAAGTGTAGCACAGCGTTCAGGTAGAGCATTGAAATCTATAAAAGAAAGATTGGTAGGAAAACAAGGTAGAGTAAGGGGTAATCTAATGGGTAAAAGAGTAGATTATTCTGCTAGAAGTGTTATTGGTCCAGATCCAATATTGAAAATTGGTAGGCTTGGTGTTCCAATTAAAATTGCTAAAAATATAACATTTCCACAAAAGGTTAATAAAAGAAACAAAAAATTTCTTCAACAATTGATGGAAAATGGACCTGATAAATATCCAGGTGCCAACATTCTAGAAAAGAAAAATGGTGAAAGTATTTCATTGCGTTATGTGTTAAGAGAAACTCAAAAACTTAATGAAGGCGATATTCTTCATAGACATATGTTAGATGGAGATCCTGTTCTTTTTAACAGACAACCTTCTTTACATAGAATGTCTATGATGTGTCATAGAGCACAAATTATGAAAAAAGGCGCAACTTTCAGAATGAACGTAGCTGACACGAAGCCGTACAACGCGGATTTTGATGGTGATGAAATGAACATGCACGGTCCTCAAGACGAAGAAAGTCAAGTTGAACTTCTTACGCTTGCTGCTGTTCCTAGACAGATTATCAGTCCTGCTAGTAATCAATCTATTGTTGGTATATTTCAAGATTCTTTATTGGGAGCACACCGTTTTACAAGAAATCACATTAACTTTGATGTAAGAACTGCTATGAACCTTTTAATGTATTATGATAAGGTAGATACGTCATTGTTTAAGAAAAGAAAAGATATAACTAGTTTTGATTTACTTACACAAATTCTTCCTCCAATGTCTGTAAAATTTACAAATGGTTTATTTAAAGCAGATGAAAACAAGAAGAAAAGCAATAATATTATAGAAGTAAAAAATGGCGTATATAAGAGAGGACATATTGATAAGGGAACACTTGGTGCTGCCTCAAAAGGATTTTTACAAAGAATTTTCAATGATTTTGGTTATAAACAATCAGAAAATTTTATTGATGATTTACAAGCAATTGTCACTGAATATATGAAATTAAGTTCTTATAGTGTTGGTATTAGTGATTTGATTTCTAATAAACAAACTAATAATTTAATTACACAGGAATTAAATAAAAAGAAAAAAGAAGTTACTGAATTAATCCAACAGCTACATATCGACGCATTTGAAAATATTTCTGGTAAATCAAATGAAATTGAGTTTGAAACTAAAGTTAATGGTATATTAAACAAAGCCGATGAAGGTGCTCGTAAGATTGGAAGGTCTAATTTAGACGCTGATAATAGGTTTGTTATTATGGTTAATGCTGGTAGTAAAGGTAGTAATATTAATATAGCACAAATGATTTCTTGTGTAGGTCAGCAAACTGTAGATGGTAAAAGAATTCCTTATGGTTTTGACGATAGAACTTTACCCCACTATACTAAGTTTGATGATTCGCCTGAAGCTAGAGGATTTGTTGAAAATTCATTTATTCAAGGTTTAACCCCTGAAGAGGTATATTTCCACGCAATGGGTGGTAGAACTGGTTTGATTGATACTGCTGTAAAGACTAGTCAAACAGGATATATCCAAAGAAGACTTATTAAAGGGTTGGAAGATTTAAAAGTTAATTATGATATGACTGTTAGAAATAATAAAAACAAGGTTATACAGTTTAGATATGGGGATGATTCTGTTGAAACAACTAAATGTGAAAAACAACATTACAATCTAATAAATATGAAAATGGAAGAAATTTACGCTCATTTCCAAATGCCTTCTTCTGATAATTTGGCGAATATTAATTTTACTAAAAAAGCCAGTTCTGATATTGCTAGTGAAAAAACAGAACTTGCTAATAAAACTAAACAAGTTATTAAATATATGCTAGATAATAGAGACAAAATCATACAAAATGTATTCAATAATAGTAACGAAAGTCAAATTGTTATACCAGTCCATTTTGAAAGAATTATTGATAATATTAAAGAACGATTACATATTAAGAAAACATTCTTTGTTGATATTACTCCATTACAAGCATATAAACTAATTGATAATGCTTGGTGGTACTTAGAAAATTATTGTAAAGGTTCTAAACCTAGTGCGTTATTCAAAATTATGTGGACGTATTATTTATCACCTACATTCTTACTTATTAAAAACCATTTTAATAAAACCGGTATAAAATTATTACTAGAAGAATTAATTCATAATTATAAAAAAGCTATAGTTCATCCTGGCGAGATGGTAGGTTTAATCGCAGCTCAAAGTATAGGCGAGCCTACTACTCAGATGACACTGAATACATTTCATTTTGCTGGTGTAGCTAGTAAAAGTAATGTAACTCGGGGTGTTCCTAGAATTGAAGAAATTTTATCTTTGAGTGAAAATCCTAAACAACCATCAATAGAAATTAGATTAAAAGAAGAAGATGAATTAGACCAATCCAAAGCTCAAGAATTAAAGTATAAACTAGAATTTACTTGTTTAAAAGATGTGACTAATTCTGTTAGTATTTGTTTTGACCCAAAATTAGATTCAACTAGAATTAAAGAAGATGAAGTTTTATTACAACAGTTCTTAGAGTTTGAAAAGATGATGAAAGAATGCGGTATTACCGAAGAAGAAAAAGAAGTTGTCTTCTCTAAATGGATTATTAGAATTGAATTATCCAGAGAAGATATGCTTGAAAAAGGAATTAACATGGATGACATCCATTTCGCTGTAAAAAATAGTTTAAAAACTTCAAGTGCTATTAAATGTGTATTCAGTGATTTCAATTCAGATAAATTAGTTTTTAGAATTAGAATTCAACAATTTTCAAGTAATATTAAAAAGAAATCACTAGACCAAACAGATGAAATATATAAACTTAAACAAATTCAAGAAACTATTCTTAACAATATTATTCTAAGAGGAATTAATGGTATTCCAAAAGTTATTTTGAGAAAGAAACCAAATCAATTGAAATTTACTGATGGAAATTATATGTCACAGACAGTTTGGGTTTTAGATACAGTTGGCAGTAATCTTAAAGATATTCTTGCTTGTGATTTTATTGATAGCAACAAAACAATTTCAAATGATATTCAAGAAGTTTACAGAACACTTGGAATTGAAGCAGCTAGACAATGTATTCTTAATGAGTTAAAAGATGGTTTTGATGGACAATATATTAATTATCATCATACGTCTATGTTATGCGATAGAATGACTGCTACTAAAAAAATGGTTAGTATATTCAGACACGGTATTAATAATGATGATATCGGTCCAATTGCTAAGGCTAGTTTTGAGGAAACACCTGAAATGTTCTTAAAAGCAGCAAAACACGCTGAATTAGATTTAATGACAGGTGTATCTGCTAATATAATGTGTGGACAAGACGGCTATTATGGAACTGGTTCATTTCAGGTATTACTAGACCATAGAGCATTTAAAGATGCCGAAGATAAATATATTGAAAAACAAGAAAATCTTGATGAATCTCTAATGACAGATGAT
>Ga0206131_10002361_pt1 | contig 22956 bp, 20 predicted proteins | sample Helgoland_Spring_FD_148636 | JGI IMG/M metagenome (GOLD analysis project Ga0206131, IMG submission 148636) | Pelagic subsurface seawater microbial communities from Kabeltonne, Helgoland, North Sea - Helgoland_Spring_Bloom_20160517_1 | ecosystem: Environmental > Aquatic > Marine > Epipelagic ...
TTTTCCTTTAACGCTGTTTTCATCGCGCTTGCAATTATTTCACGCATGTATCAGATACCTTCCTCTAAAAAACAGATTGATGGATCGTCTCTTACTGAGCATCACACTTATCATCGGGTCTGTTATCGTGAGCCATTCCTCTAGCTTCTTTTTTTTCTAAGAATCAGCTAAATAAAATCTACCATTCGGCCTGCCTGAATTTCTGCACAGCAAACCCCCATCCAAGAAACCCGCCTTTTACGCCAACTGCTTCGGTGATGCAAGACAAGACTTGACCTACCTGCCCTTGGGATAGTAGGAAGTGGCAATTTTGACCTGCTTCACTGCGACCGTTTTTCTTGTGATGCGATGTTGGATGTTGTGGTGTTTGCAAGGATAGCTCGTCTATCTTCATCAACACTTCGCCAGCAACCCGCATTTGGCAAGGTGCGCCGCAAAGAAGCAACCAAATTCTGAATGATTATAAAAGGGGTGCTATTAGGATGTCAGACATCGTTTTTGGGACTGAATTTACGCCTGTCTTCTCACCCCCTCAAACACCTACAGCACTTTTGATTCTTGATGATGGCACGCAGTTTTACGGCATGGGATTTGGCGCAGCGACAACCCATGTAGGCGAAGTCTGCTTCAATACCTCAATGACAGGTTATCAGGAAATTATGACCGACCCCTCCTATGCTGGTCAGCTCATTACCTTTACCTTTCCGCATATTGGCAATGTTGGCACCAACAAGATTGATGTTGAAACAGCAACCCCTTCTGCGCTGGGAATGATTGTACGTAATCCTGTAACGCAGCCGGCAAGCTGGCGCGCTGAAAGCCCGCTTCAAGACTGGCTCGAAGCGAACAACCTGCCTGGGATTTCTGGCGTTGATACCCGCGCCCTGACCCGGCATATTCGTGATAATGGCGCGCCAACTGGCGTGTTATGCCATAATCCAGACGGGGTATTTGATATCCCTGCCCTCACCAAGCTTGCCTCTGACTGGCCGGGACTTGCCGGCATGGACCTTGCCTCAACCGTATCCATCACTGAGCCTCATATCTGGCAGGAAACCAGCTTTGATTTGTCATCCGGCGCAGCCGGCATAACAACTGGTGCTCATCATGTGGTAGCGATTGATTTTGGCTGTAAACAGAATATCCTGCGCTGTTTGGCAGATGTAGGCTGCCGGGTTGAGGTTGTGCCTGCAGACACGTCAGCTGAGGATATCTTAGCGCGCAATCCAGACGGTATTTTTCTTGCCAATGGTCCAGGTGATCCAGCCGCAACCGCAACTTATGCAACCCCTGAGCTGTTGAAACTGACAGATAGCGGGGTTCCGATTTTTGGTATCTGTATTGGACACCAGCTTTTGGCGCTTACCTTTGGCGGCGCAACAATGAAAATGGCGCGCGGACATCGCGGCGCAAACCATCCGGTACGTGACCTTGCGTCTGGCCAGATTGAAATTACCAGCCAGAATCATGGCTTTGTTGTTGATGCAGATAGCCTGCCTGCTGATGTTGAAGTCACGCATATTTCGCTATTTGATGGATCTGTCGAAGGGCTACGACATAAAACCAAGCCTGTTTTCAGTGTGCAATATCATCCCGAATCTTCTCCGGGGCCTCATGATTCACGTAATTTATTTGCACGTTTTGCTTCATTAATGTCACAGACAAAATCAGGGTAATTCGCCATGCCACGCCGTTCTGATATTTCTTCCATCCTGATTATCGGGGCAGGACCGATTATCATCGGTCAAGCTTGTGAATTCGATTATTCAGGAGCCCAAGCCTGCAAAGCGCTCCGCGCCGAGGGCTACCGCATCATTCTGGTAAACTCCAATCCGGCGACGATTATGACCGACCCGGGCATGGCTGATGCAACCTATATTGAGCCCATCACTCCGCAGATTGTTGCCCAGATTATTGAAAAAGAACGCCCCGATGCGTTACTGCCAACAATGGGCGGCCAGACGGCTTTGAATACAGCTCTTGCGCTGCATCGTGATGGTGTGTTGGATAAGTTCAATGTTGAGCTGATTGGCGCACGCCCCGACTCTATCGAAAAAGCCGAAGACCGCACCCTGTTCCGTAATGCAATGGATTCTATCGGTCTTGAATCTGCGCGCTCGCGCACCGTGAATAATTTTGAAGATGCGCTCGCAGCTCTGGAGATTGTTGGCCTTCCCGCTATCATGCGCCCCTCCTTTACCCTTGGCGGCGAAGGCGGCGGCATTGCTTATAATCGTGATGAGTTTGAAGCTATTGTGCGTGATGGCTTGCGTCTCTCACCTGTTTCCGAAGTTCTTATCGAAGAATCTCTTCTTGGCTGGAAAGAGTTCGAGATGGAAGTGGTGCGCGACCATACCGATAATTGTATTATCGTCTGTTCCATTGAAAATGTTGACCCGATGGGCGTTCATACCGGCGATAGCATCACCGTAGCACCAGCCCTTACACTGACCGATAAAGAATATCAGGCCCTGCGTAATGCTTCGATTGCCGTACTCCGTGAAATTGGCGTTGATACAGGCGGCTCGAATGTTCAATTTGCCATCAGCCCGACCGATGGACGTATTATTGTTATTGAGATGAACCCGCGGGTTAGCCGCTCATCAGCTCTTGCTTCCAAGGCGACCGGGTTTCCGATTGCAAAAATCGCAGCAAAGCTGGCCGTTGGATACCGACTTGATGAGCTCGATAATGATATTACCGGGGTTACACCTGCCAGTTTTGAGCCAACAATTGATTATGTTGTTACAAAAATTCCGCGCTTCACATTCGAGAAATTCTCTGGCACACCAGCCGAGCTTTCCACATCGATGAAGTCAGTTGGCGAAGCAATGGCTGTTGGTAGAAGCTTTGCTGAAAGTCTTCAAAAGGCCTTGCGTTCGCTTGAGACAGGCTTGAGCGGTCTTGATGAAATGGAAATGCCAATCGTTGATGGCACCCTTGGCGAGGATAGTTTGCGCGGCTGGATTGCAGGGCAGACACCAGACCGCATCTTGCGAATTGCACAAGCAATGCGTGCCGGAATGAGCCTTCCTGACATCCATAAAGTGACCAAATGGGACCCCTGGTTCCTCACCCAGATTGCTGAAATTGTTGGCGCAGAAAACTGGGTAAAGGAAAACGGACTGCCTGCCGATAAAGCAACGTTCCATAATTTAAAATCACGGGGCTTTTCAGACAGTAGACTAGCCCAGCTTGCGGCCAAGACAGAAGCTGACGTTACAGCCGCGCGCCTGTCACTCGATATTCGCCCTGTTTTCAAACGCATTGATACCTGCGCCGCAGAATTTGCCTCAGAAACCGCCTATCTTTACTCAACCTTTGAAGATAGTGCAGGGGCAACCTGTGAAGCTGACCCATCGGACCGGGAAAAAGTTATTATTCTCGGCGGCGGCCCGAACCGTATTGGGCAGGGTATCGAATTTGATTATTGCTGTGTTCATGCCGCTTATGCTCTGTCTGATGCTGGCTATGAGACCATCATGATAAATTGTAACCCTGAGACGGTATCAACCGATTACGATACATCAGACAGATTATATTTTGAGCCTCTAACAGATGAAGATGTCATCTCGGTCATTCAGCGCGAAGCTGAAAATGGCCGTGTTAGAGGGGTGATTGTGCAGCTCGGTGGTCAGACACCGCTAAAGATTGCGGCAGGCCTTGAAGCTGCTGGCATTACAATTTTAGGCACCAGCCCTGATGCTATCGATTTGGCAGAAGACAGAGAACGTTTTCAGAAGCTTCTGCAAAAGCATGACCTGAAACAGCCTGAAAATGGTCTTGCAACCTCAACCGAACAGGCCCGTGCGATTATAGAGCGTGTTGGCCTGCCCGTGGTTATTCGTCCCTCATATGTGCTAGGAGGCCGCGCAATGGAGGTCGTCTATCATATGAATGATATGGAACGCTATATGCGCGATGCAGTGGTTGTGTCTGGTAGCAGTCCGGTGTTGATAGACCGGTTTGTTGAAAACGCCATTGAAGTTGATGTTGATGCTTTATGTGATGGTGATGACGTCTTTATTGCCGGCATTATGGAACATATCGAAGAAGCTGGCATCCATTCTGGCGACTCAGCCTGTACATTGCCGCCGCAGACACTTTCCTCTGATATTCTGAGCTCTATCAAAGAGCAAACAACAACTCTGGCTCACGCCTTGAAAGTTGTCGGACTGATGAATGTTCAGTTTGCTGTCAAAGGCTCAGATATTTATCTGCTAGAAGTTAATCCGCGCGGCAGCCGTACTGTGCCGTTTGTTGCAAAAGCGACTGGCAACCCGATTGCAAAAATTGCCGCCCGTATCATGGCAGGCGAAAAACTATCTGCCTTTAATCTGATAACCCATCAGCAGGATCATGTTGCTGTTAAAGAAGCTGTCTTCCCATTCTCTCGCTTCCCGGGCGTTGATGTATTCCTTGGCCCTGAGATGAAATCTACGGGTGAAGTAATGGGGATTGATACGAATTTTGGACGGGCTTTTGCCAAAAGTCAGCTTGGGGCCGGTACGGTTCTGCCGCTGAAAGGAAGTGTCTTTATTTCGGTAAAGGATGCTGACAAGGAAGCCTTCATTCCTATCTGCCAACAGCTTGTAAAACTTGGTTTTTCGATTATGGCGACTGGCGGTACAACCGATGCTCTTCAGCAAGCCGGTGTGCCTGCAACCCACATTAATAAAGTGATGGAAGGCCGGCCGCATGCAGTGGATGCAATGCTATCAGGCGATATTCAGCTGGTCTTCAATACAGCACATGGCGCAGCAGCAATTCAGGATAGCTTCTCTTTGCGTCATACAGCCCTTACCACCAACATTCCCTATTATACAACAGTATCGGGTAGCCGTGCTGCTGTTGCTGCGATTAGCAGTCTGAGAGACGGAAGTCTGGATGTCTGCTCGCTACAGGATTATTTGCCAAACAGGGGCGTTGTAGCGTAGCATCAGGGCTTATAACCTTTTTTGCAGGCATCCCTTTCTGAGGCGCATGCTTGCAGTTACGCAAAAAAAAGGGGATGTGAGCATCCCCTCACGACAGGATAGAATAAGATGGAAAAAATTCCATTCACACCAGCCGGACTTGAAAAGATTAAAACTGAGCTGGTTACACTAAAAGGACCAGAGCGTCATGAAGTCATCCGCGCTATTGCTGATGCACGCGAACATGGCGATCTCTCTGAAAATGCTGAATATCACGCTGCGCGTGAACGGCAGTCTTTTATCGAAGGTAGAATCACTGAACTTGAAGATGTGACAAGCCGCTCTGAAGTCGTCGATTTATCGCGTCTAACAGGCCAGATTGTCACGTTTGGCACTAAGGTTGTTGTGGCAGACGAAGTGACTGATGAAGAAGCAACCTATGTGATTGTCGGCCCATATGAGGCTGATATCGAGCTAGGCCGGATTTCAACAGCCTCGCCGATTGCCCGCGCCCTGATTGGCAAAAGCGAGGGTGATTCAGTTGAAGTACAAACACCGCGCGGCCCACACCCTTATGAAATTATTTCAATTTCGGTTATCAGCGATTAGACACACGGCCTTACGGGGCAAGATTAATTGGCACACCTGGCATATTTTTACGTGACCGGATAGCAAGCGCTGTCTTGACGTGGCTGACATTTGGCGCTGGCGTAAGATTGCTGGTCAGAAATCGCTGAAAATCATCCCAGTCGCGGGCAACAATTTTAAGCAGAAAATCTGTTTCCCCCATCAGCATATGGCATTCACGCACCATATCCCATGAGTTAACCAGAACTTCAAATTCCTGAAGGTCTGTTTCTGCCTGACTTGTTAGGCCGACAAACGCAAAAATTGTGACAGTGTAGCCGAGTGCCTCTCCGTCAATGTCAGCATGATAGCCCTTGATGATATCAGCATCTTCGAGCGCTCTTACACGGCGCAGACAAGGAGGTGCGGAGATACCAGCATTTTTGGCAAGCTCCACATTTGTCATTCGACCGTGTTCTTGCAGATCGCTTAAAATCCGCTTATCAACAGTATCAAGTTTGAATTTTTTGGACATTATATGAGGACCGCCTTTAAGGGTTACTGTAAGGTGACATAATTCAAAGCGCAACAATATTACAAAATTTGGAAATATTTTAAATCTAGAAGCTCTTTCAGCCTTTATAAATGCTTCTTTCATGTCTCTTTCAAGGATACGCTCTCAATGTCGCGTTCAATTCACTCGTCTGATACTTTTGTTAAAATGCCAGATTCAACATGGATATTATCAGATGGCACTATGGGAATGATGAGCCAGTCTTTTGCGCTAGCTCAATCCCTTGGATTAGAGGCAACTGACCTGCGGGCTGTGCCAACACCGTGGCTACGGCTCTTTCCTTCTCATGCTGCCATTCCTGGATGGCAGCTTACTCTTGGCCGTAAACCTGACTGGCTCAAGGCAGGCATATTCCCTGAACTTCTGATTACCTGCGGCACCCGAATGGCAGGCCTTTCGGTTGGAATCCGCAGGCTGACATCACAGCGGACAAAAACCATTCATATTCAGGATCCGCGCATCTCGCCGCATCATTTCGATATGCTTATTGTTACCGCTCATGATGACATGGCAGCCCTTGCCGGCACGCCCGGCTATGAGCATGTGCTCGTAAGCACAGGCTCCCTTAACAGGCTCACCCGTGATGCCATTGCAGAACAGGCAACCAGCCTGCCCACACCCTTTTCACGCCTTCATGCGCCTGTCTATGCTGTCATGATAGGGGGGCATAATAAGCGCTATAAAGCAGGCGCTGAAGCATTTGCTGGCCTTGGTCGGCAGCTCGCAGCACTTGCGAATAAAACCGGTGCCAGCCTTGCCCTCATTCCGTCACGCCGGACACCTGCCCGTCATCTCAAAAACCTAACTATTGCGCTCACCGGCCTGTCATATACGCTCTGGGATGGGCAGGACCCAAACCCTTATCCCGGCATTCTAGGTCAGGCAGATGCGGTGATTGTCACCTCAGATTCTGTTAATATGACGAGTGAGGCCACCCTGACAGGAAAGCCGGTTATCGTGGCAACATTGCGCGAAGAAGAAGGCCGGATTGCAGATTTTCATGCACGTATGAAAGCCAATCATCATACTGTCCTGCTTGAAGAGGCGCTGGAAAATCCAGATATTCTGAGCACGCCTTTTGCTGTTCTTGATGAAATGCCGTCCCTTAGCACACAAGTAAGACAGCATTTTGGCTGGCAGGAGCCTGCGTAATAGAGGCTAACCCATATGCCGCAGATAAAACCTGTTTAACGGAATAGCCTGTCGCCTATGCCGCCCATACCCGCATAAAGGCCTGCAACCTGCTCTTCATATCCATTATAGAGCAGGGTTGGCACCCGGTCATCCGAGCCGAGCATCCGTTCGGTTGCCTGCGACCAGCGCGGGTGAGCTACCTCTGGATTAACATTTGCCCAGAACCCATATTCGTTTTTCGCCAACTGTTCCCAGAAACTTACCGGCTGCTGGTCTGTAAAAGTGAATTTCACAATCGATTTGATACCTTTAAACCCGTATTTCCACGGCAAGACACAGCGTAACGGCGCGCCATTCTGCTTTTCTAGCCCCTTGCCATACATGCCTGTTCCTAGCAAGGCGAGCTCGTTCATACCTTCTTCAATGGTAATGCCCTCAACATAGGGCCACGGATACCAAGACTGTTTCTGGCCAGGCGCAACAGATGGGTCATAAAATGTCTCCATCCTGATGTATTTTGCCCCTGATGTTGGGCGCGCCAGCGCAACAAGCTTGGAAAACGGTACGCCCGTCCACGGCACTGCCATCGCCCATGCTTCAACACAACGGTGGCGATAGAGCCGTTCTTCCTGAGAGCCAAGTTTGGTAATAAGCTCGGCTGCATCTATTTTCAGCTCTTCTTCAACCATCCCATCAATGGTAACCATCCACGGATCAGTTTCCAGTTTCTGGGCTTTGCGCCAGATTGTTTTGGATGACCCAAATTCATAAAAATTAGTATAGGTTATGGCTTCCTGCTCTGCTGTCAACGCACGGTCAAGAACATAGCTATCATTGCGGGTGGCCGGAAACCCTGTGATAGGCGCAGCAGAGGCCCGCCCCATCATAGCCGATAGCCCAGCTGTCCCTGCTGCAATACCGATCCCTGCCAGTCCTGCTGCTTTCAGCCACTCACGGCGCGACAGAAACAAGGCTTCATCGGTTGCCATATGCTGCGGCATTTCCCAGCTCTTTTTATGTTTAAGTAGCATAATATGTCACCCCTACCAGTAATGATGCATCAGGCCGTGCGGCAGGATGCCGACTAACCCTGATAACCTTTCTACGATAGATATATCAATCCTGCCTTCTGACTAGGGCAAAATATAGGCAGTTTATCGCAAAAAATATTAACGGAGCGCAGCACAGGCGCGCGCAATCCGCGTCATCGCATCATCCAGCACGTCAGTCGCAGCAGCATATGAAATACGGAAATATGGTGATAAGCCAAAAGCGACGCCCGGCACCATTGCAACACCTTCTGCTTCTAAAAAGTAGGTAACAACATCGCTATCTGTTTTTAAGACGATGCCATCTGGTGTTGCGCGCCCAATAAGCCCTGCACAAGAGGGGTATACATAAAAGGCACCAGCCGGCTTCATACAGCTAATGCCGTCAATATCATTGAGCCGGTCTGTGACCAGCGCGCGCCGCTCGTCAAAAATAGCCAATTGCGGCGCCATGAAATCCCGCGGCCCAGTAAGAGCTGCGACCGCTGCCCATTGTGCAATAGAATTCGGGTTAGACGTTGATTGTGACTGGATCTTTGCCATCGCCTTTATCAGCGGCGCAGCGCCTGCTGCATAGCCAATCCGCCAGCCTGTCATCGAATAGGATTTTGAAACACCGTTCAGGGTAAGAATGCGCGGGATAAGGTCGGGCGCAATTTCTGCCATCGTGGCAAAAACAGCACCATCATAAATCAGATATTCATAGATATCATCGCACAGCACATGCAAATGCGGATGGGCGCGCACAATATCAGCAAGCGCAATAAGCTCGTCTTTTGAATAGGCAGCCCCTGTCGGATTAGACGGGCTATTCAGGATAAGCCATTTACTTTGCGGGGTTATCGCAGCTGCTAATACGTCTGGGGTCAGCTTGAAGTTATCGTCTTCTGCACAGGACAGAATAACAGGAACACCCTGTGCCAGCCTTACGATCTCAGGATAGGAAACCCAGTATGGCGCCGGAATAATAACTTCATCGCCGGCATTCACCGTTGCCATCAGCGCATTAAATAGCACCTGCTTGCCGCCTGTTGCGATCGTGATGTTTTCGCGCTCATAGGTAATATTATTATCAGTTGAAAATTTTGCAATCACAGCATCTTTCAGCTCTGGCACGCCATCAACAGTCGTATATTTTGTCTTGCCAGCATCCATCGCATCACAAGCTGCTTTGCGGATATGTAACGGCGTATCAAAATCAGGCTCACCGGCAGCAAGACCAATAATATTTTCTCCGGCTGCTTTTTTCTCATCCGCAATACGGGTCATCGCCATCGTTGGTGAGGGCTTAATGCGGGACAGGCGGTCAGCAATAAAATCTGTTGTCATAGTAGAAGCGTCCAGAAGCAAGAAAATCTAAAGCGATACCGGAACAGCATACCAGCGTTAAGAATGATAACCCAGCATTTTGCCGTTTGGCTGAAAAAAACAACTCTGAAATGCATCACCCCTTTGCCTTTCTTGCTCAGAGGCTTATCTTGCTCAGCATGGAAGCTCACATCGAATCACTGCTAACAGATAGAGAACAGAAACCAGCGGATTATACGCTTGTGTCTGACTTTGCCCCCAATGGCGATCAGCCAAAGGCGATTAGTGATCTTATGAGCGGGATAAAAGACGGAGACCGGGATCAGGTTCTGCTTGGGGTAACAGGGTCTGGCAAGACATTTACCATTGCCCATGTCATTGAACAGACACAGCGTCCAGCCCTTATTCTGGCGCCGAACAAGACCCTTGCTGCACAGCTCTATGGGGAAATGAAATCACTATTCCCTGATAATGCTGTAGAATATTTTGTCTCCTACTATGACTATTATCAGCCAGAAGCCTATGTGCCGCGCTCTGATCTGTTCATTGAAAAAGAATCCTCCATCAACGAGCAGATTGACCGGATGCGGCATTCTGCAACCCGCTCACTGCTTGAGCGCGATGATGTCATTATCGTTGCCTCTGTTTCTTGCATTTATGGCATTGGGTCTGTTGAGACCTACTCCACCATGACAATGCGCATCTCAGAAGGCGATGAGCTTGAACGCCAATCCTTGCTCCGCCGCTTAACCGAACTTCAATATCGCCGGAATGATGTGAATTTTGCCCGTGGGTCATTCAGAGTGCGCGGCGACAATATAGAGGTCTTTCCGGCCCACCTCGAAGATAGAGCATGGCGGATTTCTCTGTTCGGGGATGAGGTAGAAGAAATCTGGGAATTTGACCCGCTGACCGGCGAGAAAACATCACAACTGCCAAAAATTACTATTTTTGCGAATTCACATTATGTCACGCCTCGCCCAACCCTTCAGCAAGCTGTCAAATTGATTGGCAATGAGCTGACTGTTCGGCTTGATGATTTTAATGAAACAGGAAAACTTCTCGAAGCCCAGCGCCTCCAGCAACGCACGCAGTTTGATCTTGAGATGATAGAAGCGACAGGAAGCTGTAATGGTATTGAGAATTATTCCCGCTATTTATCTGGTCGTGCGCCAGGTGAACCGCCGCCGACCTTATTTGAGTATCTACCTGAAAACGCCCTGCTAATCGTTGATGAAAGCCATGTGACTGTGCCGCAAATCGGCGCAATGTATAAAGGTGACTTTGCCCGGAAATCAACCTTATCGGACTATGGCTTCCGCCTGCCCTCTTGCCTTGATAACAGGCCTTTAAAATTTGAAGAATGGGAACAGTTTCGCCCCCAGACAATTTATGTATCTGCAACCCCCGGCACATGGGAGCTAGAGCGCACAGGCGGCGTGTTTGCAGAACAGGTCGTCCGGCCAACAGGGCTTATCGACCCGGTCTGTCTTGTCAGGCCAACCGAAAGTCAGGTAGATGATATTATTGCTGAATGCCGTGATGCTGCAACTAATGGCACCCGCGTTCTGGTAACAACTCTGACCAAGAAAATGGCCGAAGCCTTAACCGAATATATGCATGAAGCGGGCATTAAAGTGCGCTATGTGCATTCAGATGTTGATACGCTGGAGCGGATTGAGATTATCCGCGATTTGCGGCTTGGCGTCTTTGATGTTCTGATAGGGATTAACTTGTTGCGTGAAGGTCTTGATATTCCGGAATGTGCTCTTGTTGGCATTCTGGATGCTGACAAGGAAGGGTATTTGCGCTCCCGTACCTCCCTTATTCAGACGATTGGCAGAGCTGCCCGTAATGCTGAAGGCAGAGTTATTCTTTATGCTGACAGAATTACAGACAGCATGCGCTATGCTTTGGATGAAACAGACAGACGCCGAGAGCGGCAGCAAAAATGGAATGAAGACCATGGCATCACCCCGCAAACAGTAAAGAAGGATATCGCTGATATTCTGAATTCTGTTTACGAGAAGGCTGACCACGTCAATGTCAAAGCTGGGGGACGGGCCTCGCATGCCGGCAAGGACATGAAAACCATCATTGCAGATATTGAAACCCAGATGCGTGATGCGGCCGCTAATCTTGAATTCGAAGAAGCGGCACGTCTGCGTGATGAGCTTCGCCGTCTAGAGGCCAAACAGCTCGGTCTAGACGCACCTGGCATGGCACCCTCTATTGCGGCAAAAGCATCAAAACGCCCTCAGCGCGCTGAAATTGATGCCCCTATTCAACCGCCATCAGGTCGCAAGCCCCGGCGCTAGCCTTATTTATCTACCGGCGCTAGCCTCGTTTATCTATTGGCAAGCCACAGACCGGGCAGGATAAGAGCAAGGCCGACAAAATGATATTGTGCGAGCACCTCACCCAATAATGTTACCGCTAGAACGGCATTATAGACAGGCGATAAGAATAAAATGGTGCCGGCACGTGTTGCGCCTAATTCTGAAACAACAACGCCGAATGACACATAGGCGCCAAGAGATGCGACAAACACAAGAATAAAGGCAACCCCGAAAATCTGCGGGGTTAGGGTCACGATATCGTGCTGAAGAAAGACTTCATAGGCGACAAATGGCAAATGCCAGATAGCACCAAAAAATGCCATGACACCGAGCCTGAGCAATGGCGGCAAGGTAGTTTTTACCTGCTTCAGCCCAACTGAATAGACCGCAAAGGCAAGCGTTCCCATCACAACCAGCAAATCACCGCCATTAAACTGTAACCCGGTAATAACTGAGACATTACCCTTGATGATGATAATCAGAACCCCAACCAGTCCTGCCGTCAGTCCGGCAAGCTGGCCAAGCTTGATTGAGGCAGAAAAAACATAAGCGCTCAGCATCAGGATAATCAGCGGGCAGACAGCATAAATCAGACCAATATTAGTCGCTGTTGTAAGTGTTCCTGCAAGATAGATAGGAGCGCCGCATAATCCCATACCCAAGCCGCCAAGAATAGCAAGGGAGAGCCATTCAGACCGAATTCCTGCTGCATGCTGTCTGACATGTGGGAACAATATAATTGCAAGGAAAAGAGCCACAAGACCCCATCTTGTCAGCCCCATTGCGGCGGGGGGGAAAATTCCTGCCATCGCGCGCGCTGTAATCATATTGGCACAGAAAAAGACCGGCGCAATGATGATTAACGCCCAGGCTATTTTTCGGCGAAGCTGTGCTGTCAGGGATAATATAATCCTACCCTCCTATTATACCGGACAAGAGATACCCTTAGGCCTTGCCCTTACGCTTAATTCCATTAAAACAACATCGTTACGGTCTGAATATTATAATCTGAAAGTTAAAACCTGCCTGAAATCGAAAAAATTTTCCCTTACAGTCACACGCGCTCCGCCATCATCCAACGTTAGTGGCGCGCGCACTATAACCACCATTAACGCCTCACATCAAAGGTAAAACCCTATGCTCTCTTCACTACTTGTCCTGGGCGGCGGTCTTCTTCTTTTACTATGGGGGGGCTATGTCTTGCTGCCGGGCACAATATCTCTGGCACAGCATCTGCGTTTACCGGCACCTTTGATTGCTATTGGCATTATTGCAGCAGGCACCTCCATGCCAGAGCTGCTTGTATCTGTTGATGCTGCGCTGATAGGCACACCTGAGATAGCCTGGGGCAACCTGCTAGGCTCTAACATCGCAAACCTTCTTCTTGTTTTGGGGCTAGGCGCGTTGATTGTACCTATCCCCACAAAAAATACCCTTGAGCCACGCGACCAGCTTTTTGTTCTGGCTTTTACTATCGCTGCCACTGTCATTCTGTTTTTTGATCTGCTTGGCGGGGCATACCGATATGTAACAGCCAGCATTTTGATGAGTGGCTTTTTTGCTTATATGGGCCTCCAGCTCTGGTCGGCCTATCGCTTTGATGCATCAGGCGATACTGCAGGGACAGATACTGACAAGCCCCTCGCAGTCTGGCGCGCGAGCTTATATTGCATCGGCGGCGTGATAGGTCTTATCATCGGCGCTGATTTATTTGTTGAAGGCGGTGTGAGCCTCGCCAGCGCTCTTGGTCTAAGCCAGACAGTCATCGGGCTAACCATTATTGCTATCGGCACATCCTTGCCTGAAATTATTGCCGTCTTGGCAAGTATACTGCACCGACGCAATGATATTGCGTTGAGTAATATTATTGGTTCAAATATTTTTAACCTTTCGGCCATTTTAGGGATCGCAGGACTGACCGCCCCACTTCCGGCACCTGATGATATTTTAGGGTTAACCCTTCCGATCTTAATGCTGTCAACAACCCTTATTTGCTGGATTTCTTTCAAGGGAAATATCATCACTCGGGTGTGGGCAACTGTTTTTGTTGGATTTTATTTCCTATTCCTAATATCCCAAATTTAAAGGTCAGAGCCGGTTAGTTTTACACACCTTATTTATTACAATCAGCAAATTACCTTATTTGATGACAAAAGACTGAAACACATCATTTCTTTTTACTTGCTTCTGGTTAAATTATTGTAAAATATAACTATTTTTAAATTGCTGTTTTTTTAGGCAAAATCGTTCAAAGGGCAGAAATCCGCCACTATTTGCCCTAGAGCAGCAAGTCTTCCACAACTTTATCCACAGGAAGCGGGGATAAAGTTTTACCCCAGCTAAACGTCCGATTCGGAGCATGAAATTGCACCTCAGCTAAAGACCCCTTCTCTTTTTGTGATAAATATGAACAGCCCCAGATAAGCCACTGTCGCGCTGACAGCTATTTATCTTCCCCATAGACCGGTCTATACTGAAACTATTGGAATTATCCCTGTTTTATTCATGGTAGTAAAAACCGTCCACCACAATGACAGACACACCAGAGACACCTGTTGAAGATGATGCTGAGCGCCCAGATTTTGCGCGTGGACTAGCATATCTGAAAAAGCAGATTAAGACATTGCCTCATCAGCCAGGCGTCTACCGGATGTTCAATGCGGCAGGTGATAGCTTGTATGTTGGCAAAGCGCGCCACCTTGCCAAACGCGTGACCAGCTACACCCAGCCCAACAGGTTATCAAGCCGGCTGATGCAGATGGTTGCCGAAACCATTCATCTTGAAATAACAGTGACAAATTCTGAGGTCGAAGCGTTACTGCTTGAATCAAACCTTATCAAGCAATTGCGTCCACGATATAATATCCTGCTAAAGGATGATAAAAGCTTTGCCTATATTCTGCTGGCTGGTGCACATGACTTCCCGCAATTGACAAAACATCGTGGCGCGCAAAAGCGGGCTGGTGATTATTATGGACCATTTGCCTCTGCAGGTGCGGTTAACCGGACAATAACATCTCTGTCTCGGGCCTTTTTATTACGAACCTGCACGGATAGTTATTTTGATGCCCGCTCACGCCCCTGCCTGCAATATCAGATTAAACGCTGCACGGCACCTTGTGTAGGGTATGTCAGTAAGGCAGCCTATAAAGAGCAGCTAAAAGCTGCCTCGGCATTTCTCTCTGGCAAATCAGATTCTGTTCAGCGTGACTATGGCCGCGCCATGCAACAATCTGCCGAAGAGCTAGATTTTGAAACGGCTGCCTTATGGCGTAACCGGATCAGAGCCCTTACCGCTATTCAGGCCAATCAAGATATCAATATGCAAGGTCTGGCAGATGCTGATATTATTGCGGTCGCGCAGGCAGGAACCCAGTTCTGTATTCAGATTTTCTTTGTGCGCGCCGGCACGAATTACGGCAACACCGCCTATTTCCCCAAACAGGCAGCAGATGCCGAAAAAGCAGATATTCTAGCCGCCTTTATCGGTCAGTTCTATGATGAACGGCATCCCCCGAAACTGCTTCTTGTCAGTGACCTTCCCGATGAAGCAGCCTTGTTATCCGAAGCTCTTTCTATCTCCGCTGGTCAGAAAATTGAGATGAGCACGCCGTCCCGCGGCGCCCGCCGTCAGCTTATGGATATGGCACGCAAGAATGCCGAAGAAGCCCTTACCCGAAAACTTGCCGAAACATCCTCACAGCATAGATTGCTGTTAGCCCTTGCAGAGGCCTTCCAGATGGATACACCTCCAAGCCGGATAGAAATCTACGATAACTCACATATTCAAGGTGCACATGCGGTTGGTGGCATGGTGGTTGCTGGGGTGGATGGGTTTATGAAATCTGCCTATCGGAAATTCAATATGAAATCAGATGGCCCCTATAAGGTAGAGGTAGGCGATGATTTTGCGATGATGCGCCAGATGATATTCCGCCGATTTGAACGCGCTTTGAAAGAAGACCCCGACCAGAATTCGTCAAACTGGCCTGACCTGCTACTTATTGATGGTGGCCGTGGTCAGCTCAATGCGGTGCGTGAGGTGATGCAGGAACTAGGACTGGATGACATCCAGATTGTAGGAATTTCAAAAGGGCCGGATAGAAATGCCGGGCGTGAGCAGTTTCATATTGAGGGGCGCGAAAGCTTTACCCTTCCGCCGCAAGATCCTGCGATGCATTATCTGCAACGTCTTCGTGATGAATCGCATCGCTACGCCATCGGCGCCCATCGCGCCCGGCGCACAAAGCAAACATTGAGCAATCCACTAGATGGTGTGCCGGGTATTGGCGCATCTCGTAAACGCGCGCTACTGACTCATTTTGGCTCAGCCCGCGCTGTGTCTCGTGCCGGCGTGCGTGATCTTCAGGCTGTTGATGGAATCTCAGACGCCATTGCTCAACGCCTCTATGACTGGTTTCATCAATCAAGTCAGTAATATTTATGCCCGATATGGCTGTTAATGCATCTGCTGACTAGACCTCAAGCCTTACTCCCGTTATTTAGAAGGCTAACAGATATACTCACACGCACGAGACCATTAGTGCCGGACAGGAGACAAGGAAGAGCGAATGAATAATCTTCCCAACATTATTACAACAATCCGGATTGCACTTGCCCCTTTTATCGCTGTTCTTATCTGGCATTCAGACAGGCCTGACTATGCGCTCTATGCGCTTATTTTATTTATCATAGCCAGCATTAGTGATTGGCTTGATGGCTATCTTGCACGCCAGATGGAAGTTATCTCACCGCTGGGGCGTATGCTTGACCCCATTGCTGACAAGCTCCTCATCGGTGCGTGCCTTATCAGCCTCGCAGCGCAGACCAATTATGATCTGCTTTTTCTGCTGCCGGCTCTTATTATTATTTTACGTGAATTTCTGGTATCAGGGCTAAGAGAACATCTTGCTGGCACAAAAATTACGCTTCCCGTCAGCTTGATGGCAAAATGGAAAACCGCTGTTCAGATGACAGCCATTGGTTGTCTTATCTCAATCGGTGTTATACCAGAATTTAACGCTATCATCAGCATGACTGGCATTGCATTGCTCTGGCTTGCAGCATTTATGACAGCTATGACCGGCCTGTCTTATTTCAAGGCCGGCATTCCCCATCTATAGTCACTTAAGCTTTCGTGAACAGATGTTATGAAGGCGCTGAAGAGCTAGCTATTTACGAGCTCAAAATACCGCTCTACGAGCATCCGTGTAGTGTCGCCCGGCGTGAAAGAATAATCCTGAACCTGTGAGACAGGTGTTACTTCAGCTGCTGTTCCAGTAAGGAAACATTCAGTTGCCTGAGCCATTTCTTCTGGCATGATATGGCGTTCAACCACCTCTATGCCTGCATCCTTGGCAAGCCCGATGACTGTCTGACGCGTAATGCCATTCAAAAAGCAATCTGCAAGCGGCGTATGAAGCTTACCATCATCCATCAGAAAAAAGACATTTGCCCCAGTTGCTTCAGCAACATAGCCCCGATAATCAAGCATCAGCGCATCCTGAAATCCTTTTTTCTCAGCCGCATGCTTTGACAAGGTGCAAATCATATAAAGGCCAGCTGCCTTTGCATGCACAGGCGCTGACTCTGCCGATGGGCGTTTCCAGTCAGCAATATCAAGCGTGATACCCTTCATTTTTGTTTCAGGGTCGAAATAGCTTGGCCATTGCCATGCCGCAACAGCAACATGAATTTTAGTTTCTTGTGCAGAAATCGCCATCATTTCAGAACCGCGCCAGCAAAAAGCCCGCACATAACCGTCAGAAATATCGTTAGCGTCAAGAACCTGCGCTTTAATCGCATCGAATTCTTCATTACCCAGCGGAAGATCAAAATCTAGATACTGGCATGAAGCGCGAAGCCGTTCTGTATGCTCACGACTTTTAAAAATCTTGCCGCTATAGGCCCGCTCACCTTCAAATACCTGACTGGCATAATGCAGAGCGTGGGTAAGGGAATGGGTGCGCGCATCGCGCCATGGTATCATCTCACCATTCATCCAGATGAGACCATCACGATCATCGAACGGAATTAATGCCATTTTTTCCTCCAATAGACGCGCTGCCTACCACAACAGTGAAAGCGCGCTCCCATATTTTATTTTTTTGTCTGGATGAAAAGCCAGATTTTTTTATATTCACCTTTATTTCCCTATCAGGATCAGTATTATCGGTCAACATGACTGACATAATTTTACCACAGAAACAGTCCGGAACGTCTTCAGCCCGTGAAAAGGGACTATTCCTGCGTCGTCAGGAATTACGCAGGGCCATTGAGTTACTGTTTTTTGCTTATCGTGACTTCACTTATGAAGCAGATGAGCTTCTCTCTGACTTAGACCTTGGCCGCGCTCATCACCGGGTGATATATTTTGTGGGTCGCCAGCCAGGCATCACAGTAAGCGACCTGCTTGCCATTCTGCATATTACAAAACAAAGCCTGTCTCGGGTACTCTCTCATCTCATTGATGAGGATTATATTATTCAGGAAACCGGGCCGCGCGACAGACGCCAGCGTCTGCTTCATCTTACCGATAAAGGGGTATCGCTTGAGAAGAAGCTGACAGACCTGCAATGTAACCGCTTTGCCCGCGCCTATTCAGAACGCGGCATTGATGCTGTTGACGGGTTTCAGCAAATTCTGACAAGCTTGCTTGATGATGATACCCGCAGCCATCTTCGGGCTGTCCACCCAGATAGAATAGATTAGGCGCCGCGATGTCAGAGCCAGCTCATATTCTTGTCATTGATGATGATGAGAGATTGCGTGAGCTATTACGGCGTTTCCTAGAAGAAAGCGGGTTCAGGGTTACCGATGCAAATAGTGCAGCAGAAGCCCGCGACTATATGAAGGCCATGCATTTTGACTTGCTGGTAATAGACGTAATGATGCCCGGCGAGACCGGCGTTGAATTTCTTGCCTCTATCAGGCCAACAGAAAATATTCCTGCATTATTCCTGACAGCCCTGTCCGAAACAGAGAACCGGATAGAAGGACTTGAAGCAGGCGCTGATGATTATATCGCAAAACCATTTGAGCCACGCGAGCTGATTTTAAGAATTTCTCGGATTTTAGACCGCCAAACAGATATCAGCGCCTCATCTGACATTCAATTCGGTCCCTTCTCTCTTAATCTGGACAGCAATATTCTTACCGAAAATGGCCGGCGCATTCACATTACAACTGCCGAGCAGGATTTGCTTTCCTGTTTTTCACAATCGGCTAATCAGATAGTGAGCCGTGATGAAATTGCCCAGCATCTTGATGGCCGCATGCAAGGCAGGTCAATTGATGTTGCTGTTGCGCGGCTCCGCACCAAGCTTGAAGTTGACCCACGCTATCCTGTAATGCTTCAGACAGTGCGCGGCAAAGGCTGGATGCTAAAAACAAATTAGGTCGTCAGGGGACGGCCCGCTAAAGGGCGCAGGAAAATGCAGTTACGAAACTATATGCCCAAAACACTATTTGCCAGAATGCTTGCAATTATTCTGGTGCCGATGTTGCTTGTGCAATGTATTACCGTGCTTATTTTTTACGAGCGGCACTGGGATTCAGTAACCCGTCATATGGCATATAGCCTTTCTGGAGAGATCTCTTATATCGTCTCACAGGCCGGCTCTACACCCACAATGGAAGATATTCCTGCCCTTCAAATGCTGGCAGGACGTTATTTTGGCTTCAGTGTGTTATTTACCCCAGACGCAATTCTACCGCCTGAGAACCCAGATATTGACCGCTCATTCTATGCTTATATCGCGCTATCAGAAACCTTGAATAATCGAATCGACTTTCCCTGGTCAGCAGACCTTACAACAGATGAAGACCTTATTTCAGTTGATATACAGCTTGGTACAGGTGTGCTGCGTATCTATGCCGGACGAAAACGTCTATTCAGCTCAACAAGCTGGACATTCCTTGGCTGGACGATTGGCAGCTCGCTTATCCTATTCTGTATTGCGCTATTATTCCTTCAAGGGCAGGTGCGCCCTATCCGCCAGCTTGCAAATGCGGCGCGTCAATTAGGGCTTGGCCGGCAGACAGATGACTGGCAGTTAAGCGGCGCGCGCGAAGTAAGGCTGGCAGGGCGTGCCTTCCAGTCAATGCGTCACAGGATTAATCGCCAGCTGACAGAACGTACCTCTATGCTCGCCGGTGTGAGCCATGATTTACGCACCCCCCTCACACGCATGCGCCTGCAACTAGCAATGATGACGCGCACAGTTGATGTTGATGCGCTTGAAAATGATGTTGTTGAGCTAGAGAGCATGATTGACGGCTATCTTGCTTTTGCCAGAGGCGAGGGAGAGGAACATGCTGTGTCTGCCTCCCTCGATGATATGCTCATTTTAATGGTTTCAGGCTATCAGAAAAGCAATCCGGGCCATGTCACCCTTACGATGCCTGACAACCCTTTGCCGCTGTTTCCCATTCGGGCTGTCGCAATGAGACGGGCTCTTGATAACCTTATTGCAAATGCCGTGCGGTATGCCGACAAAAGCGAAGTCAGAGTGAAATTCAGAAATGATGTAGTTAATATTTTTGTTGATGATGATGGCCCCGGCATTGAGCCTGAATTGCGCGAACAAGCCCTTCGGCCCTTTGTGCGGCTCGAAGCCTCGCGTAATCGCGGCACCGGCGGAACCGGCCTTGGGCTTGCGATTGCCGCTGATATTATTGCAGGTCATGGCGGCGAGCTTATTCTGGATGCATCACCGCAAGGCGGCTTGCGGGTACATGTTAAACTTCCCGTCTAGCATCTCTGCTTTTTTGCTATACACAAAATAGCTTAATGAAGGCGCTGACCATCCGGCACCTCGCTATCAGGGCCGATAAGAATAATATGGCCCTCCTCGTCTGACAGCCCAAGCGTTAAGACTTCAGACATAAAGGGTCCGATTTGGCGCGGCGGAAAATTCACCACAGCCATTACCTGCCTGCCAATAAGAGAGTCTTCATTATAATGTTCAGTAATTTGAGCTGACGATTTTTTCAGGCCAATTTCCGCACCAAAATCAATCACCAGTTTAAGGGCTGGCTTGCGCGCTTCGGGGAACGGGGCAGCTTCGATAACCCGTCCGACACGAATATCAATTTTCAGGAACTCATCAAACGTTGCCAGTGATTTTTTGCTCTCATCAGTCATGCTAGGACTGGCCCTCATCCTGCTCAAGAATTTTCAGGCTTACCGCCCATTCACGGGCTTTTTCAAGTTCACTATCAATTTGTTTAAGGGTCTGGGATAGGTCGGCTGTCTCATCAGCCATCCAAGTTGGTCGCACCCGCATGACCACAGCGCAAACACCTTTAACCCTTAGCATCCGTTTTATGCCTGAACTATCATCGCCGCAGAGCCGGAGCAATCGGTCAATCGCACGCAAGAGCTGATGACCAAGAGCCATGCCCAGAACAGGATTGCGCATACAAGCCAAATGCAGAGCCTGCATTTGGGGCTTTAGCGGCGCAAAACTCTCAAATCTGTGAATAAGACCCTCAACCAGCTTTTCCTGAACAGAGGCGTCACCTGCATCGTTAAAATCATCTGCTATCTCAGCAAGGGCCTGATCATCAACCATCGCAACTGCAACACAAGCAAGGTCTGTCATATCAGCAAGACCTGCCATATCAGCAGGACTGGCCATATCAGCAGGACTGGCCAAATGCTCCTGCCCGTCGCGTCCAGCCTCACCGGCGAGCATCTCAAGCGATAATTCTGCAAAAGAGCGATCCCGCAAGGCAGCCCAGAAAGCCTCAACTAGCTGGCTTCGTCGTTCATCAAAAGACATCCTATCCCTCACCTACCAATAATTACCAACTACCTTTTAGATAGCGGCGTAACCCGCCCTGACAAGAGCTAATGCCAAGAGCTAAGACCAAGAGCTAATTCTGGGAGCTAATTCTGGGAGCTAATTCTGGGAGCTATTCCTGCGAACGGCACCTATCAAGCTCTTGTGCGCGGTGCGCGGCTGCTGCCAGAGCTGTATCGAACAGGGCCGACATGCCGCCTTCAGCCATGAGCACAGCGAGCGCCGCCGCTGTGGTGCCGCCTTCTGATGTAACATTTACCCGAAGCTGGGATGCTGGGGCTGTCTCTGCTGCCAGAAGCGCGCCGGACCCGGCAACAGTCTGTCGGGCAAGACGGTCTGCAACATCTGCTGGCAGGCCAAGCTTACGCCCTGCAGCTGCCATCACCTCAGCGAGCAAAAAGACATAAGCCGGACCAGACCCCGATACAGCTGTTACCGCATCCATCATCAGCTCATCATCGATATGCACAACATCACCGCACGCCCGAAGCAACGCCTCTGCACGCTGCTTTTGAGCCGCTGTCACAGTATCCGTGCAGTAAAGCGCTGTAATCCCGCTACCAATTGCGGCCGGCGTATTGGGCATAGCGCGCATGAGCCGCGCATCTGCGCCTAGATGATGGGCAAGACCTGCCGTTGAAATACCCGCAGCAATACTTATCCACCCCGTCGCGCTATCCCCAACCCCGACAACCTGCGGCAGAACATTATCCATAATCTGCGGCTTGACGGCCAGAATAGCGATATCAGCGCAATAGCTGGCCGGAAGGTCTGCTACTGAGTGATAGTAGCTCACGCTAACTGATGGTGTTGATAAGAGCGCTTGCGCCGCATCATGGGCAGGGTCAATCACAGAAATCTCTGCCTGCATATCCTCAAGACCCAGCCAGCCAGCCAGCATAGCATGCCCCATCTTGCCGCAGCCAATAAGACAGAGTTTCATCACATTGTCAGCCATCACAAACGCTCCTCGCCGCGGGTCACATAAAGTCGTGCCCCACTATGACAGAGCATCAGAAAAAACGATAGAGAGAGAGTGATTAACCATAAGTTAAGTTATCACTGCTAACGTTACTTTCAGCATTTTGAATTGGAGTAAATTATGAACTTTATTTCGAGAATAGTAATAGCTCTAGCAATCCTTGCATCCACAACAATATTAGACGTCAAAAACGGACATGCAGAAATTGGAAGAATGGATGGAAACTTGTTATTTGAGGAGTGTTCGTCAGACCATGCAACACTCGAAATGTCGTGCTTATA
>Ga0206131_10002366_pt1 | contig 22909 bp, 23 predicted proteins | sample Helgoland_Spring_FD_148636 | JGI IMG/M metagenome (GOLD analysis project Ga0206131, IMG submission 148636) | Pelagic subsurface seawater microbial communities from Kabeltonne, Helgoland, North Sea - Helgoland_Spring_Bloom_20160517_1 | ecosystem: Environmental > Aquatic > Marine > Epipelagic ...
TACTAATCATCTTTTTGGAGTTGACGATTATGGAATATGGAAATCTAGTGATGCTGCTGCATCGTGGGATAAAGTTCCTTTTGGAATAAATGATGGTGTTTATCAATACCAACCAATGGATTTAGAACTTGCGCCTGATAATAAGTTATGGGCTTCAACAACCAGTAATCACAGAGGTTCAGGTGGAGGAACTATTTTAGTCGCTAATTCGGATATAACAGCATTTAGTGTTAAACATACTATTACATACAATGATGGTGCAGACACAGCGCGAAGAACTGAACTTGAAATTGCTTCAAACGGAGATATTTATGCTTTAGCTGCAGAAAATCCTGTAACAATCATTAAATCTACAAATCAATTTGCTACCGCACCTACTCCACTTACATTACCTAATGATGCCGATGGAAACATTGAAGCTGATGATTTTACTAGAGGGCAATCTTTTTATGATTTGATGATAGAATCTGATCCTAACAACCCTGAAACTATATTTGCAGGTGGTATTGATTTGTTTAAATCCACAACCGGTGCGGAAAATGCAACTGCAAATCCATGGGAACAATTCACGCATTGGTACAATGGTTTTGGTCAACAATTTGCTCATGCTGATCAGCACAACATGGCTTTTGGAAATTACGATTCTTCTAAAAAAATATTTGGAAACGATGGTGGTATTTATTTTAGTCAATCCAATGGATCAGCTGAAGAAATATCTTCAAGAAATTTTAACTATGTAACTTCTCAATTTTATACTATTGGAGTTGCTCCATCTGAAATGTTTAAAGATTTAAATAAACAAATTACTGGAAAAGATCTTTCTAGTTGGACTACAAGAAATAAGGTTGTCACAGGAATGACAGATGTTTTTCTTGCAGGTGCTCAAGATAATGGAACTCAATTTCAAACTGATAGAGAAAATAAAATAACATCAAGTATTGATGTTTCTGGTGGAGATGGAGCAGCTTCAATGTTCTCTCAAAATTTAGACAAACCTTATTTTATTGCAAATTATGTATATAACAATTCTGTAGAAGCTTATGATTTTAAAAGTGATAGCAATTTTAACATTAACAACGAAAGTGGCAGTAATGGAGATTTTATTAATGTTCAAGCATTAGATTCAAATTATGGAATTATTTACTCTAATTATACTGGTTCAAATTTTGAAATAAAAGCTTATTACGATTGGGATAACTTCGCTGAAGCAGATAAAAATACTAACGCACCAAGTCGAACACTTCAAAGTGGAATGATGACTGCAAATGTTTCTGCGCTAACAGTTTCTCCTCACACAACAAACTCATCCACTTTAATGATAGGTTTAGAAAACGGAGTAGTAATTAAAGCAGAAAATGCAAATACTGCAAGTCCAGTTTATACAAATATTACAGGAAATCAATTTCTTGGAAGTGTTTCTGATATTGAGTTTGGTCTTTCAGAAAATGAAATTTTTGTTACTTTCCATAATTATGCTGTTAAAAATATATTTTATTCTAATGACGGAGGAGAAACGTGGTCAAATAAAGAAGGTGATGTAAACAATGGTGGTCTTCCCGATATTCCTGTAAGAGCAATTTTACAAAATCCAATTGTATTAAGTGAAGTAATAGTTGGAACTGATTTAGGGGTTTGGTATACCAAAAACTTTAACGATGAGTCTCCTAAATGGAATTCTGCTTTTAATGGAATGAGTAATGTAAGAGTTACTGATCTTGATATGAGAGATGACTATAAAGTATTTGCTTCCACATATGGAAGAGGAGTTTTTTCATCTTATTTTTCATCAGACGGCCCATTATTACAATTAAGCACACCCGAAGCAAAGTTGACCGTTGGTCAAGGTGAGACTGGCTCTTTTGTCGTGAAACACAGAGTTTTTTCAAATTATGATTTTGAAACTACATTTTCTGTTGACGGTCTCCCTGAAAATAGTAGTTTGTCTTACTCCCCTTCAAACCCTGTCACAATTAATAGTGATGGCGAGCTTACAATTGAAGTAACTGTATCCAATGATGCAGAAGCTAAAAGTTACCCATTAATAATTAATGCTACTGCAGCTGGACAAACTATTGAATCTGTTGGAATTAATCTAGAAGTACTTTCAAACGATTACGATAATGATGGAATTAAAAATAGTGAAGATAATTGTGAAAATACTTACAATCCTGAACAAGAAGATTATGATGGAGATGATATTGGAGATGTTTGTGATCCAAATCCAGTTCCCAACGATACATTCACTTTGTTTTACACAGACGAAGTATGTAGGTCATCAAACAATGGATTAATAGATCTTACAATAAAAGGAGATTTCGAAACACCATTCACAGTTTCTATAACTAGTAATTTAAGTGGGTTTAATTTTACACCTGAAATAATTGACGCTAAAACCTGGCAATTGTCTGGCTTACAAGCTGCAAACTACGAGCTTTGTTTAACCAATGATAGTTTCCCGAATTACAAACAGTGTTACAATCTTAATATTGAAGAACCCGTAGATTTAAGTGTTTTAACTAGTATCAATAGAGACGATAGACAGGTCTTACTAAATCTTGCAGGAAGTGAAAGTTATAATATAATACTTAACGGAGCTTTAATTAAAACTACACAAAGTAGTATAGACTTACCGTTAGAGGCTGGATTTAATACAATTAAAGTAACAACTAACTTAGAATGTCAAGGTGTTTTCGAGGAGACAATATTTATTTCCGAAGATATTTTATTTAGTCCTAACCCAGCTGATGATTCATCTAAGCTTTGGGTTGGAGGTAATGATGATAATATCAATATGACTTTATTTGATATTTCTGGAAGAGTTATATGGACAAAAGATGACAAAGTTCCTTATAACAGATCTGTAAGTGTACCTTTTTCTAATATGAAATCGGGCGTTTACATATTACAAGTCGATTCAAAAACAGTAAATAAATCAATAAAAGTAATTAGAGAGTAATGAAAAAAAATTTATTATCTACAGTATATTTTATAAGCATTTTATTAATCTCATGCGGCGGAAGTGCAGAAGGAGAAGGAGGCGGAGGTGGTCCGGTTGATCCACCACCTACACCACAAAAACCTTCAAAAGCCGTTCTAAGCAAGCCTGCTAATAATACAGAATGTTTAGAAGTTGATGCAGTAAAATTCGAATGGAACTCATCCGAAAACACTACTTCATATACAATTAATATTAAAAATTTACTTACCAGCGAAATAATCACTAATACGACTACCTCAACTTCTGTTGAGATTACTTTAACAAAAGGATTTCCATATTCTTGGCAAGTTATTTCAACCAACGCAACAAGTTTTGTAGCGGAAAGTGATAAATGGAAATTTTATTTATCAGGTGAAGCATTAAAAAATCATGCGCCATTTCCAGCTGAAATTTTAACACCTAAACCTGGATCATCTGTTAGTTCTGGTAGTGTGTCGTTGTCTTGGTCATTTTCAGATATTGATGCTAATGACACTCACAGCTTTGACTTATTTCTAGATCAAGACGAAGATAGTCCGGCTACAAAAAAAATTATTTCTAATTATGGGGCTAGAAAAAGAACTGTTTCTTTAAACACACCTGGAGTATATTATTGGAGAGTAGTCACAAAAGATAATCACGGAACGTCTTCGGATTCTGGAATATCAACTTTTACTGTATTAGAATAAGTTTATACAAGAGATAAAAAGTAGTCTATCTCTTGCTTAGTATTATAAAAATTAATACTGATTCTTATTCCATCTCCGCGCTGAGAACAAATCACGTTTTTTGAAAGAAGTTGTTGATATAATTTATTATCGCCCTTGATGTTAAAAATATTTGAATGTGTCGATCTTTTAATGATTTTAGAAGTCAGTAATTTTTTTCTTTTAAGTTTTTCTAAAGCATAAATTGAAAGTGAATTAATTTTTTTTTCTATTTCATCTAATCCAAAATTTGATATCTTGATTAAAGAAAAAAGTAAACTACCAAAATTTAAAGTATCGTGATGTCCAGGCTCAAATAAATTTACAAATTGTTGATGGTCTATTTTAAAGTGAGATTTCTGACATCTATGATTAAAAGAAATAAAACCATTGCCATATCCACCCAACATCCATTTGTAACCGCTACTAATTAAAACATCAATTTTTGAACTTTGAAAATTAAAAAACTGCGTTCCACAAAACTGAGTTCCATCAGCAATAATCAAAATTTGGGGAAAGTCTTTTTTAATTTGTTTAATAAAGGCTAAATCAATCAAAGTACCATCTATATGTTGGACTATGGAAAAAATAAATACATCAGGGTTATATTTATTTATTCCCTTTAGAATTTGAGCTTCTACATCATAATTATTGTCTACAAAATTATATTTTAGACCTGAGCATAAAACTTGATTTATTATACTTGAGTAATCATCTTTTACAATCAAAACAGATTTTTCGGATTTAATAGAATTAAGCAATAGACTTAAACCAATCGAGAAATTTTGAACAAGAAACGTAGTCAAATTATTAGATCCTAAAAAATTATTTATTTCAGTTCTAGTTTTTTCTAACAACATCTCATGATTTGATCTAAATTGACTTCCTCTTTTTAAAAAATCAATTTCATGTTCTTTTCTCCAACTAAGTAATTCATTATACATGAGTCCAGATCTAGCAGTATCTAGATATATTTTATTTTCTAATGCAGGAAATTTCATTGATAATGATTATAAAAATTAATAATGTGATTTAAAATATTATTTTTGTACCTCAATTTACAATTATGCTATTTAAAAATAATAATAGTTCTGACATTAGTGAAGATCAAATTGCATTAATTGAATACGCTCAAAGTAGAATAAAGTCTAAAAGAAGATTGTTTTTTCATTTCTCTTTAATGATTATAAGCATTATCTCTTTATTAACATCTAATTTAATATTTGAGTTCAAAAAAGAAATTGTTTTATTTAATTATCCCTGGTCATATTGGATATGTTCAGTATGGTTTGTTCTTTTTTTGTTTCACTTATTTAATGTCTACGTAACAAATAAATTTATGGGTAAAGAATGGGAAAAAAAGCAAATGAAAAAATTGGTAGAAAAACAACAAATTAAAATTGCTGATATAAAAACTGAACTTGAAAAAGAAGCTAGAATGATTGCAGAATCTCAATTATTTTCACAAAATAATCCAAAAAACACAGTTACCTTAATTGCGGCAGCAAGTGAGAATAATATTATTGGAAAAGACAATAAATTAATTTGGCATTTAAGTGATGATCTTAAACACTTTAAAGATTTAACAAAAGGACATTTTGTTATAATGGGAAGAAAAACTTTTGAATCAATGCCAAAAGCTCTTCCAAACAGAACTAACGTAATTATAACTCGAAAATCAGATTATAAAGCAGAAAACGCGATAGTTGTAAACTCATTGGAAAAGGCATTAAAAGTTGCTGAAAAAGATAATCAACCATTTATTATTGGTGGCGGTGAAATATATAAGTTATCCATTGACATAGCTGATAGAGTGGAATTAACAAGAGTTCACACCTCAATTGAGGGAGACACTTTATTTCCTGAAATAAATTTAGAAAAATGGCGAGAAGTTAAACGTGAAAAAAGACTTAAAGATGAAAAAAATGAATATGATTTTTCTTTTTTAAGGTATGATAAAATCAAATAAATGAAAGCATATATATTTCCTGGACAAGGATCTCAATTTACTGGAATGTGTCATGATTTATTTTTAAAGTATGATACTGTAAAACCTTTATTTTCAAAAGCTGAAGAAATTTTAGAATTTGATATTTCTAAGATAATGTTTGAAGGCTCAAAAGAAGATTTAACCCAAACAAAAGTTACACAACCTGCAATTTTCATTCATTCGATGGCTATTTTAAAAGTTCTTGGAGAATCTTTTAAACCAGACTTAGTTGCAGGTCACTCGCTTGGTGAATTTTCAGCGCTGGTTGCTTCTGGAGTTTTAAATTATGAAGACGGGCTTAAATTAGTTTCAACAAGAGCCAAAGCAATGCAAAAATCATGTGAAAATACAAATGGCACTATGGCTGCAATTCTAGCATTAGAAAATAATATTATTGAAGAAGTATGTGAAGAAATTGAAGGCGTTGTTGTAGCAGCAAATTATAATTGTCCCGGACAAGTTGTTATTTCAGGAGAGATAAACGCAGTTAAATTAGCTTGCGATAAACTAAGTAATGCTGGAGCTAGAAGAGCTCTTATACTTCCTGTTGGAGGTGCTTTTCACTCAGAACTTATGATTGATGCAAAAACAGAACTTTCACTTGCCATTGAACAAGCTTCTTTCAATGAACCTATTTGTCCTATATATCAAAATGTAAATGCTAAAGCTGAAACATCGGTTAAAAAAATTAAAGAAAATTTAATTTCTCAACTTACCTCACCTGTAAAATGGACTCAAAGTGTGAATGAGATGATTAAAAATGGAACAACAAGTTTTGTAGAAATTGGCCCTGGAAAAGTTTTACAAGGTCTTGTTAAAAAAATTGAAAGAAACGTAGAAGTTAGTTTTCCTGAGCTTTAAAAAATTCTTTTACTTTATTACAAATAAATTTGATCTGATCATTGTCTAACTCAGAATGCATAGGTAAAGAAATAACTTGCTCTGACATCATATTAGATATTTTAAAGTTTTCTTCGTTGTAATTAATGTCTGTATAAGCTTTTTGTTTGTGTAATGGAATTGGATAATAAATACCATGAGGAATATTATTATCGTTTAAAAATTTAGAAAGTTGGTCTCTATTTCCACTTAAAACCCTAAGAGTATATTGATGGAATACATGAGATTGACAATCATTCTTTACAATTGGAGTTAGAAGATTTTTATTTTGATTTAATTCATTTGAATATAAAAGAGAAGCTTCTTTTCTTCTCTCATTATAAAAGTCTAGCAGTGGTAATTTCACTGATAATATAGCTGCTTGAACACTATCTAATCTTGAATTTACTCCAACAACATCATGATGATATCTAACATACATTCCATGATTAACAATTCCTCTTATAGTATGTGCTAAATCATCATTATTTGTAAAAATTGCTCCACCATCTCCATAGCATCCTAAATTTTTAGACGGAAAGAAAGATGTTGTACCAAGATCTCCAATAGTACCAGATTTATGTTTAGTATTATTTGAAGAGAAATAAGTAGATCCAATACCCTGAGCATTATCTTCAATCACAAATAGATTATTAGTTTTTGCTATATCCATAACCCGGTCCATATTTGCAACTTGACCAAATAAATGAACTGGAATAATAGCTTTAGTTTTTGGGGTTATCGCTTTTTGAATTTCATCACAATTAATATTAAAAGTTTCTTCTTCTATATCAACCAAGACTGGTTTTAAACGTAATAACGCAATCACTTCAACAGTTGCAGCAAAAGTAAAATCTGAAGTAATAATTTCATCTCCAGGCTGCAAATCCAAACTCATTAATGCTATTTGTAATGCATCTGTACCGTTAGCACAGGGAATTACATGTTTTACATTTAAATAATTTTCTAAATCAGATTGAAATTTTTTGACAGACGGTCCATTAATAAACGTTCCATTTTTAAATATATCTAAAACTGAGGAGTCAACTTCATCTTTAATGAACTCGTACTGAGTTTTTAAATCAACCATCTGTAGTTTTCTCATATTATTAAATTTCTGTAAAAATAAGAAAATACAGAGTTTTAGAATGAATATATTTACAAAATACTAAAACAGTATTTTTGTGATACAATGAGGGTAATCTATAACATAGCTATTATAAAAGTAAGAGCCCTTATGTTCATACTTAAATATTTTAATTCAAAAATTAGATCATTTAACAATGAAAGAAAAAATGTTTTAAAAAATTTAGAGAACAGTGTTTCTAAAAACGATAATCACATATGGATACATGTTGCATCATTAGGAGAATACGAACAAGGTCTTCCAATATTTAAAGAAATTAAATCATTATATAAAAATCATAAAATAATACTTTCATTTTTTTCCTCCTCAGGCTATGAAGTAAGAAAAAACAACTCTATTGGTGATTTAACAATATATCTACCATTGGATTCTCCTTACAATGCAAAAAAATTCATTTCACTACTTAATTTAAAAATGGCATTTTTTGTTAAATATGACTTTTGGCCAAATTACTTACAAAATTTAAAAAATAATAATGTACCCACTTATCTATTAGCCGGATTGTTTCGTGAAAATCATTGGTTTTTTAAATGGTATGGTTCAGGATTTTTAAATTTATTAAAATCATCAATTACTCACTTTTTTGTTCAAAATAAAGAATCAAAAAGTCTATTAGCAAGTTATAACATTACGAATTGTACATTGATGGGAGACTCAAGGTTTGACAGGGTTAATTCTTTACTAAATCAAAATAATGAAATCAAAAATATTAAAGAGTTTATAGGAGACAAAATTTGTTTGGTTGCTGGAAGTACTTGGAAGGAAGATGAATCTATTATGATTAATTCTATAAATGATAATAATGATTTAGCATGGATTATTGCACCTCACCAAATTAATAAAAAACAAATTAAAAAATTTCAAGATAAACTTAAATGTGAAAGTATAATCCATTCTAATTTAAATCAGAACAATATTACTACAGCTAAAGTCTTAATAATAGACTCTATAGGTCTTCTTACTAGACTTTATAGTTATTCTGATATCTCTTATGTTGGCGGTGGAATGGGTAATTCTGGCTTACATAATATTCTTGAACCTGCTATTTTTAAAAACCCTATACTAATTGGGAAAAATTACTTAAATTTTCCTGAAGCCAAAAATCTTATCGCTGAAAATGGAGCTATAAGTGTAAAGGATGCTAAAGAATTTAAACGTATTTTAAATGAGTTAATTGAAAATAAAAGAGAAAGAATTAAAATGGGAGAAATTAATTTCAACTACATTAAATCAAACCTTGGAACTACTAAAAATGTTATTTCATATTTAAAAGAAAGAAAATGAAAACAATAATTCTATCAATTACAATTTTACTATCAATTTCACTAAATGCGCAAAACCCGATTGGAGCTTGGGAAAGAATACATACATCTAATAATGGGAAAGAGTTAAGAAGTATAGTTATTTTTTCTGAGTCTCACCAAAGTATTAGTATTTATGAAAGTGCCACAGGAAAACTAATACATTCAAATGGAGGCACATGGGAATTGGAAGGAAAAAAAATGACTGAAGTAGTAGAGTTTGATACTGATAATCCTGAACGAGTAGGAAACGCCGTAGTGTTTGACATTAATATTGATGATAAATTTTTAGAAATAGTTGGTAGTGAAATGAAATTTCATAAGATTGATAATGGTGCCCCTGGTGAGTTAAGTGGTGCTTGGTTGATGTCAGCTAGAATACGAGATGGCAAAAAACAAGAAAGAGATATTACTAGACCAAGAAAAACAATGAAAATTCTTTCTGGAACAAGGTTTCAATGGATAGCATATAATACCGAATCAAAAAAATTTATGGCAACTGGAGGAGGAAGATATACAACAGAAAATGGCAAGTATCAAGAAGTAATTGAATATTTTTCAAGAGATATTTCAAGAGTGGGGATGAAACTCGAATTTGATTATAATTTAAAGAATGGTATGTGGAATCATAAAGGATATAGTAGTAAAGGAAATCCTATTAATGAAATATGGACACTTAGATAAATTAGCTATCTCTACTAATTTAAATTAATTTTATAAAAAATATAAATGTCAAAAAAACCTCTAATATTAGTTACAAATGACGATGGAATTTCAGCTCCAGGAATTAGAACATTAATTTCTGCAATGAATACAATAGGTGATGTAGTAGTTGTAGCACCTGACAGTCCACAGTCTGCAATGGGACACGCTATAACTATAAATTCAACTTTACATTGTAACGCAATAAAAATTGACGACGGACCTCAAAAAGAATATTCTTGCTCTGGAACTCCTGCTGATTGTGTAAAATTAGGAATTAATGAAATTTTAGACAGAAAGCCAGACCTATGTGTTTCTGGTATTAATCATGGATCAAATTCTTCTATTAATGTAATATATTCGGGAACAATGAGTGCAGCTGTAGAAGCAAGTGTTGAAGGAATACCAGCAATAGGGTTTTCATTATTAGATTACAATTGGGATGCAGATTTTAAAACTATAAAAGAACATATAATTAATATTACTAAAAAAGCTCTAAAAATGGGTATTCCTAAAGGAAATGCATTAAATGTAAATTTTCCAAAGTTAAAAGGGACAGATATAAAAGGGATTAAAATATGTAGACAAGCAAATGCTTATTGGGTTGAAAAATTTGATAAAAGAAAAAATCCTCAAGGAAAAGAATATTATTGGCTCACTGGAGAATTTATAAATAAGGATGAAGGACATGATTCAGATGAATGGGCACTTAAAAATGGATTCATTTCAATAGTTCCTGTAAAATTTGACATGACTGATCACAATAATATAAAGAAAATAAAAAACTGGGATTTCTAAATTAATGAAATATTACATAATTGCTGGAGAAGCGTCAGGTGATTTACACGGATCTAATTTAATAAAAGAAATTATTGAGTTGGATCCAAATGCAGACATTAGAGCCTGGGGAGGTGATAAAATGCAAGAAGCTGGAGCTAAAATTGTAAAACATTTTAAAGATTTGGCATTTATGGGTTTTTATGAAGTTATAATAAACATAAGAACTATTCTAAAAAATATAAGCTTTTGTAAAAAGGACATATTAGAGTTTAGTCCTGATAAAATTATATTTATTGACTACCCTGGATTTAATATGAGAATCGCAAAATGGTCAAAAAAATATAAGTTCGAAACTATATATTACATAGCTCCTCAACTTTGGGCATGGAATGAAAAAAGAATAAAAGAAATAAAAAAATATATCAATTCTTTATATGTCATTCTTCCATTTGAAAAAGAGTTTTTTGAGTCTAAACATAATTATCCTGTTAAATTTTTAGGACATCCATTAACAGATAGTATTTATAATTTTAAAACAAATAATACTTCACCAAACAAACTCATAACAACTGATAAAAAACCAATAATTGCAATTTTACCTGGAAGCAGAAAACAAGAAATTAAAAAGATTTTAAATACGGTAATTGAAACAGTTGAATATTTTAAAGAGTATCAATTTATTGTTGCAGGAGCGCCAAATATAGAACTTAGCTATTACACATCAATTATTAAAAACAAAAAAATAAAAGTAATTGAAAATAAAACTTATGAACTTCTATCTGTTTCATATGCAGCTATAGTAACTAGCGGAACAGCAACTCTTGAAACAGCATTATTTAAAGTCCCCCAAGTTGTTTGTTACAAGAGCAGTTATTTTAGTTTCGTTATAGCTAAATTGATAGTAAATATTAAATACATTTCGCTTGTCAATCTTATAATGGACCAAGAAATTGTAAAAGAATTGATACAGCATGATTGTAATAAAAATAAAATTACTAAAGAACTCAAAAAAATTCTAGATTTAAACCACAGAAAATCATTGAAAGTTAAATATGATGAATTAACTTCAATTTTAGGAAACTTCGGCACAAGTAAAAGAGTAGCTTTAGATATAATAACAAAATAGGATTGTGAAAATTGATGGCATAGACAAACAAATAATACTTGAGTTAACCAATAATTCTAGAACTCCTGTACTTGAAATATCTAGAAAAATAGGTATTTCAGGTGCTGCAATTCATCAAAGAATAAGAAAACTTGAGGATTCTGGCCTAATTAGTGGTCATCATTTAAAATTAAATCCTAAAGTGCTTGGCTATTCAACACTCGCATTTGTAGGTGTATATTTTGACAAAGCCGAAAGAAACTCTGAGGCTATAAAATCAATGAAAAACATTCCTGAAATTTTAGAATGTCACTACACCACTGGTAATTGGAGTGTCCTTATAAAAATATTATGTAAAGACAACGAAGATTTAATGCTCATATTAAACAAGAAAATTCAATCAATTAAAGGTGTTTCAAGAACAGAAACTTTTATTTCATTAGAACAACAGATAGATAGGCAAATTACTATTTCTTAGACTTTATTATAAAAAATAATATAATTAAAGTTAGTAGTATTGAAACAAAATTACCAACTATCATTGATAAACTTTCCAAATTGACACCGTGTATAAACCATAAAAATACACCTGAAACATATAAAAGATAAGTAGTAAGAGATAAGCCTTCAACTGATTTAGTTTTCAAAACCTTAAATACTTGTGGAATAAAAGCGATTGTTGTTAAAAATGCTGCTACAAAACCTATTACTTCACCTCCATTAAAAAGGAAATCTAACATACTATATTAATTATTTTTCCAGGAACAACAATGATTTTTTTTATTTCGCGCTGACTAAGATATTTTTCTAATCTTTCATCTTCTTGTAAGGTCTTTTTTATTTCTTCTACTTCCATTGAGGCTTCTAAGTTTAATTTAAACTTCATTTTGCCGTTAAAAGAAACAGGGTACTCAAATGAACTTTCTTTAATAAATTCAGGATTGAAAACAGGAAAAGGTTCGAAAGATATTGTGTTTAAATGACCTAGTTTATTCCAAATTTCTTCGCAAATATGCGGAGCAAATGGAGACAATAAAATAGTTAAGTTTTTTAAAACATATAAATTATTACACTTCTGTGAGCTTAATTCGTTAACACATATCATAAAAGCACTCACAGATGTGTTAAGCGAAAAATTATTAATATCCTCTTCAATTTTTTTAATTGTTTTGTGTAAAATTTTTAAACTTTCTTTTGAGGGATTGTTATCGTCTACATAAAATTTGCCAGTTGAATGAAAGAGATTCCAAAACTTTTTCAAAAAAGAATATGTTCCTGAAATACCAGCAGTATTCCATGGTTTGGCTTGTTCAATTGGACCTAAAAACATTTCATATAATCTGAGAGTGTCAGCCCCATAATCATTACAAATTTGATCAGGATTTATAACATTATATTTAGATTTTGACATTTTTTCAACTTCTCTATGCACTATAAATTTGTTGTCAAGAGATTCAAAATGTGCATTTTTAAATTGAGGTTGCCAATTTCTCAAAGCATCCAAATCTAATTCGTTATTTGTATTTACAAATTGTACGTCAACATGTATGAGTTGAGTCTTAACATTTTTAACTATTTCTTTTGAAAAATAATTATCTGTTCCGACTTCCCTAGAAATGAAAGCACTATTCCCTAAAATCATTCCTTGATTAATTAATTTTTTAGCATAATCCTTCACAGGAACCAAATCCAAATCGTATAAAAAATATTGCCAAAATCTTGAATATAATAAATGTCCAGTAGCGTGTTCACTTCCACCAATATAGACATCAACTTCTTTCCAATAGTCTAGAGATTCTTTTGATGCAAATTCTTGATTGTTATTTGAGTCCATGTATCTATTAAAATACCACGAACTTCCTGCCCAACCTGGCATTGTATTAAGCTCTAATCTAAAAACAGACTTGTTATCAATTAAAGAATTAGCAACAACTTTATTATTGATAGTGTCCCATGCCCATTCTTTTGAATTACCCAGCGGAGGTTTGCCATCTTCAGTTGGTAAATACTTGTCTACATCAGGAAGAGCTACAGGCAGATGTTTCTGATCGATCATTACAGGTGAATTACCCTTGTAATAAACAGGAAAAGGCTCTCCCCAATACCTTTGTCTACTAAAAACAGCGTCTCTTAGTTTATAATTAATCTTACGAACTCCTTTGTTAATCTCCTGTAATTTATTAGTTGCTAAATTTAAACCATCCTTAAAATTTAAACCATCTAAGTCTTCTGAATTAGTAAGAACAAAATCTTCTTTACTTTGAAATGCTTCTTTTGAAATATCCTTGTCTAGAAAAATATTTTTTATGGGAATATTAAAAAATTTAGCAAAATTATAATCTCTTTGATCTCCACATGGAACTGCCATAACAGCTCCTGTTCCATATCCAGCTAAAACATAATCAGAAATCCATATCTCAAGTTTCTCATTATTTAAGGGATGAATGGCGTAAGCCCCAGTGAAAACTCCACTAATTGACTTAACATCTGACATTCTTTCTCTTTCGGTTTTTTTAGCTGATTTTTCAATATAATTTTTAACAGATTCTAAATTCTCATCTTTTGTTATATGCTTAACAAAAGGATGTTCAGGAGCTAAAGTCATAAATGAAACTCCATATATTGTATCTACTCTTGTTGTAAAAACTTCGATTTGTTTATCAAAATTTTCAACATCAAAACTGACCATCGCACCTTCAGATTTACCAATCCAATTTCTTTGCATCTCTTTTAATGGTTCAGGCCAATCTATATCATTTAGTCCATTCAATAACCTTTCAGAATAAGCGGAAATCCTAATACTCCATTGAGTCATTTTTTTTCTTAATACTTCATGACCTCCTCTTTCAGAAAGTCCATCAATTATTTCATCATTAGCTAGGACAGTTCCTAGTTTTGGGCACCAGTTTACATCTATTTCAGACAAATAAGCCAACCTATAGTTTAATAATATTTCTTCTTTTTTATCTAAGCTATAGGAATTCCAGTCTTTAGATTCAAAAGTTTTGATAACATCACTTTGAGATGCATTAATCTTGGAATTACCATTTGACTCAAAAATTGAAATTAATTCTTTTATGTCTTTTGACTTATTATTATCAATGTCGTACCAAGAATTAAAAAGTTTTATGAACATCGATTGAGTCCACTTGTAATAGTTTTTACTTGAAGTTCTTATTTCTCTAGACCAGTCAAACGAAAACCCTAAGCGATCTAATTGCTCTCGATATCTTGAAATATTTTCATTTGTAGTTTGCAAAGGGTGTCTACCAGTTTGAATAGCATATTGTTCTGCTGGAAGTCCAAAAGAGTCATACCCTTGAGGATGTAGCACATTAAATCCTTTCAAGCGTTTATATCTTGAATAAATATCACTAGCAATATATCCAAGTGGATGACCTACATGAAGTCCAGCACCAGAGGGATATGGAAACATATCTAATACGTAAAACTTTGGAAGTGTACTGTTATTTTCAGCTTTGAAAGTATTATTTTCAGCCCAAAATTTTTGCCATTTATTTTCAATGTCTTTGAAGTTGTACAACATACCTATATTAAAAGAAACAAAAATACATTTATTGTACGAATAGGAAAAGTTTAAATCACAGAACCTGATGAATTAAAAAGGTTTAGTATTTTTACAAAAACATAATATAATTTTAATTGGCTATTTCTAAAAACAAAAGACTTCTATCATCTTACTTTTCAGTAATCTTAAGTGTTTCTATTGTTTTATTTATGATGGGTGCTTTTTTTATAATAGCGTTCAACGCTAAAAAAATATCTGATGATTTTAAGGAAAAAATTCCTATTACCATCTATTTAAAAAATAATGCAAAAAAAATTGAAACAGAACAGCTGATCAAAAAATTAAATCTAAAAGATTACACTAATTCAATTAGCTATATATCAAAAGAAAAGGGAGCTGAAATGTTGATAAACGAAATAGGTGAAGACTTTATTGAGTTTTATGGAACAAATCCACTTTTAAATTCTATTGATGTATTTCTCAAATCAGAATTCGTGACAACTATAGTGTTTGACGAAATAACAAACGAACTAAACAACACGGACTTTATAGATGAAATTATATTCGATGCTCCATTAATATCACTGATTAACGATAATATTAATAAAATTAAATATTGGATTTTAGGTATTGCTTTATTTTTTCTAAGTATTTCAATTGTTGTAATTAATAGTTCTATTCGACTTTCAATATATTCAAACAGAATAAATATTAAAACCATGCAAATGGTTGGAGCAACAAGGAGGTTTATAAGAAAGCCTTTTATTAACACACATGTTAAATTAGGTTTAATCGGTTCTGTAATAGCTGCTATTATGTTAAGTTTATCTTTATATTATATTCAAAATTATTTTGAATACTTCAATTTTGAGTCGGAGATTCCATTGATTGTGTCAATGTTTGTTGCAATTTCAGTTTTTAGTGTAATAATTACCTATTTATGTACTTATTTTGCTACACAAAAATTTTTAAAAATTAAAATAGAACAACTTTACTAATGAAAAAATCAAATAAAAAAACATTTGTATTTGGGAAGAAAAATTATATCACTATGATCATTGGATTGGTATTCATTACACTTGGTTTTATTCTTATGTCTGGTGGCGGAAGTGAGGATCCTAATATTTTTAATCCTGAAATATATAATTTTAGAAGAATTAAACTAGCCCCTACTTTAGTTTTAATTGGTTTTGGAATTCAGGTTTATGCAATTTTACTTAATCCCAATAAAAAATAAATGGATTATTTTGAATCGATTATTCTTGGTATTGTCCAAGGGTTGACGGAATTTCTTCCTATATCTTCAAGTGGACATTTAGAAATTTCAAAAGCAATTTTAGGTAATGATTTTTCAAATAAAGAAAGTTTACTCTTTACAATCGTTTTACATTTTGCTACTGCTCTTAGTACAATCGTGTTTTTTAGAAAAGATATCACTGAAATTATTTTAGGCTTATTTGATAAAAAAAATAAAGAATCCTCTAAATTTTCAATTTCTATAATTATATCAATGATTCCTGCGGTACTTATTGGTCTTTTTTTTGAAGAAACGATCAATTCTTTTTTTAATGGAAATTTACTTTTAGTCGCTGTAATGCTATACGTGACTTCTGTTTTATTATACTTGTCAGATGTTATAAAGCTCGATAAAAAAGAGATTAGTTATAAAAATAGTTTTATAATTGGTTTAGCTCAAGCTATTGCAATTCTCCCAGGAATATCTAGAAGCGGAGCTACTATTGCAACAGCAGTAGTTATTGGAATAGATAGAGAAAAAGCTGCTAGGTTTTCATTTATAATGGTTATCCCATTAATTTTTGGCAGTATGGCCAAATCGATTATTGATAATGGAATTATATTTGAAAATTTTAATTTATTATCAGTTTTACTCGGCTTTATCTCAGCTTTTATAACAGGTCTTTTAGCGTGTAAATGGATGATTTCTTTAGTAAAAAAAAGTAAATTATATTATTTTTCTATTTACTGTTTTATAGTTGGATCTGTTATTATTTTTTATTCTTTAAAAAATGGAATTTAACAGAGAATCGTTTTTCGAGGGTGAAATTCTATTAATTAACAAACCATTAAACTGGACATCATTTCAAGTCGTAAATAAAATTAGATGGTTAATTAAGTCTCGATTTAATATTAAAAAAATAAAAGTTGGTCACGCCGGTACTTTAGATCCTTTAGCTGAGGGGTTACTTATAATTTGCACAGGAAAAATGACTAAAAAAATTCATCAGTTTCAAAATTTAGATAAAATATATACAGGTAAATTCTTTTTAGGAGCTACTACACCTTCTTTTGATTTAGAAACAGAAATTAATTCAAAAAAATCAATTAAAAATATAACTGAAAAATTAATTTCAAAAACTTTAAAGAGTTTCAAGGGAAAAATAACTCAAACCCCACCAATATTTTCGGCAATAAAGCATAATGGAAAAAAACTATATGAATTTGCTCGTAAAGGAGAAACCGTAAAAATCAAGGAAAGAGAAGTTTTAATTTCTGAATTTTTAATAACAAAATACCAGCTTCCTGAATTAGATTTTCTTGTGCATTGTAGTAAAGGGACCTATATAAGATCATTAGCTAATGATTTTGGAAAGGAATTAGAATGTGGAGCCTATCTATCAAAATTAACCAGAACCGCTATTGGAAGTCATCTTTTAGAAGATTCTATTTCAATTGAAGATTTTGAAAAAAATCTAGGTCAAATAGTTTAAAAACTGTTTCCTGCTTATTTCTTCAGCACCTAAAGATTTTAGGTGAGCACTTGGGACTTGACAATCAATCAATTTATACCCGTTTTTATTTAATTCTTTAATTAAATGAATAAAACCAATTTTACTTGCATTATTCTCTTTACTAAACATACTTTCTCCGCAAAAAATATCACCTAAATCAATTCCATATAGCCCACCAACTAATTCAAAATCTTTCCATACTTCTACTGAAAATGCATGACCCTCTTTATGTAATAGATTATAAGCTTTTTTTAAACCATCAGTGATCCATGTACCGTTTTGACCAAATCTTTTAACTTTTGCACAACAATCAACAACTTCATCAAACGATTGATTAAATGTAACTTTAAAACAATCGTCTTTTAAAATCTTTTTAGTTGATTTAGAAATTTTTAGCTTTTCTGGAAATAAAACCATTCTTGGATCTGGACTCCACCAAACTAAATAATCATCACTTTCAAACCAGGGGAAAATTCCTTGCTTGTAGGCTTTTAATATTCTTTTAGGGTTTAAATCTCCTCCAATAGCGACGACACCATCATTATTTGCAGTTAAAGCTGATGGGAATATATGTTCACTATTTAATTGATGCATTTATTTATTAAAAAGGCAAATCGTCAGGCTCGTTATCACTTATATTGTCTGCTGGTTCAAAAGCATCTGCTGGAGGAACAGGCGGAATATTTGATTCTGAATCATCAGAGGTTAATTTTTCGATTCTCCATCCTTGAATTGAGTTAAAATACTTTACCTCTCCTTGTGGACTTTCCCATTCTCTTCCTCTTAAATTAATATCAACTTTTACTGAATCACTAACTTTATAAGAGTTTAAAATATCACATTTATCTTGAATAAATTCAATTAAAAGATCTTGTGGGTATTGTTCTTCTGTTGTTACAACTAATTCTCTTTTTCTAAAACCGTTACTTCCGTATTCTTTTGTTTCGTTAATTAGTTTAATTTTTCCTGTAATGTCCATTTTATATATATATTTTTTTACAAAATTAAAGAATTTTTAGTCCTTATTTTAAGTTAATAAAAGATTTATAATCAATAATATTAACAACTTGAATAAATAAGGAAAAAATTAAATTTCTTACAAGTAAGATTTAATAGATTTGGCTAAATCTTTAAATTCTTTTTCAGACATTTTAACTTTCTTTTTAAAGTTAATATCCTCCATTGAGTTTAATGGAACTAAATGAACATGAGCATGAGGAACTTCTAATCCAATAACTGATAGACCTATTCTTTCACAATCAACAGCTTTTTTCAAGGCTTTTGAAATTTTTTTTGAAAAATTCATCAAATCTTGATAATCTTTATCATCCAGATCAAAAATAAGATCTATCTCTTTTTTAGGTATACAAAGTGTGTGACCTGCTGAGTTTGGATTTATATCTAAAAAAGCAAAGCAATTGTCTGTTTCTGCTATTTTATAACAAGGAATATCTCCCTTTATAATTTGAGTAAATATTGAATTCAAAATTTATCTTTCTATTGAAACGATTTCAAATTTTAAAGTACCATTTGGAACTGTTACTTCCGCAATTTCTCCTACTTTTTTACCTAGAAGACCTTTTCCTATAGGAGAACTTACAGAAATTTTTCCTGATTTTAAATCAGCTTCACTTTCAGCAACCAATGTATAATTTAATTGCATTTGATTGTTTAAATTTTTTATAGTAACCTTAGAAAGTACTAATACTTTGCTAAGATCCAATTGAGATTCATCAATTAGTCTAGCGTTAGATAATGTAGCTTCAAGTTTAGAGATTTTCATCTCAAGCATTCCTTGTGCCTCTTTTGCAGCATCGTATTCTGCATTTTCACTCAAGTCACCTTTATCTCTAGCCTCTCCTATAGCATTAGAAGCTTTTGGTCGTTCTACGTCCTTTAGATGATTTAATTCATCTTTAAGTTTTTTTAAACCCTCTTTTGTGTAATAAGAAACATCACTCATAATCATTGTTTTAAAACAAAAAATCCCTATTTATATGGGATTTTAAGTAAATATACGAAATTATTAAATCTTTAAATTTTTAACTAATTTCATAAAATAATCCATAACATGAAATACGTATTAATTTTGTTTTTTATTTTAATCTCTTCATGTTCAAAAAATGAGATAAACAGAAATCCATTTCTCCAAAATATTAGTTTTGAAAAAACAATAAATCTTAATTTACCAAAATACGATGATTTAAATTATAACGGAGGAGCTGTCTATATAAACTCTGGAGGAATAAAAGGGCTAATCTTGTTCAATTTTAGTAACCAAATATTTGCTTGGGAAGCAAGCTGTCCTAATCAATACCCCTCGTCATGTTCTACAATGGAAATAGACGGAGTACAAACGATTTGCAATTGTGATGATTCTAAATACAGTTTAGCAACTGGACAATTGCTTTCGGGCTCAGGAACGAATTCCTACCCTATGAAATTATATTTTTCTGAAAAAAATGGTAATTCAGTCCGAATATCGAACTGAATTACCAAATTAAATTAGCATATAATATTAAAATTTATAATTTAAACCAAAAGAGATGTTTCTACCCATTTCATGGATACCCATCTTCTTGAATCTAGACAAATGATCGTAATATTCTTCGTCCAATAAATTATTAATTGACCAGACAAAACCTAAATTATTATTACCAAGGTTAAATTCATGACTACCTGAAAGGTTCATAAGTAAATATGAATCCGTTGCTGTTTCAAACTGTCCAACATTATTTTGCTTTCCTTTTGAAATGATACTAATCTTGTAGTTATTACTATCAAAATCTAAATTAAACGCATGTTTAAAAGTAAAAGGCGATATAAAAGGTAAGTAACCACCCTCAGCTTTTTCACCTGAAACATACTCAAAAGAGGTTTTATAAGAAAGCCAATCCAATGATGTAGATTTAGAAAAATAAAGTTCTCCACCCATTAGAGAAGCATCAGCTTGAGAATAATTATAAACTGGCATAGAGCTCATTGTTTGTCCAGTTGGCTCTAAATAGATATAATCTTGGATTGAGTTATAAAAAACATCTAAGCCAAAACTAGAATCTGAACCAAAAGAAGATATAGAAATATCCGTTTGGAAATTTTTCTCCTCAGTTAAATTACTGTCACCTATTTCATATTGAGCAGTTCCGTGATGAACTCCATCTGAAAATAACTCTGAAAGATTAGGCGCTCTATAACCATTTGAAAAGTTAAGTCTAAAAATTTTATTAGTTGAAAAATCTCTTTTAAAACCTAAAGAAGCATTTAAACTATTATAATTCTTGTCAAAATCAGATGTAGTTATCTTTCTATTATCAGTTCTTAAACCAATTAAAACATCCCATTTTGAAGCGTGTATATGAGATAAAGCATAAACACCAAAATCTCTTTTATCAGCATCAGGTATTAATTCTTCCTCTCCATAATTAGTATTAGTTTGCGACAAAATATTAGTTCCGAATACTAGTTCAAGTTTTTCAGTTTTTGGAAAAATATATTTTAAATCAAAAGTTGTCGTTTCTAAATCCATGTTTAATGATGGTCCCTCTCCGTGCTCATCGTGATCATCATGATCGTCGTCGTGATCATCGTGATCATCGTGATCATCATCGTCATGATCGTCATCATCGTGATCGTCATCGTGATCATCGTGTCCCTCCTCTTCGTGATGTCCAAATTCCTTTCTTTTGTTAGAGCTAAACCCTAATGTAAATTCAATTTCAGATCTGTTTTCAAACAGGAATCTGTTTTTCCATGAAATCATTGTGTTTTCAAGATCTTGGTAACTCTTTTCCTCTTCATGTTCATCGTGATCGTCATCATCGTGATCGTCATCATCGTGATCGTCGTGATCGTCATGATCGTCGTGATCGTCATGTTCTTCATCTCCATGAGGAATTCCAATTTCAGATTTGTTTATGTTAATTCTTAAATCAGAGATAAAATTGTCTGATGTGTAACCTAATCCAAATTTTAAATCACTATTCTTAAAGTAAGTATTTTCAACTTCACCATCTGGGGTGTTAAAATCCTTATTATCTACAAGACTGGCTTGAACCAAATAAGATAATTTATTTGAACCTCCTTTAATGCCTAAATTAGTTGTAAGACCTTGATAATTTGAGTTATAAATAGTTCCTAGCTCTATTTCAGATCCATCACCATTGTAATACGAATCTGGATTAACGTATAGAACTCCACCAATTGCATCAGATCCATATAAAACAGACATTGGGCCTTTAATAACTTCTACTGATCCAACTCCAAAACCTGAAATTTCCATTCCATGTTCAGCTCCCCATTGCTGGTTCTCAACTCTCATAAATTGATTAAATACAGTAACACGGTTTGAGGACAAACCTCTAATTACAGGTTTTGAAATACCAGGACCTGTAGAAATTATAGAAACCCCTGGGATTTCTTGAATTGCATTTGAGAAGTTTAGTCTTTTTATGTAGTTTAAATTGTTTAAGTTTAATTTACTTACTTTAAGTACATTGTTTTTTACAGACTCTTTGAAAGGAGTAGACACTACTACTTCTTTAAGATCAACAGAAATTATAGAATCGTTTTCTTGATTGTTTTGAGCTGTAATTTTATTTATGCTAATTATTAGCAATGCCAATAGGGCAAATTTTGTAATATTTTTCATTTATTTTATTTATTTTGATTGATTTAGTCGATTAAATTTAGCAATCAACTGGGGGACCTCTGGAATCAAAATAATTTAAATAATTTGAAAAAACTGTATAATTATAAGTCGCATTGTTCTTATAATTAGTTGAAAATTCATTGAATGAATAGTTGTTAATATTAGAATCAAATTCAATATCTGACCTCACAAAGTCACATGTACAACAATCTATTTCAGCTTGGTGAAAATGAAAATTTTGCTCATAACATTGAACATGATCTTCAAATAAAAAGTGATTTAAGCCAAAAACTGAAGGAAGGCTTAAAATTACAATAAGAATTAAGCTAATTATTCTTTTCACTTTGCAAAACTAACAAAATTTAAAGCTTTAGAGTTAATCCTATTAAAAAAT
>Ga0206131_10002372_pt1 | contig 22862 bp, 33 predicted proteins | sample Helgoland_Spring_FD_148636 | JGI IMG/M metagenome (GOLD analysis project Ga0206131, IMG submission 148636) | Pelagic subsurface seawater microbial communities from Kabeltonne, Helgoland, North Sea - Helgoland_Spring_Bloom_20160517_1 | ecosystem: Environmental > Aquatic > Marine > Epipelagic ...
GTATTCATCACGCTTAAATGATGGTTTGTGTTTGTGTGATATACTAAGTCACCTTGCGCTTCACGCTCTTTTAGAAAATCCAAACAAGGTTGATATTGAGAATTTGTGTTGTGAAAGACAAATTGTTTTGGGTGATCGATAAATTTTTCGTAAGAAGCAAGACTTCTCTTGAGCATATCTAGATGGTTGTGAACTATAATAAATATAGGTATTTTCATTTTTCTAAAATTATTCTCATTAGAACAGGATTGTCGTCTTTGTAAATAGACAAATTGTCTTGTTCATTGAAATAAAGCAATTTAAATCCAAGAGATAAAACTGTATTTAAAAATTCTTGAGAATCTATGAATCTACGAGTGTGTCCATCGTTGAAATATGTTGTGTCACATATATGCTTGCCGACTCCAAATTTTGGATCTTTGGTAGTGCGAACTTCAATGCAAAACAATCCTCCTGCATCCAAGAGGTTATAAACTTTAGGTAATAATTCTTTTTGATCTTCCTTTGTGATTGAATGAATGGTGAATCTAGAGTAAAAAACATCAACTTTTTCACAAAAATCGTATTGATCGTAAACAAAATCTTGTTCTATTAACTTTAATGATGGCAATTTGTTTGCATTTATGACTTGATCTTCGATACTTTGATCTATGCCGTATACTAAATGATTCCTCGCAAAATGTTGAGCATCTCTAGCATTGCCGCAACCAAGATCTACAATTATTTTAGATTCTTTAAAAAAATTATCGCAACAAAAACTTGCAAAAGTGCTACATTCACGAATATCATCTCTACTTGAGTGATTTTTATAAAATTTATCCCAATATTGTTTGTCCATTTTAAACTTTCCCTATATGCATGCTGCAAGATTTAGATTGCGGAACTTTCCAACTAGGGCTATACATGTTTATTAATTTACTCTCATAATTGTTAGGCAGTTGGAGAACTGTTGATGACCATTCTTTATATACAAAAGTTTTAGCGTCTATATTGACATAAGAATCAGTCGAAATGACTCCATGCCAGGGTGTATGAAAATCTCCAGATTCGTTTACATTACACATATAAAAATCAACAGATCCAAATTCTTGAGTGGGGTGACTTTTTAATATCGTATCGGGATTTTTAATGCCATAATGACCCTCCATAAAGTCGAAGCCTTTTTTCTCTAATGCATTTCTTAGCTGTTGATAGTCACAATTGATCATGATATCAAGATCATCATCTCCCTCTATGCAACTATTTTCTCGAACGATTCCTAACAATGTACCAAAAAATATAAACCAATCATTGATGTTTTCTTCATGCAAAACATTCGCTATAACTTCTAATGTGCGATTTAATTTTTCTTTGTCTGTATTTATTCCTGCCATAATTTATTCATATCAATTCTTTTAATCCTTCCTCAAAATTTACAATAGGAGACCAATTTAATTCATTTTTAATTTTACTATTATCAATAGCATAACGCCAATCATGTCCTAGTCGGTCTTCAATATAATCTATCTGATCTTCACTTTTTTCTAGTATTTTGAGAATATTTTTTACGATATCAATATTGCGCATCTCATTATTGCCGCCGATATTGTAAACTTCACCAACTTTTCCACCATGCAATACCGCATCAATACCCGAACAATGATCTGAAACATGAATCCAGTCACGAATATTCCTACCGTCACCATAAACAGGAAGTTTTTTTCCTTCCTTGGCATTTTTGATCATCAATGGAATTAATTTTTCTTCGTGTTGATTTGGCCCGTAATTGTTTGAGCAACGAGTAATTAAAATAGGATAATTAAAAGTCTCATAGAAACTGCGACACAATAAATCTGCACTAGCTTTACTTGCTGAGTAAGGGCTATTTGCTTGTATTGGCGTGTTTTCAGTGAAAGCATCATCTTCTTCGCCCAAAGTTCCATAAACCTCGTCTGTGGACACCTGAAGGTATCTCTCGACGCTTGGGCAATCGTGAAGTAAGCTTAACAAAGAATGTGTGCCGTTTATATTTGTATGAACAAAAGGAGATGAGTCATTAATGCTATTATCTACATGACTTTCTGCGGCAAAATTAACAATATAATTTATATTATTATTTTGAATTAATCTTCTTATATCTTTTGTTTGATTAATATCATAGGGCAAGAAAAAGTAGCGTCCCGAGTTTTGAATTTCTTCACTAATGTTTTTGGGGTTCGCCGCATATGTTTTCAGGTCAATATTGAATATATTATAATCATATTTATCAAAAATATATTTTATAAAATGACTTCCTATGAAGCCTAAGCCACCTGTCACTAAAACATTCATTGTTTTACCACTTATATTTTTCCCAAGAACAAATACCGTAAAATATGGCGAGAACGCCAAAAAATATTATGATTTCCATTGTTTTTCTCCTTTCTTGATGATTTCGTGCGCGAAATTTTTTTCATGCCAGTCGTACACATTTACTGTTTTTTTGTTTAAATCTTTATAATGTAAAAAAAAGTTTTTAGTTATATCTAAGAAAAGATTATCGATATTACTTAAAGAATTGTAACGTCTAACATGAGAAGTTGGTACGCCTAGAATTTTGTAATCCTTGTCGCCTTCATCATCCATGTCGAGGACACCAATTACTTTACATTCTACTACGGTACCTCGCTCAATAGGTGTAGAATTATAAACTAAAATATCTAACGCATCACCGTCGTCGCCAAGCGTTTGAGGTATAAAACCGTAACTAGCTGGATAAACCATAGAACTACTCAAGCTTCTGTCGTAAAAAAAATAACCGTCTTTATGATATTCGTACTTTGCTGAGGTGCCTTTAGGTATCTCAATAACAGCGTTAACTAATTGAGGTGATTTTTTATGTGGCGGCAAGGAATAAAGATTACAACAGCTCATCTAAATTTAAAGGCTCAGCCTCTTCTTGTGAAGCCTTTAGTGTTGCCTCTCCTTGCTTTTTAATTTCTTCTTCTGAGAATCCCCAAAAAGTAATTTGCCATAATATATGAGCTAGCATTTCTTCATCCGACAATTTTAGCGCTGCAATGACTGGGTAGTCAACAATTTCGCTCCACAAAAAAAAGTCAATAGCAAAAAGGCCGTCTTCATCTTCATTGTAAAGGCAAACATCAATAAAATCTTCTTCCTCAGATTTAGCTTGAATTAGATGAATTTCATTTTTAACATTTTTTACTTTTGGGAGCTCTAGCAATTTATTGAATACTTTTTCATAAGACAAGTCAATTTCCATTATCTCGCTTTGAGAATAAGGTTGTTTAACATAATATTTTTTATATATTAAATTAAATACTTTTTTATATTTGCATTTACTAATTAATTCTCTTAGTGTCATAGCCTGAATTATTTAATGGATTATAAAATTGAGAGCTATCATATTCAAGTTGTTTTATGTAAAAACTTTGAAGGTAGATTGCTTTTTGTAAATCTTGAATAGTGTTTTCTTGAACAGAGCAAATGCCATACATTCTTTCGTTTTCCTGATGCTTGTTAAAAATGACATAAAGAATCATGAATATGACTGAAGTGAGAATCCAGAAGCCTGTTTTATAGTCAAATTTATTACTCACAATAAGGCTATATCAAAATCTGCGTTAACTGAGCCGTTATTTCCGTCCGCAGATACTACATTGAAAATAATATCTGTCTTTGGTGGAAGCTTGGTTGGAAAATTAAGCTCTTCTTCATCTGAATTACCTGTCGAAATCGAAATAATTTTTCGAGTACGAAACACTTTTCCAAATTCTCTAGTTTTTACATGTATAGTATAATTGATATCAGAAGAAGATGCTGGATTTTGGGCAGAGCAATGAAATTTTACTAAATATCCAGTATAATTCGCGGGAATTGTATATATAGACATTAAAGTTTGATTGTTGTCTGACAGTATTTTTAAATAATCGGTCGCTCCATTATCAATAGTGACATTGCCCACTAAATCTGTAGATCCATTATTGTAAGCTCTGAAGACTCTTGACCAATTGCCTATAGATACAGCAGAAGTTCCACCTAATGTTGCTGTATAGCTTTTTTCTTCGAAATTAGCATCAAGGCCTGCGATTTTAATTTCCTGAGTATCGACCATATTTGAAGATTGCACGAAGAGATCTTCACCAGTGTCTGATGGAAATGAATATTCTGTACCCCCATCCCACACAGTAACTGGTGAAGCTGTACTTACAGAGTTAGAAACTGAGCTTACTGAACCGAATTTATGAATGCTTGATTTAGCTTGACCTAGAATTGCACTAGTTTGACTTATGCCCATCGGGCTCCAGTATTGATTATCTGAGTCCCAAACGTAATTGAAATTTACACACCCATTTCGACTTGGAGCTTGATTTAAATGAGAATTGTAATTGGGGTCAGACACATATAACATTACACTTAATTCAGCCTATTTTTAAAATAAATGATTAATAGCCTTTAATCCTTTTTTAAGCTTTACTAAAAAACTGTCTGTATTTATTTTAACTTTTACATTGTCTTGTATTTTTTCAAATATCTTAGTTGCAATTAAGGATACCATTTGCCGCGTAACACCAATAGACTCAGAAATTTCCTGATGAGTTTGACCTAGTATTAATTTTTTAAAAACTATACTTTCTCTTTCATCTAAAAAATCAGAATATTCAGTAATCCATTTAATTATATTATTTATTTTATTAGAAGCGCACATGTCAACGAGAAAACTTGGTTCTTGTGCGGCGTTAAAGATTTGCGAAGAAATATAATCGCTCATCTCTAAATTGGAATCCCGATTCTCTATGAAACTACATAAAGATGTTAATTGATTTCTTTTAATTTCTTTTTTTGAAGTACCTTTCGCAGTCCAAAAAACAGCATTCTTCGCACAAGAATATGCAAACTTAGCGAAACCCTCTTTATGTAAACAAGCGTCATCTGATAAAATATATTTATCTTTATAAAGAATTAATCTTCTGTTAACCTCGGAAACAATCTCTTCTTCCGATAAAGCGTGAAAGTTTCTCCTGTGCTTTCTAACAATATATCTTAGGTCGGGCTGAAAATCAGAAAGCAATTGGTCGTATGTATCTAAGTCCTGCGTTTTCATTCTCGCTTTTTAAATAACATATTCATCTCATTAGGAAAGGCGGCATTTCTAATGTGCGCCCAATCGGTAATTGATAGTTTTTTGCCTTTAATTTCATAACCAGCGTGAAACCTGTAAAAACAGGCAGAGCTTATTATAGAATCTGGATTATCTTCTTTTACTTTTTTTAATAAAATTTTATAAGCAAAGTCTTTTGATTTTGATTTTAAGACAGTTTTAAAATTCAATATTTTACCGTCAGACCTAATTTCTTGATAAGACGCTTTCCAGTATTGTGGGAACTCAAAACTTTTAATTTGATTAGCCATTTAAAACAATAATTCTAAGACTATATTGCAATGGAGTCGCGCTTAATAGAGTTTCTTTTTTTATTTTTTTAGTATTACTCATAACTTAATACAAGTATAGCTGAAAAAGGATAAAAGGTCAAGCTGAAAATATGTTATTTCCACTTACAGTAATTTGGATCTTCCGCTCTTTTGCGACGCATATATTCTCTTTTTTGCTCTTTTCTTTTTTCTGGGTCTTTTTCGTCATATTTGCGCCTAGCTTTAGTTAAAGACTTTTTACCTTTATCTGAATCCCTGTACTTTTTTTGTCTATCGTCCACTGTTAAGTCAATTTGCGCCTGGAAAATTTTTACTGTATATCGTCCACTGTCTATTTTAAGTGCGCCTGGAAAATTTTTCCTACATTAGCATTTGCAAAGCGGGTTCGCCCTGCATAAGGTGAGCGAGGAAAGGGAGAGCGTGCTCGTCGCATTTATCAAGCTCGCCTTCACCAAAGGTAGGCCAATGGATGTAATATTCAACCATGCTTTTGTAGAAGTGGTATTGCCGATGCTCTTCGTGGTTCGCTGGAGTAACTCCGTCTCTAGATACATACGTTAAGACTCCGCCATTCATTTTAATCCACTGAGCTTCATTTTTGAATCGAACATCGGTAACAAAAACATAATAACCTTCATCCAATTTTTTGACAACTTTATCTTGTATGCTCTTAATCCAGCAGTTTTCGTCCAACTTTCGCCTAATATCTGTGCCATAAGTTACTAAAAAAGGTCGAATTATTTCTTTTTCTTTATCGTCTTCAGTAAAAGCGGATATTCCAGTATTCGCTTTAAGGAATTCATCTGATTCATACTTGAGTGCATCCGCAAAAGCAAACCTGCAACACTTTTTACCCTCTTTTTCTAGAATCGATTTAGCTCTTTTGTAAAGAGTGTCTTTTCCTGATCTTGCAAAACCTGTAATTCCTATTAATTTATTCATAATTTATTTATTCTTCTGTATCTAGTTCAAATTCTATATTACCATCATTGCATAATTCTTCTACTTTTTCTTGAAGTGCTCCTATAATAGTAATTGTGTTTATATCATACTCATCTAAGTAGTGATAGATTAAGTTTTCTAATTCAATACGAAACGAATCTGTTTGCTCATCGTAATTTCTGGGGCCAGAAATATATAATTCATCTTCGTCTGACATAATATTATTATAATAATTTATTAGCCAATTTCAATAAAAAAGGAGAGCGGCCATTATAACCGCTCCCCTTAAATAAGTCAAGGAAAAACCTTGATTAAGCGTTACTTATTGCTTATTGTCGTTCAATTTGGCAATAAGGGCCACTACAAGCACTAAAGTCACAAAAGAAGTGAAATTAGCCCCAGTTCCCACAAAACCTCCGAGAAGACCTTGAAGGTTGCCGATGACATCGACAGGAGCAGAAGCTCCGAACACAGCCTGAACTACAACTAATAGTCCAAGAACGCTTAATAATGCAGCTGCAATACCTTTGATTGAGCCACTGATGATTTCTAATGTTTGTTTCATATTATTATACTAGGGTTAAATTAGAAATTAAATGTGAGGGCGCTACCAAAAACGAACTCTCGATCAATGTCGTCCGCGTCAACTAGATCAACAGAAAGTCCAGCTGTGGCTTCACCAATAGCTCGACTAAGACCAAGACCGACCGAATAATATGTTCTATTATCGACTGCTGTAGCGTCAGTATTGCCAACTGAGCCTCTTAATGATAAATCTGCAACTTTTACGTCAATCGAGTGAGATAATGAACCTTCAAAAGTGTAAAGGTCATCATCAGTGTCTCGGAAAGCTGAAACTGAAGGATTACCTAAAACATTAAGGGATAACCTAAGTTCGAGCTCAGAAATAGCTTCTCCAGCAACGTCTTCAAAGTGATTAAAGCCTCCGTAAACAGAGAAGAGATCACCAAAAGACTTGCCAAGACCAGCGGCAAGACGATAGCTGTCCACACCTTGATCTACAGACTGATTAGTGCAAGCGTGAATAGATCCATCTAGACCTAAAACTGATTGCTCAAGATCAACTGAAGCTTGAACAGATTCGAGAGCTTTTTGCTCGCCTCTGTAAAAGAAGTCTGAGGTGTATCCAATATTCGCAGAGTTACCAGCGAAGGCGGCGTTAGTAATAAGCCCGAAGGCAACTAATAATGATGTTAGTTTTGTTTTCATATTTATTGTATGGTTAAATTATTTAATTCTTACTTCTTTCCAAGAAACTAATTTTGCTTTTACTTGATCTCTGATAAATCTTTGTTTTTTATTTAATTGACTGTTGCCACTTTTTACTTCAATAAATGTGATTTCATCGTCACCAAAAGATATATAGTCAATAGGCTTTCCTAGAAATGTGCAGTGCTCGGGGTCAAAATCAAACTGATCTAGAAAAGGAGCTAGAGTTTCAGCAATATGACCCAATCTAACTTCACCGCTTTTCTTTTGAGAGACTACTTTTTTTCTTGTTTCAGTTTCTTGTTGAAGTTTTTCCTCTAAAGATGATAAATTTTTTAATAAATCTTTTTCTTTTAAATCTAACTCAAGTTTTCTTTCTTTAATTAAATCTTGCTCTTTATTAAAACTAAATTGTAAGTTTTGAATAGTTTGGTTGAGACTTTTTTCTCTAGATAGAAATTCGTTTTGTTTTTGGGTTAGTTGAATTTTTAAGTGGCTGTTTTCGTGACTTAAAGATTCGGCGTTAAGTTTTTTCTTTTTTAATAAATAAATTGTATAACTTAGATATATAATACACCCAATTAGGGTGATTTCAAATAAAAAATTCAATTTTATTTTTTGGTTAAAGAAATAATGCGGTCATGCCTAAATGATCTAACCTGCTTTCTGCCAAAACAATAAGCTCGAAAGCCCACATTGTCCCTGCTGGTTTCTTTATTTCCAAAAGAATTATACAAATTAATTCCTCCTATTTGATAGGTTTTTATTTTACCTTGCTCGTTTTTATAGACAACATAATATCTATTAGTAAGAGCGTGTTTTATTTTATGTTTTAAATTTTTAAATATTTTATTCATCTAATAAGTTTCTTTCTTTACATAAAGCGACACTATAACCTACTCCATAATGGAAATGTTGAGCGAACATAAATAACCCAATAATAATGTAGGGTTCAATCGCATAAAATCCAAAATTAAAAAATAACAAAAAGGATGCCGCGAATAAAGGGCAAAATTTGTTTAGAATAAAGTTTAATATTGAATTGAATTTTGTAATGCTCATAACGATTTCTATTGTTTAATATAGAAAGCATTATAGAGTAATTAACTCTATATGTCAAGCGTTAATTTATAGAATCTGGATCTGAAGTTTCCATAATAACTACATTTTTGTAGTTTGGGTCATTAAAAGACTTAAGGCTATTAACTAAACTAGTGGCGTGCGACTTTGCTTCGTCAATAGTCCAGTAATTTTGAGGCCAAGCTCTTCTACCATTTCTGGTAACGACATACCATGTTTCTTTTCTATTTTTTTGACCAGTTGATCGATTCATAATTTTTATTATATTCAGATTTAGAAAATGGTCGAGGCTTGTCGCCTTTCCCGTTTCTATGGGTTGGTTTTGGTTTGTGTTTAATAGCTGGGCAACCTTGAGGCCCACAAGAAGTTAATTGAGATGATTTTGCCATATTGATTTATTTAACTTGATTTGTTTTAGTTTATAATACCAATAAAATGGAAAAGATATAGCATATCCTATAGAGAAAATTAAAAATACTGAACCAATATAAGTCCAGAAATTTTGAAAAATAATATTTAAGACTTCTGCCATACTTGATGACCTTCAATGTTTAACAAATCATCAATTTTGATTTGAGTAATAGTTTCAAGAGTGTCAACTCTTCTAAAAAGACGGTACTTGCAGTTCCAAGATTTATCTACATAGGGAAGGTCCCACCTAATAATTGATGATGAATCTAAATAACTTACGAGTTTTTTTCTTGGCACGAAAATAAAGGATTGATTGGTTTCGAAAACTACAAATTGGGCAGACCCATAAAGCCACCCATCTCCGCCTTTTGAGTTTTTAAATTCAATAAACACCCAAGGGTTTGATTTTTTTCGACCTTGTTTTTTAATGTCGACAGTAATTGTAGTAGGTTTTCCATCTTGTTGGCCTTCTAGCTTTAGGTCTATATTTCGTTTTCTCTCATTGAAACTAGGTTTTGATATTTTATATCTTTTTTCTTTAGCTAACTCAATGAAAGCTGTTTTATAATTTTTCTTCGCCATTTAATTTTATTTTTTATCGTAAATTGCATTGAAGGCTCGGAACGCGTCTGTGGATTTTTTATATTTATTTTTGGTTATCGTCATGATAACTTCTTCGGTGACCTTGTCTTCATCTTCTGGCATTGTATATTTAATAATAGCCTTGTCTTTTTTGAGGACGTCACACTCCCACTTAACTTTGTAATTATAATCTGGAATACCTCCACTGAGGTAGTCTGTTGGAGTGTTTGAGGTGGCGCTCTTTTTTTCAGACCAAAGAAAAGTTGGAACTACACCCATCCAAGTTTCATGAAAAGCCCCAATATTAACCACGGCTTCAACCATTTCCTTGCCATCAAACGAACCAGGGTTTCGTTGGTCAGCTACATTGTAGTAACTTAAAACCATTCCGCTGTCAAATTTTTCATTTAAATAAACATGGAAATATTTAAATAAATTAACAGGGTTCCAGAAGCCTGCATCTTCATTCTGGACAGCGATGCGGTTTTGAGTTTCCTTATTCAGCTTTTCGAAGTTTGTATAAAATAATTTTACAAAATCTACAGCAGCATCATGCGATGTTGATTTTGGCTGAGAAAAAGGCTTTATGATAATTGGGTTAGATGCATTGGATGGAAAACCTGCAGTCTCAAAAAACCAACTGTGAAAATTTAATTCTTTAATAGCTTTTTCAACTTGAATATCGTCTTCATTTACTAAACTATTTGTTGAATCAGGGTAAACAGATAGGGTAATACCGTTTTGTCGGGCGTTAAATCCAATTTCTCGGATTTTGTTTAAAATTTCTAATTTGTCTGGGAGATCATCTAAGTTAATGTCTAGTGCGTCAGAAAAATCAGAAACCAAACTGAATATAGAGCTACTGATTCTATAGTGAGATACATTTATCTTTGGCAAGAAATCGATAATATTTTCAGTTAAATTAAGATTATGATGGATACGATTAGAAAGCTCAGATAGCGCAGCTTCTAAACCAGAACTTTCTTTAATTGCGTTAAAATTTTTAACTGTGATTCCTGAAAAAGTATAAGAGCCGTCTTGCTCTTTCTCTTTAAGGAGTTCTGATATGCCAATTAATCCGTATTCTACATTCATTTGATGTAATTACACTAAAGAATCTGGAATTTCTGAATTTTCTGACTGTTCTTCTTTTGGTTTTTCTGTTGAGCTCGCAGGTTCTTGGTTTGCGTCTTGAGATAAGTACAAAACATAATCTGGTTTTTTATCATTGTCTTTATATCGGTTGGGGAACATTACAACCTTAAGTTTTTTCTTAACTCCAAGCTCATCTACTTCTACTGAGCCTGACAAATATTTACCTTTAGAACTATCTCTAGTCCAAAAAGCTCCCATTTCACGTTTTTTCCAATCTGATTTTGCGTTTTGTTCTTCTAACATAATGTGTATATAGTTTTATGGTTGTAATATATGACTGTGAATTAACTGAGCCACCTAGCTCAATTCATTGTTTTAGAGATGTTACTTTATATAGTAATGTTTTCCTTGGTTATACAAATTTAATAAAATGCCCTGAAGGCAAAAGAAGTATTTACTGGGATTGGATAAAAAAATATGGAGCGCATGATTTTGTTTCTCAATTAATTACCCAAAAAGAAAGACAGGAAGGAATTACGGTTGGCAGGAATGAGTTGATAAAGATAGAGTTTATTAATGAATCTAATTATGGTTTATTAATTAATAAATTAAAAACTATTTAAATTTAGTAACGACTTTTCCGTCTTCATATAAATCTGTTTTTTGTCCATCAATTTCGCTTTTTGTAGAATCAGATTTTTGTTTTTCTAAAATTTTACCCAAGCTGTATTGCCTGATATGTTCTTCTTCTTCCTCTAGCTCAGGGAAAACTTTAGTAAGGGTAAGCATATAAGATTCTATTGAAGACAGATTATCGATTAGTTTCTCAAGCTCAATGGAGGTACTGAGATCTCCTTGGGCTCCACGTCTAACTAAAAGCTGAAGGTCTGCGGCAACACTATTTCTTTCACCAATCTTTTTATAGAAGAGTGCTCTTGCATGAGGTGGGGCAGTATTATTCGATTGATTTTCCATTTTATAATATTATATTAATAATTTTAATTTTCTAGTTTTATCTAAACTTTTTTTGTAAAAGTCTCCAGCGGTCAGAATCAATTGGCTTATTGCTATTATCTATGGCATACAGCATCTCTATTACTTCATCGAGGCTATTGTATATAAACTTATGGGGTAACATACCAAGCATCCACAATGGAGCCTTAGATTTACCTCCTTCCATGCTGATAAAAATAGGTTTTTTCATCCTTACTGCTGTAACAATTTCTTCAGCACTGCCCCAAGAAGCTACATCAGGAACAAGATGGGCGATAATAAAGTCACTGCGATCAACCAAATTTAAATCATACGATCTTACTGTTCTCATTTTTTCAGTAACTCTATCGTATTGCTTGGTCTTCATCCAAGTTTCCATTTCGATGCGAGAATTTTCATCTTCTTCCACATCTTTAATAAAAGGCTTCTCGTAGGGATTGAAACATGTAATATTAAGGGGTTCTAGTTTTTCCGTAACTTCTTTACGCCAATCTCTGCCACTTAAGTATTGCATGTGGCCTACTAGATAAGTTTTTGTTTTATATAGCAAGTTCATTTAAGACAGTATAGTATATTTTTATGTTAAAGTCAAGCTAATAATAAAATGGTGGAGGTGGCGGGAGTCGAACCCGCGTCCTGATGCTTGTCAAGCATGCACGTCTACAAGTTTAGTCGATTTTTTTTAGAGTTATGATATTGACATCCAACTACTTGTTTCAATTATTTACAGTTTGCGATACAAGTAAACCTTTATCTGTTTTGCAGATCAATGACCCCACAATCCCTCTATCTGCGTCAAGAGTTGCGAGGTAGCAGAACTATGCTGCTAAGGCAAGCTTTTGCCTCTTAAAACCAAAACGCTTTGCAGCGACACGGTTCTTGAAGCCAAGAGCTTTAACACGGTTTTTATTGCCATGTAATGTTTTTGCATCTTTTTACGAAGCCAGATGCTTCTTCGACTTGCGGCGCAAGAATTCAAACTCAGTCGAATCCAGTACACCCCCATAAAATTTTAAAGAACTATATATAATATACAGTAAAAATAAGAAAAGTCAAGAAAAATTATAAAGGCTTGCCCCAGACGAGCAAGGATGGCCTATCTGGAAAATAGCTTTTACCAAAAATAAACATGCCATCATCTTTATCGTCAGCCCCACCAATGGGAACCGAAAAATTTAAATTAACAATTTTATTGTCCGAAACAGAAGAATCAAAAGACTCTTGATCTAGAATGGCTCCTTTCAAATAATAAATCATGTTGGCTTCATGTGGAATAAGTTGTCCATCACATTCAGAAAGGGATCTGCAGTCGTCAATTCTGAGAATTAAATTGTGCTTTTTTGTTTTACATATTTCTGCCCACAAGAAGGTCTCCTTTAATTCAGAGACGATTGCTTGAACTTGTACTTGTATTGTGGATGGAAATTCATGAGCTCTAGAAAAAGCAAAAGATCTGCCTAGTCTCTGTAATTTGGTTGTAGATAAAGACATATTAATTGTGAAGCCTTGAATATGAGCGCCGCCATCATTGTAATTATTTAAACCACTCACCTGTTTTGAGAAAAAAGCGCCGTCATCTAAATCAATTTTAATATCGCCTGGCCTTAACCCTGCAGCTCCATCTTCATAAATAATATCTTCAAGACCCTGTAAACTTTCGTATACAAAACTTTCATATGTATCAGGTAGGCTAAAATTTAAATCAGGCTGACAGAAGTCATTTTTAACATCTACAGATGGAACAGGTAAATTGCAAATGCCTTGATAGGATCTCATGTTAAAAGCGTCAAAGCTAACCCTAGCCCTTGGTATTGAGCCTAGCTCTGCGGTAACTGCATATTGATTTAAGAAAGCGTTACCTATTCCTATGGTTCTCCTGCGCTCTTGCTCATACTCTAAGTTGGCACCTATAACATCACGACCCTCGGGAGCAACCCCTATAAATAAGTTGGATCCACCTTTGTTGTTTGCGGTTAAATGTTTGTAGATTGCTTGAGTTTCTCCATCTACAATGAAACCCATTACTTGCTCATTGTAACCATCGGCTAAATAATATTCAAAATCAATGGTAACATCTGGAGCTTCAATTGCTACCCTACTAGTTCTAGCAATTTTACCAAACTCATTAACGTCTTTAAAGGTTATCCCAAACCCATAATTTATGTTTTGAATTCTATGGAGCTGCCTAATTAAATTTCCAGAGCAATCTGTCCAAGGGATATTTCTAAGTGAGCATGATGGGTCATCTTTAGTTTTATCATTAAAATGATAACCTGTTGCATCAAAACTAAAATATAAAAACTCGTTACCGTAATTAACTCGATTTCGATCTTCGTAGGGGTTTGTCATAGCAAATAAAATTATCGTCTTTGTAATCTATTATTACACTATCTGAATCATTAAGTATAATAAACTTCGCGATAGCTACTTCAATTTCATTTTGGATAATTCTACGAATAGGTCGACCACCTAAATTTTGATCTATTGTTTCTTTTAATATTTGCTTTTTGGCTTGAGGTTTAATTGAGCAAGTAATATTTCTTTCTTTTAATTTATTTTTAACTTTATTAAATTCAATAGTAATGATTTTACTTAAGTCGGACTCTTCGAAATTATTAAATAATACAATACCATCAAATCTATTTACTAACTCTGGGCTAAGTCTCCTTTTTGCCTCTTCAAATATTCTGTCTTGATTGTTATCTTCTTTATTTAAAAAGCCTACCGAACCCTTTTTGTCGACAAGGTCTGCGCCTAGATTACTAGTTAATATTATAACTGTATTTTTAAATGAAGTTTCATCCCCAGAATTGTCTGTAAGCCTGCCTTCTTCTAGTATTTGAAGTAGTGTTTGTAGTACAATAGGGTGAGCTTTTTCAATTTCATCAAATAAAAGAACGCAATGGGGGTCTCTTTTGATTTTTTCAGTTAAAATCCCACCTTTTTCATAACCAATATAACCAGGTGATGCTCCAGAAAACTTACTTACCGAACTAGCCTCACTGAATTCACTCATGTCAAAATAAACTAATTTTTTATCCGAACCAAAATAATTTTTAGCAAGAGATTTAGAGGTTAATGTTTTACCTGTTCCAGTTTTACCTAAAAATAAAAAGCTACCTATGGGACGATTGGGATCTTTTAGGCCGCAGTGAGTTTTAAAAAGTGCATTAGATATTTTTTGTATCGCTTTACTTTGCCCAATAACATCTTTGTTCATTCTTTTTTCTAAAGATAATAATTTTTTTGAATGAGTTTCGTTTAGCGATTCTATGGGAATATTTAAACTTTCAGAAATAATTTTGCGAATATCTTTCACGGTAACCTCTGCGATTTTTTTCATTTTATTTTTAGACCATTTATCTAAAACTTTCTGATAAGAAGTAAAGACATTCTTTTTAATGGAGTCATCAACTTCGTCATTAATTAAAACTTTTTCCATATTTTTGGCCATCTTTGGCTTTTTGTATGAAGCGATTTTAACTGAAGCTCCAGCCTGATCTATTAAATCAATAGCTTTATCGGGCAACTTTCTGTCGTTAATATATTTCATCGATAGATCTACCGCTTCAATGACAGCCTCACTAGTGTAATGAACAGCGTGAAAGTTTGCATAGTTCTGGCATAGATTATCTATGATTTCTATCGCCTCCTCCCGATTTGGCTCCTCTATCTTAATAGGATTAAACCTACGTTTTAAAGCTGGATCATCTGCAAAACTTTTTTTGTACTCTTCATAAGTTGTGGCGCCTATACAGGTAATTTCTCCACGAGCAATATAAGGCTTTAAGATATTAGCCGCATCTAGCGAACCTTCTGCATTTCCAGCGCCAACAATAGTATGTATTTCATCAATAAATAAAATAATATTTTTATCCGCTTTAGCCGCCTCGATAAAAGACTTGAATCGCTCTTCGAACTGCCCTCTATATTTAGTGCCAGCAATCATTGAAGATAGATCCATGGATAATATTTTTTTATTTAATAAATAATCATTGGTGTGGATGTCAATAATTCTTTTAGCTAAACTTTCAATTAAGGCGGTTTTACCTACACCCGCATCCCCAACCAGCAATGCGCAAGACTTAGTTTTCCTGCATAAAGTTTCTTCTAGCTTATGAATATAAGTAGGATTCGCGCATATAAAATCAAATTCGCCAGATTTAGCTAAAGTATTTAAGTTGACGCTATAAGATTCAAGGGTTTTTGGGGAGCTTAAAGTTTGCTGTTGCATGCTTTCTTTCGCTGCGGAATTTGGAGCGCTAGTCAACATTGGGTTATATATAACATCATGAGATAAAACTTCTTCAAGAATTACTTGAATTTTCATAATATCTATATCGCAAACAAAAAAATAATCTACAACACTACTACCTATATCATTTAACATGGCATAGAGAATGTGTTCGACGCTAATATAAGCATGCTCTTTTTCTTTAGATAAAAGAAAGCACTCTTCCAGACATAACCTAGACTCTTCAGCGAAAAAAATTGATTCACCGTTGGAATCTTTCGGTAGATAAGATATAGAATCAACGACTAAACCTTCAATCTGCTCAAAGGAAATATCCAGCTCACTCTCTAAATGAGGCAAAATAAAAGAATCAACCTTTAATAAAGATAAAAATATATGATCAAGAGTCACTTCTTTGTGACTAAACTTTTCGGCTAGCTTTTTAGCCAAAGATAAAATTTCTTGACACCTAGGAGTAAAGTTTGCTTCCATGTATAATGTATTATTACACCAACTATTTCAAGTCGGCAAGCTTCATGCAAATTTTTTCATCAACTATAGACATCGAGTCAATAAATACAACATCTTCAGCCTTACGTCCCGTGACAATAACAATATTATCTTTTTCGGGGATTTTATTTCCAGAATCTATATACTCAGTACAGGTGAGTTTTCTTCTTGAGTCCACCATGATTGCAGGAAAATTACCAAGTTCATCACTCAACAAAACCTTAATGTATTGATTGCCATTAGAGCTAGTCTTCCTGAAGCCATCTTCTACTACACCTATAAATTTTGAGCGCTCTCCACTTTCCATTGCATAATAATGTAATGAATCTTTAATTGCATTATATTCATCTTCAAAAACTTCTTTTAATCGGCATGAATAACTATAACCTAAGAGCTTTTTCTCGAAATACCAGTTGGCAAATTTTTCATATTTAACATTTTGTTCATATATTTTTTTATATTTATCATATTTTTTCTTAAAAGTAATAAACCTAGAGTCTTTCATTAATGGTTTATTATCATCACCCACCAATGACTCTTTTTTAGCTTTATGTATTGACTCTAATATATCGTAATTATATTTAGGTCCGAGCGCTATAAAATTTCTCTTCTCTCTATCGGTTAATAAGTTAAATGCTTGAGCTTCAAGCACTAATCTAGGGCGACTAAGGGTTTCATCTTCGCTTAGGGCTCCAGCTTGTATTAAAGCAGATAATACGCCTATATTCAAGCCTGCCTGCTTGGCTGAAAGAAATATATCGTACTTGTTTGCGTTTTCAGAGTCCCTAAATTCGGATAAAGCTTTTAAGGATTTTTCACTTACCCCCTTGATGTTATTCAGTCCAAAGCGAATATTGTTTTTATCGATAGTAAAGTCAAATTGAGACTTCATTAAGTTTGGTTGCAGTAAATTAATATCAAAATAAGAAAGTTCTCTACTGATTTTTGAAATTTCGTCCTGAGGATTCGGCTCAAACTGAGCCATTTTTAATAAACTCAAAAAGAATTGTTCGGGGTGCTTGAATTTTAAATAAGTTGTCCAAGCTGCCAAAGTTGCATATGATATAGCGTGAGACTTATTGAAGGAATAGTTTGCACTATCTTCCGCGACACTCCATAGTATATCAGAAACTTGTGTTGGTAAATTCTTTTCTCTTACTTTATCTTTGATTTTGGCTTGCCATGCTGGCATTTGATCAATTTTCTTTTTGCCTACAATTCTCCTTAGCTGCTCAGACTCATCTAGAGTGAAGCCCACTTTTACAGCCATCTTCATTAACTGTTCTTGATATAATGGTATACCACCTGTATAGTTAAGCACGTCGTCAAAAAAATCATGCACACTTTGAAATTGACCTGTAGCAACGTAGTCAGCATATCTATCCGCGAACTCCAATGCGCCTGGCCTTGCAATCGCTACAACCCCGCTTAACTGCTCCATGTTGCTTGGCTTTATTTTTTGGCAAACCCTGAAGTTAGTGTCGGCTTCAATTTGAAATAGTCCTTGCGGATTTCTTAAGTCTTGTAAGGGTTTAAATAATTCTTCGTCAGATAAATCAATATCGTAAACATCCATGTCAAGGTTTTTGCAGACATCATAGATAACACTTAAAGTTCTCAGACCTAAAATGTCAAATTTAACCATAAGTTCGGCAACCCAATTCATATCGTAGCCTGTCACAAAGCTTCCATCATTTGTTTTTTGTATTGGACATATCTCTGATATTGCTTGATGGGAGATGGCAATGCCAGATGGATGTACTCCAGTGTTTTTATTTAAACCTTCAAGCTTTTTAGCAATCTTAAAAACCTCAGGATTTTCTTCAGCCCACTTACCAAAGCGCTGACTCTCTTCAATTGCAATACTTAGTGGAGCTACCTTGCCATATTTTTTAGGGATAAATGCGCTAACATCATTAACTTCTTTTTCAGTATATTCGCCAACTATTTTTCCGCACTCTTTAACGCAGAGCTTTCCGCTTAAAGTGTTTAATGTTAAGATATTTGAAGTTCGGCCAGGGTGTTTTTGCTCAATGTATCCTATAACTCTCTGTCTGTGTTCATAAGCAATATCATTATCTACATCAGCTAGAAGACTGCCATCAAGATATGTCACCCCATCCTTTTCAATTTTTCTAGCCCTACTCTTTGAAACAAACCTTTCAAAGAATAGATCATACTTAATCGGGTCAACCTTTGTGACATCAATCAAATAAAGAACTAGTGACCCTGCTGCAGAACCGCGACCTGGTCCTGTAGGTATATCATTTTCATGGCAGTAATTTAAAATGTCCCAATTTAAAAGTATGTAATCAATAAATCCTAAATCATTTAAGATTTTCAATTCCATTTTCACTCTATCATAATAGTCTTGCTTATTATCAAGGGTGTCGATTTTTTTTGCCTTAACCCCATTTAAACAAAGCTTTCGCAAGAAGTCATAATTAGAGCTATCTTCAGATAAATCAAGTTTCGAGTAAAACTTTTTGTCAATTTCAATTTTAGGCAAAAGCACCCCAGCGGGAGCATAATCTTCGTATTGAGTAAAATTATTTAAAAAATTATCTTGCATTAAATTTCTACCTCCCATAACATTTTTTTAAACACTTCATAGTTTTGTTCGATATCATACATGGCATCATGTAATTTATCAGGATCAATTGCAATATCATAATCCTTGCAGAGGTCAATGAGTTTTTTCTTTGTTTTTCTATCGATCATATTGTTTAATCTATATTGCCAATTGAAAAAATTATCGTCTTTACTGAAGCTGATATTATTTTTTATTGCTTTAGCTAAGCATAATGTGTCAATAGATCTTTTGATATAAGAATAATCTGGATTTTTACCTAAACACCTTCTGTATATGCCATGAATGTAAATATCAAAGCCTAATATGTTATGCCCAACATTTATGTAGGATTCATTATATAAATAAGATTCAAACTCATCAAGAATGTCTTTGGCATTCATGGCTTTACTGTCATACTTTTCTTTCGTCCAGCCAGTCATTTTGGCTGCAGCATCTGACATCTTTAAATCTTTCCACTTGATCCAGCAATCTTTCTTTTTAGTGATTTTACCATTTTCAATCACAATATAACCTAATTGCCAAGGCTTGTTGTCTAGTGAGCCTAAATTTAGGCAGCAAGTTTCAAAGTCAAAAAACAGATATTGTTGATCCTTCTTAAATCTTAGTAAATTTTCGTTCATTTAGATGACTGTTTGTCGAAAAATTCTTGCATCTCGCGCATAAATTGAGGCTTATCTTTGTCGGGGAGCGCAATATATTGCTTTTTAATTTGTCTTAATACTCTTTTTTGCTCGGGAGTGTCTTGGTAGGACATGGCTTTTTTAATTTTTAATAATTGTTTTTTGTTCATACTTGATAATATTCTACTTCTTTTAGCACATCTAAATCATCTCCACCAGCATAGCTGATTGAGCTCTGCAAGTCTTGGGTAATTTCATTCAATTTTTCTTCATAAGTCATTCCGTTATTAGGTATTTTATTTAGCTTCCCTTCTATATTGTTATTGTGGCCTTTGTTTTCTGCGCTAGCGGAACCAAAATAAGCTTTATGGTTCACGCCATTGATGTTAATGACTGAAGCAGGGCTATCAGTACAAGAAGCAAACATACTACCAGCCATCGCCATTTTAGCGCCCGCCACTAATGACTTAGCTATATCGCCATTCGAGCGAATGCCTCCGTCCGCAATGATTGGAATGGTCTCTCCGTTGTCAAGCGTTACGTTTGAGCATAATTTTACGCAAGTAAACATAGGCATAGTAAATCCAGTTTTGTCTTTAGTGGTACATGGAGAGCCTTGACCAATCCCAACCTTAATTATATCTGCGCCCCACTCTGATAAATCTCTAACTGCACGAGGGGTAGCTACATTTCCAGCAATAATTCTAGCGTTAGGTAAATAACGTTTAATGAATTCTATCATAGTCTTCATTCTGAGTGAATGTCCATGAGCAATATCAATAGTTAAATAGTCTACGCGGTGCTCTCGCTTGCTAATTTTTTGTATCGCCATTTTATCTTTAGTTTTAACTCCGACACTAAACGATATATTGTCCAACTCTTGAGTATTAGCTACATCATCCGCTAAATCACGGTCAAATCTATGCATAATATAAAAAAAGCCATGGGAGCTCATCCATTCACATGTTTCAATATTTATGACTGACTTCATGTTTGCGGGAATGATTGGAAGTAGGTATTTCTTTCCGAATAAATCTATCGAGGGGTCACAGTCAACGCGACTATGGCATTCTGAGTAGGCAGGAATTAAGCAAACGTCTGAATATTTAAGCGCTTTCATGTTCTAAATAACTTTCATATGAGAATTCTGGACTAGATAAATGGTCAAAATTTGGAACATTTAATGTTCTTTGTTTGAATTTCTTACTGCATATGCATTTATATGTTTGATACGCCGCAAAATCCTCTCTTGTATTATAGTAAATTGTTTTTGCTGAAGAGTGTGGCAGGTTATATTTTTTGCAATAATTTAAAACTTTATTTTTAATGTCTTCATCAAAAGGTAGGAAGTTATCTTCAATGAAAAAAGTAGGTTTTGTGAAAGAGAAGTTTGGTATGCAACTACAAAAATGTAAGCTGTTCATATAAATAAATGAATCATAGAAAGGTATAGCGAGGGAAAGATAATCTTCTTCCCAAACAGAATTCAAAAAATTTAAATCTAAAATGCCTTCGCCTTCACAAAAGGCATGTGAGTATATTTTATTTAACAATTTACAACCACCATCATTTTTAGCGAAAATAATAATCTTATGCACGCAACCATTTTTTGTGTCAGGATTAATTTCATGCGAGCACGACATTCTTAATCCAAAGATTAATTGTAAGCCTAAGTCTTTTGCAACTTTTTGGGATTGAAGAAAGCCAATGAGAGAATCTTCTACTAACACAACCTGCTTTTGATCTTCACGCAGTATAGAGAAAACGCTGTCTGATGAACCCTCTTTAATTTGGTCGGGGTGATTTAAAGTTAGTATAGATTTACCTATTGAATAGTGGCTTTTAAATAGCGGTATCATTAACCACAATCTTAACAGATAAATGGTTAGAAGTCAAGCTATATTTTATACTTTTCAATAAAAGTCTCCGCAGGTTTACCTTCCGATAAATGCACCTCTAGTTCGGATAATAAATTATTCCTAAATTCAAATAAGTCTTTTGGCAATTGCCCTCCCTGAGCATCCCTAAAGCTAGCAGAGGCCGCTACTACGAGAAGTATGGCTAGCGGATCAAAAACAAATATTAAAATAAGAATAACTATTCTTACGGCCGCTGAAGCGTCAACCTTTGGCCCACCAAAGTCAGAAATTATTTCAGCAATGTATTTTATAGGGCCAATCTCTGCCTCTAATTTTTTAATTTCAGAATCTATTTTACTTTTTTCTAAATTTAAATTAAGCAATTCTTCCTCTAGCTTGCTTAGGGCTGGAAATATTTCCTCTTCCACTTTGATTCTGTATCCATCTAGCCTCTTTTGCATTTCTACTTTTTGTTGAGCGATAGAGGTTCTTTCTGATGATTGAGAGTCTGCAATCGATTGTAGTTTGCTTTTTAAGCTGAAGCCACCCTTTTCTCTTACCGCCGAAACTGCATCGTCAAGCATGTTTAATCTATCATTAAGGCGACTTAATAAATTAAAGTCTTCTTGTTTAAGTTGATTGTTATTATCTTTTCTTTGTGTGAGTGATAATTTTTTTGATTCGATGGATTCAATTTTATTATTTACTACATTTTGTTGGGAAACAAATTGATAGGATCCAGCCTCCTGTTCAATGTGGGACTTACTTAGAAATCCAAATATTCCCATGCTAGTGATAATTGAAAGAACAACCACAGCTGTAGTTAAGTAAGTTTTAATGCCAAATCTACAATCTTTCCAGTTACGGTGAAGCCAAACAGCAGTGATAAGTTTGCCAATTTCCAAAGACCCACCCATAATAACTATAGCCCAAAAGACACCAGGGAATATGGTGGTTAATCCAATAATACTAAAATATGCAGCTACTCCAGCAAGAGTAAGGGCGGAGCCCATAACTAAAAATGGAAAGATCATAACTAGTATTACACTAATTAATCAAATAAATCAGAATACTCTGTAGGTGTTTCCCAGTGGGGGCATCCTTTATACTCCATTAGCTCTACAGACTGACCTTCTTTCTTTGAAGCGATCAAGTCTTCTTTGCCCTCTATAAAGCAAGTTTTAATGACTTTGCCTGAAGAATCCTTTAGCGCATAATATGAAAAAGGTTTTCTGTATGAACAGATAAAGGCGGGGATTGGATTTCCATCTTTGTCTAATAATGGCTGACCTCTACTA